>OJQL01000916.1_pt1 | contig 26343 bp, 19 predicted proteins | sample 1598731 | NCBI WGS metagenome assembly OJQL01 (sample SAMN03922510, study PRJEB24848) | human gut metagenome | isolation source: stool sample | host: Homo sapiens | place: Germany | collected 2010-02
TTCAACCGCCGCCTCGAAACCGAGCCGGGACAAACCGTCCATTTCGAGCTCGGCCGCTCGCTGGTCGGACAATGCGGCGATTTGGTGACGCGCGCATTATACGGCAAGACGACCGCCGCAGGAACCCAAGTCGTCATCGTGGACGCCGGTATGACCGACCTGATCCGCCCGGCCCTGTACGGAGCCCGCCACCGGATCGAAAATCTGACCTCCTCGGGCAAGCCGCGCACCTATACCGTAGTCGGTCCGATCTGCGAGTCTTCCGACACGTTCGCCACAGGCATCGAGCTGCCCGAAACCTCCCGGGGCGATCTGCTGGCGATCCGGACGGCAGGAGCCTACGGCATGGCCATGGCTTCGCGCTACAATCTGCGCGACCTGCCCGGAGCCGTATACAGCGACGCGCTTCCGACCGGACGGCAATGACCGTCCGCCGGGCATGCGATCTCGCCCCGGACTGAGCCCGCAAACCTATATCCGACCGAAGTCTTGTAAAATACGAAGGGGGGAAGTTGATCTTCCCCCCTTTTCGTATTCCCGTCCCGCATGAAATCCGCCCCGCCGCGAATCAACGCGCCAGAAGTTGGCTACTTGACAAACTTTTCGTAACTTTCGCCACATTTCAACCGGCGACAGCGCCCGCAATTGGCCTTGTACGCACGACGCGCGCGACCGGAACGGAGCAAAAAAACATCAAGCGCTATGAAAATATCATTCAACTGGCTCAAACAGTATATCGAAACCGACCTCGACGCCGAGCAGGCCGCCCGAATTCTGACCGACATCGGGCTGGAAGTCGAGGCACTCGAAAAGACGGAATCGATCCGGGGAGGACTCGCAGGAGTGGTTGTCGGCCACGTACTTACATGCGAGAAGCATCCCGATGCCGATAAGCTGCATGTCACGACGGTCGATCTGGGCGACGGCACGCCGACTCAGATCGTCTGCGGCGCCCCGAACGTGGCCGCCGGAGAGAAAGTGATCGTAGCGACGATCAATTCGACGCTTTATCCCACGGGAGAGCAGAACGGATTCAAAATCAAGAAAAGCAAGATACGCGGCGTCGAGTCGCTGGGCATGCTCTGCGCCGAGGACGAACTGGGCATCGGGGCTTCGCACGACGGCATCATGGAACTTCCGGCAGACGCTCCCGTGGGCATGACGGCCAGGGAATACCTGCATATCGAGGACGACTATCTGATCGAGATCGGACTCACGCCCAACCGCGTGGACGCCGCGTCGCACATCGGCGTGGCGCGCGATCTGGCCGCTTACCTGAAGAGCCGCGGCGAAAACACCGAGGTGAAACTGCCCGACGTTTCGGCCTTCGCTCCCGACAATCACGATCTGGAGGTGGCGATCCGCGTCGAAAATCCCGAGGCCGCTCCCCGCTACGTCGGCGTTACGGTCACGGGCTGCAAGATCGGTCCGTCGCCCGAGTGGATGCAGAACTGCCTGCGCGCCGCGGGCATCAATCCCAAGAACAACCTGGTGGACATCACCAATTTCGTGCTGTTCGAGCTGGGCCAGCCCCTGCACGCCTTCGACACCTCGAAGATCGAGGGCCGCGAGGTCGTGGTCCGCACCTGCCCGGAGGGCACGCCCTTCGTGACGCTGGACGGCGTGGAGCGCAAGCTGACGGACAAGGACCTGATGATCTGCTCCGCCGAGCGTCCCATGTGTATCGCCGGAGTCTTCGGGGGCCTGGACTCGGGCGTGAGCGACACCACGACCGACGTATTTATCGAGAGTGCCTATTTCAACCCCGTGTGGGTGCGCAAGACGGCCAAGCGCTTCGGCCTGAATACCGATGCGTCGTTCCGCTTCGAGCGCGGCATCGACCCCAACATGCAGGTCTACGCCGCCAAGCGCGCCGCCCTGCTGATGAAGGAACTGGCCGGGGGTACGATCTCCGGCGACATCACGGACATCTGTCCGGAGCCGGTCGGGGACTTCGTCTTCGATCTCTCGCTGGCGAGGGTCGACGCCCTGATCGGCAAGCCGATCCCCGAGGCAACCGTGCGTACGATCATCGCGGCGCTGGAGGTGAAGATCCTCGCCGAGCGGGACGGCGTGCTGACCGTCGCCGTGCCGCCCTACCGTGTCGACGTGCAGCGCGAGGCCGACCTTATCGAGGACATCCTGCGCATCTACGGCTATAACAACGTCGAAATCCCCATACAGGTCCGTTCGACGCTCTCCTATGCGCCGAAGCCCGACCGCAACCGTCTGATGAACCTTGCCGCCGATTTCCTCACGGCCAACGGGTTCACCGAGATCATGTCCAATTCGCTGACGAAGGCCGCGTATTACGAGGACCTGACCTCCTGCCCCGCCGAGCGCTGCGTGCGCATCCTCAATCCCCTGAGCGCCGACCTGAACGTGATGCGCCAGACCCTGCTGTTCAACATGCTGGAGGCCGTCGGGCTGAATGCCAACCGCCGCAACGGCGACCTCTGCCTCTACGAGTTCGGCAACTGCTACTTCTACGACGAGTCGAAGCGCACGGAGGAGAACCGCCTGGCGGCCTATTCCGAGGAGTATCGCCTGGCCATCGCCGTCACGGGCGTCGCCACGCCGCAGTCGTGGAACGCGAAGCCCGTGAAGGCGTCGTTCTTCACCCTGCGTGCTGTCGCCGAAAAACTGCTCCGTCGCTTCGGCATCGACATCTACGCGCTGAAGACCGAGACGCTCGAAAGCGACCTTTTCAGCGAGGGACTCTCGCTGTCGCTGGGCGGCAAGGAATTGTTGCAGATCGGCTCCGTGGCCGCCGCCATCCGCCGCCGGACCGACGTCAAGCAGGACGTATATTATCTGGAAATGAATTTCGACGCCCTTGTGAAATCCACGAAGAAGCTGAAGATCGTCGCCGGGGAGCTTTCGAAATTCCCCGAGGTCCGGCGCGACCTGGCGCTGCTGGTGGACAAGTCCGTGACCTTCTCCTCGCTGCGCGACGCGGCCTTCGCCGCCGAACGCAAGCTGCTGAAAAGCGTCTCGCTGTTCGATGTCTACGAGGGCGACAAACTCCCCGAGGGCAAGAAATCCTACGCTTTGAGTTTCATTTTGGAGGACAAGACCCGCACGCTGGACGAGCGGACCATCGAGCGTGTGATGTCGAACCTCACCCGGCAGTTCGAGCAGAAGTGCGGCGCGCAGGTCCGGGCCTGACGAACTTTCGGCAACCGAAAAACCGCCCGGCCCCATCGCGAGCCGGGCGGTTCTCTATAAAATACACCGATGCGACGATTTTCCAGAATATTTGCGTGGACGACCCCGCTCTTCGTTGCGGGAGCCGTGCTGTTCTTTACCAAAGCCGCCGCGCTCCCGTTTAAAGTCGCCTATCCGGTCCTGCTGCTGGGCGTGTCGACGCTCCTGCTGCGGCGCCGGGAACTGCTCCCGTTCGGGTTCGCCTTCCTGTTCTCTGCCGCCGGCGACGCCGTGGGTGCCAAGGGATTGTTCATTCCCCAGATGGCCTTCTTCGCACTGGCGCACGCCGCCTATGTGTGCTGGTTCCTGCCCCGGGCGCAGCGTACGCCCCGAGCGGCTTCGCTGGCCGTCACTGTCCCGCTGCTCGTCTTCCTTTTCGCCGTCATCGTCCCCGAGGTTCCGGTCCCGACCGAACGTATCGGCGTCGCGGTCTACGGGCTGGTCATCGCCGCGATGCTCTGTTCGGCGCTTCAGTACGACGGGGCGCACGCCGCAGGTTTCCGCTGTGCGGCCCTGCTGTTCGTCTTTTCCGACGCGGTGATCGCCTGGAACCGCTTCATCGGACCCGTTCCCGCCCGGACTTGGGTCATCATGACCACCTACTACCTGGCGCAATACCTCTTTTTCCGTTTCGCCGTCAAAACCGCGATCCGGGACTGACGCACTTACAGCACCGGTTTCACCTGCGGCGGCTGGATCGTCACGTAGGGCGTGCCGTTGTCGTCGCACGTCGAGACGATCCGCACGGCCTTCACCGGGCGCGTTGGCCGCAGCGTGACGCTTCCCATTTCCAGATCGCCCGCCCGCTCGAACCGTACGCCGTCGTACGACACTTCGGCGTAACCCGTCGTCACGATCGTCTTCGGCAGCTGGCGGTTTCCCGTCTGCAAATACATTTCGCGGCACGTCACCGGCTCGCCGAACGTGTAAAGTATCCAATCCTGCTGCCGGCAGGCGCGGCGCGTGCGCGAAAGACCCTTGTAGGTCTCGGCGTTGGCATAGGGGAACTTCGCGCTCTCGCCCATCGAGGTCGTGATCGCCACGGCGGGCGTAAGGGTCCGCCAGCGGGACTTGTCGGCCACGTAGGGGCTGCGGGCGGTCCCGTAACGCGAGTAGAAGCGGTAGAGGTGCGGTTTTCCGGTGCGGACCGGAGCCGTATAGCGGTGCTCCTCCGGAGAGCCGTCCACGAGGTAGTAAATCGCCGAGCCGTCGTCCGCCGCAGCGGTGAACGCGCCGTCCTTGTAGCCGGCCTTCGGCGGGAACAGCCGGAACCGGATGCCCATGGCCGCCATCCGGTCGTAATGTTTTCCTTTCAGCTCTTCGTAATAGGCGTCCCACCCTTCGGCGTTGCCGCTCCAGGCGATGCGTGCGAGGGCGCAGACGCGCGGGAAAAGCATGTAGTCGAGGTAATCGGGCTTTTCCGGCTCGTGTGAGACGTAGGCTTCGCTGAAAAACGCCCCCTGCAACCCCTCGACATTGCGCATCTGTTCGGGGCTGAACTCCGTGAGGCCGAAGCCGTAGACCTTTTTGGCGTCGAAGATCGCCGCCCAGTCGTGCCCGTCCTCGCGCGGCGACTGGCGCATGTCGAAATAGAAGTACTGGCCCGGCATCACGACGGTGCGGTAACCCTTCGCCGTGGCGTCGAGGCAGGCCTTGACGCTCTCCCAGCCGTGCACGCGGCACTCCCGGGTGAAGGCCCCCGTTCGCACCGCCTCGTTCCACACCGCGGGCCGTTTGCCGTGCGAACGGAGGATTGCGGCCATGCGCTCCATGAAGAGGTCCTCCAGCCGGTGCGGGTCGGTCATCCCCTCCCGCTTCATCAGCGCCCGGCAGTCGGGACACCGCTCCCACTGCGACATGTCGACCTCGTCGCCGCCCACATGGATGTACTCCGAGGGGAACAGCTCGCACAGTTCGCCCAGAATGTCGCCCAGCAGCGCGTAATTCTCCTCCCGGGCCACGCACCATGCCGAACGGTAGTCGTAACCGTTGGTCGACACGGTGTCGGGCGGATAGTTGCAGCGGATTTCGGGATGCACCGAGGCGATGTTGCGGCTGTGGCCCGGCAGGTCGATTTCGGGAATGATCTCGATGTTGCGCAGGGCGGCGTAACGGATCAGTTCGCGCATCTCGCTTTGCTTGAAGTAACCGCCATATTTCTCTGACCACTTGCCGTATACGGGTCTTACAGGCGAGTCGCCGCCGCGGAAGCCGCCGATCTCGGTCAGCTCGGGGTGCGAACGGATCTCGATGCGCCACCCCTCGTCGTCCGACAGGTGAAGATGCAATTTGTTGATATTGTGGTAGGAAAACAGGTCTATATAACGCTTCACTTCATCCATTCCGATCCATGTCCGCGCCACGTCGAGCATCATTCCCCGGTAGCCGAACCGCGGCTTGTCCTCGATCCTGGCGCAGGCGATGCCGGTCCCCGGGGCGATCCCCCTGCGGGCGTAGACTTCGGGCGGCAGCAGCCGGAACAGTTGTTGCAGGCCGTTGAAAACCCCGCCGCACGTGGAACTTCCGATCTGAATGTGGTCGGGCGCGATGTCGAGGGTATAGGCCTCCGACGGCTCCCCGTCCGGGGCATCGAGCGTCAGCACGACGGAACCCTCTCCCGCCATGCCGTTGCGGACCTCGCACCCGAGGTATTCGGCGGCGTATTCGGCCAGGGGTGCCAGTTCGCGGTCGGCGGAGATTGTCGTTCTGGGACCGAACGTGAAGGTCCCTTCGCGGGGTGTCGTCTTTTCGGGAACGGGTTGCGCCGCAGCGGTGCACAGGCCGCAAAGGGCTGTCGTCAAGGGGATCAGAAGTCGTAGTTTCATGCGACGGGAGGATTTTGTTTCCCGCAAAGTTACTTTTTTTCCGCCGAATGTGCTACCTTTGTCCGGGTAAAACCCCGGTTTTAGCGGGTGAACGGAGCGAATCACGGACAAACGCGCTTCTGCGCCCGGTGTGAAAAAACAATTTACGACTATGGAAGATAAACGCCTGAAGGCTACGGCCCGTCTTTTGGAGGTGATGAACACCCTGCGCCGCGAGTGCCCCTGGGACCGCGAGCAGACTTTCGACTCGCTGCGCAGCAACACCATCGAGGAGACTTACGAACTGGCCGACGCCATCACCGACCACAATATGGAGGGCATCAAGGAGGAACTGGGCGACCTGCTGCTGCACGTGGTGTTCTATTCGAAACTGGGCGAGGAAGAGGGTGCGTTCGATTTCGGCGACGTGGCCGACGCGCTGTGCGACAAGCTGATCTACCGCCACCCCCACGTCTACGGCGACATCCACGCCAACACGCCCGACCAGGTCAGGGAGAACTGGGAGGCGCTGAAACTCCGCAAGAAGAACCGCAAGAGCGGCACGCTGGGCGGTGTTCCGCGCTCGCTTCCGGCGATGGTCAAGGCCTACCGCATGGGCGAAAAGGCCGCGGGAGCGGGCTTCGACTGGGAGCAGAAGGAGGATGTCTGGGACAAGGTCCGCGAGGAACTGGGCGAAGTGGAAGCCGAGATGAAATCGGGCAGCCGAACCGACCTCGAAGGCGAATTCGGCGACCTGTTTTTCGCGCTGATCAACGCCTGCCGCCTCTACGGCGTGGACCCCGAATCGGCGTTGGAACGCACGAACAAGAAGTTCATCCAACGCTTCAATTACATGGAGGAACACGCTGCGGCAAAAGGACATACGCTTCACGAAATGTCGCTCGACGCGATGGAGAAGCTGTGGCAGGAAGCCAAACAGGTGTAAGACACCTGTTTTAGGGGCGATGGACGGTTATCGCGCTGGACGAGGTTTTTTACGCTACCATTTAGAATAACGAAATATGGCACTTATACGAAAAGTCCGCGGGCATACGCCCGTGATCGGAGAAAACACCTTTCTGGCCGAAACGGCCGTCATCCTGGGCGACGTGACCATCGGCCGCGACTGCTCGATCTGGTACAACGCCGTGCTGCGCGGCGACGTGAACCGGATCGTCATCGGCGACCGCACGAACATTCAGGACGGCGTGGTGCTCCACACCATCTACGACAAGGCGAAGCACCCTTCGCAGACGATCATCGGCAACGACGTTTCGGTGGGCCACAACGCCATCATCCACGGCGCGGTGATCGGCGACAACTGCCTGATCGGCATGGGCGCCACCCTGCTGGACAACGCCCGCATCCCCTCGGGTTGCATCATCGCGGCCAATGCGCTGGTGCTCTCGAACGCGCAGCTGGAACCCGACTCGGTCTACGCGGGCGTCCCGGCCAAGAAGGTCAAGGAGGTGACTGCGGAGCAGCGCGAGGAGATCATCCGCCGCACGGCCCACGACTATATGCTGTACGCCTCCTGGTACGGCGAGCCGGAAGAATAACCGGGTTTCCGTTCCGCCCGACGCCGCAAAGCGGCAAAATGATGTTCCCGGCCGTCGCCTGAAACCGAACAAAAACTTTCACCCATGAAACTGCAATCGAAATACGCCGATCTGGTGCTCAACCTGCTGGTTGCCGTGGCGATCAGCCTGGTGGTCAATTTCTCCTACGTGCTGCTGATGCTCGTGGACCTGAACAGCGACAGCCAGCCCCGCCCTTCCGACCAGGGAGTCATCGAGCGGTCCGACGAGGGCGTACTTTCGGTGCACCCCGACGGCTACGGATACCTGATTTACGAGAACGGCGACAGCGTCTACGTACCCACGCGGCGCATGCGGTGGCTGGGGATCTCGCCCGGCGACCGGATCGTCGCGGACCTGATGCCGCCGCGCTCGGAGAAGGCGCATCCGATGCTGGCGGAAATCCGCCGGCACAACGGCGGGGAGTTCGATTACAGCAAACTCTACAACGGGCCTTCGAAGATGACGGAACTGCTCCTGCAGCTGTTCTACTACCTCGTCGTGTCGTTCGTCATGCTTTCGATCCTCACGTCCGTCAGGCGCAACTACTCCATGTCGCGCTTCGTGCGCCGCTGCCTGTGGTGCTGCGTCGCGGCGGCCGCGCTCTACTGCGTGGCGCCCGTCACGGCGTGGCACACGGGGCGCATCGAGCTGAATTTCATGAGCGGACGGATGTTCGACTACATGCTGCTGCTCAAATGCTCGTTCGCTGTGGTGGCGTCGATGCTCTACGGGCGCATCTACGTGCTGATCTCGCAGCGTCAGGCCGTCGTCGTCGAGAACGAGCGGCTCAAGAACGAAAACCTCACCACACGTTACAACATGCTCGTCGGGCAGATCAACCCCCATTTCTTCTTCAACTCGCTCAACTCGCTGGCGATGCTCGTGCGCGAGAAGCACGACCAGAAGGCCCTGACCTACATCGACCAGCTTTCGTACACGTTCCGCTACATCATCCAGAACGGCCAGAGCATGCTGATGACGCTCGACGAGGAGCTGAAATTCCTGGAGGCTTACAGCTACCTTTTCAAGATACGCTACGCCGACAAACTCTTTTTCGACATCGACGTCGACGAGAAATACCTCGGGTGGAAACTCCCGGCCTTCTCGCTGCAACCGCTCATCGACAACGCCGTCAAGCACAATTCGATCACCCGCACCAAGCCGTTCCACATCTCGGTCCGCACCGAAGAGGGCCTGCTCGTGGTGTCGAACCCCAAGGTCCCCAAGCTCGAACCCGAACCTTCGACCGGCATCGGGCTGGAGAACCTGCGCAACCGCTGGCACCTGATCACGGGCCGCGACATCGAAATCGCCGACGACGGCACCACCTTCTCCGTGCGCATGCCGCTGCAAAATCCCGCCGTATGATGAAAGCCCTGATTATCGAAGACGAAACCGCCGCCGCACGCAACCTCGCGGCGATCCTGCGGCAGACCGCACCCGGCGTGGAGATCGTGGCGACGCTCGAAAGCGTCGAGGAGAGCGTCGAATGGCTCCGCTCGAACCCCCATCCCGACCTGCTGTTCATGGACATCCACCTGGCCGACGGCGATTCGTTCCGCATCTTCGACGCCGTGGAGATCACCGCCCCGGTGATCTTTACGACGGCCTACGACCAGTACGCCCTCGAAGCCTTCAAGGTCAACAGCATCGACTATCTGCTCAAGCCGCTCAACGCCTCCGACGTGGGCCGCGCGCTGGCCAAGCTGCACCGCCTCACGTCGGTCGAGCGCAGCGACTACGGCTCGCGGGTCCGCACGCTGGCCGCCAGCCGCCGCGAGGATGTTTTCCTGGTCCACGTGCGCGACAAAATCATCCCGCTGCACCGCGACAGGATCGCCTACTGCTATACGTCGAACGAGAAGGTCACGGCCTACGGTTTCGACGGCGCGGCCTACCCGCTGGACAAGACCCTCGAAGCGTTGCAGGGCCTGCTTCCCGAGGCCGAATTCTTCCGGGCCAACCGTCAGTTCATCGTCGCGCGGCAGGCCGTGAAGGAGATCGCCGTGTGGTTCGGGAGCCGTCTCACGCTGCACCTCACGGTCGAAACTCCCGAGCGGATCGTCATTTCCAAAGCCCGCGTTCCCGAATTCAAGGCGTGGCTGAAGTCGCTTCACCCTGTCGAATAGGCGGTTGACCCCGCCGTTCTGCCGTTTCACCCGGGGCCTGGCTCCGGGTTTTCGTTTTGGCGTTACCTTTGCATCAGGAACTCCGGAAAACCGGATTGCCGGAAAACAAAAAGTGATCCACAACCAAATTCGAAAAATTATGAAAAAGAGGATTTTTGCAGTTGCCGCAGCCCTCTGCCTGATGGCGGGAACGGGCGCTTTCGCACAGGAGGCCAAGCCGGCCGCCGCTCCCAAGGAGCGCCCGACCGTGGAACAGATGGCCCAGCGCATGACCGAACGCATGCAGAAGGAGCTGAAGCTCACCGACGCGCAGGCCAAGGAGGTTTATAACCTGAATTTCCAGCAGATCAAGGAGATGCAGGCCATGCGCGAAAAGATGCAGGAGGCTCGCAAGGCCGAGGCCGAGAAGATGAAATCGATCCTGACGACCGAGCAGTTCGTGCAGTGGTCGCAGATGCAGGCTCCGCGTCCCGGCGAGCGCGGCCCGCAGATGATGCACAAGGGTGACCGTCGCGGAGGCGGTAAGGAATGCTGTGACAAGCCCTGTCCGAAGAAGGACAAGAAGGGAAAGGAGTGAGGTTAGGTCTCTCTGCGGCTTGTTACGGCCGGGGCGTCGGTTTTGGTCGACTGACGCCCTTTTTTTGCCGATTCGCCCCGCGGCGGGCATAAAATTGCCGCAAAAAGGTTAACTTCGCGCCCGCCTAAACAGCGGGATTTATGGGCGCATGGAACGCAACATCGCTATCGAACCGGTTCTACGCCCGCTTAAGGCGCGGGATTCCGGTTCGAGTTGCCCCGAGAAAGAGAACACACAAACAGAAGATATGAAACGAATACTACTGACTACCCTGCTGACATTTTTTGCCGCCGCGGCATTCGCCCAAAGGGGCGGCGTCACAGCCACGGTCGTCGACGCCGACACCGGGGAGAGCGTCGCCGGAGCGGTGCTGACACTCTCGCCCGTGAAAACCCCGGAAAAGAAACAGTATTTCACCTCGGCCTTCAAGGGCGCGGTGTCGATTCCGTCGCTCGCCTACGGCGAATATTCGCTTTCGGTGGCTTTCCTGGGCTACAACAACCTCGACACGACCTTTCGGGTCTCGGCTTCGAAGGTCAGCCTCGGACTGCTGAAACTCAAACCGGGCGTGCAGATCGAAACGGTCGTCAAGGAGGCCAAGGCGCTGCGCACCTCGCAGAAAGGCGACACGGTGAGCTACAATGCCGGGGCGTTCAAGGTCGTGGCCGACGCCGATGTCGAAGGGCTGCTGAAGAAGATGCCCGGCATCACCGTCACCGACGGTACGGTCGAGGCGCAGGGCGAGACGGTCAAGAAGGTCTTCGTCGACGGCAAGGAGTTCTTCGGCGAGGATGTCACCACGGCCATCAAGTCGCTTCCGGCCGAGGCCGTCGACCGCGTGGAGGTCTACAACAAGCTCTCCGACGCGGCCGAATTTTCGGGCATGGACGACGGTGAGGGCTACAAGGCGCTCAATATCGTCACCCGTCCGGGCATGCGGCAGGGCCAGTTCGGCAAGCTCTATGCCGGATTCGGCTACGACGCCGACACCAAGACCGAAGACAAGTTCAAATACATCGCCGGCGGCAATGCCAACGTGTTCAGCGGCGACAGTCGCATTTCATTCATCGGCCTGTTCAACAACGTCAACCAGCAGAATTTCTCGTTCGAGGACATTCTGGGCGTCTCGGGCGGCGGTGGCGGACGTCGCGGCGGCATGGGCAATTACATGGTGCGTCCGCAGAGCGGCGTGGCGTCGGTCAACGCCATCGGCGTCAACTACTCCGATACGTGGGGCAAGCGCAACCAGGTGACGTTCCAGGGCAGCTATTTCTTTAACAACACCAACACCGAGAACCGTTCGACGGTGGAGAAATGGTACGAGGCCCCGATGATCCCCGATACGCTGTCGACCAACGGCTATTCCGACACGAAGGGCTACAACCACCGGTTCAACGCCCGTCTGGAGTGGAAGATCTCCGAGAACCAGAACCTGATGATCCGCCCGCGTTTCAGCTACCAGTCCAACGACCCGTGGAGCCGCACGACCGGATGGCAGTACGGCGCCCCCGCCGACGGCGGCAGCGGTTACAGCCGCACGGACAACTTCAGCGACGCCCTGCGCCACGGCTACAACGTGGGGACGAGCGCCGTCTACCGGGCCAAACTGGGCAAGAACGGCCGCACGATCACCCTCGACGGATCGTTCAGCTATTCGGACAATACGAACAATTCGAACTCGTGGTCGAACATCCTCGCAACCCGGCCCGACCGGCCGGCGGTCGACCCGGAGACCGGCGTCTGGGACCCGGCGAACTACACCGAACTGCGTTACCTGCGCAATCTGGCGCCGTCGTCGTCGTACAGCCTGCGGGGCAGCTTCACCTACACCGAGCCGGTGGCCAAATACGCGCAGGTGAGCTTCCAGTACCGTGCGTCGTACAACTCGCAGGAGCGCGACAAGCGTTCCTATATCACGGGCGACGATTTCTCGATCGCGGGACTTGCTCCCGACCGCTCGCTGTCGAACTCCTACGAGAGCGGCTACCTGACGCAGAGCGTAGGCCCCGGCTTCCGCTTTTCGAAAGAGCGCAACACGTTCGTGGCCAATGTCTACTACCAGCGTTCGGCCCTCGACGGACAGGTCGTGCGCGACGATGCCGAGAAGATCAAGCACGCCTACAACAACGTGACCTATTTCATGATGGGCCAGCTGAACATCAACCGTGAGAACTCGCTGCGGCTCTTCGTCTCGTCCTACACCGACAGCCCGTCGATCACCGACCTGCAAAGCGTTTACGACGTATCGGACGCCCAGAACATCAGCCACGGTAACCCCAACCTGAAACCGACCTATTCGCACCGGGTGAATTTCCACTACACCAACTCCAACGTCGAAAAGGGCCGGACCTTCATGTGGATGTTCTCGATGAACACGACGCTGGATTACACGGCCCAGCATCTGGTGCAAAGACCCGGCGACATCACCATCGACGGACAGGCCTATTCGCCCAATTTCTACTCGACGACCGAAAATCTCGACGGTTACTGGCAGTTGCGGACCCACCTGAGCTACGGCCTGCCGATCGGGTTTCTCAAGTCGAATTTCAACATCATGGCGGGCGTCATCTACACCAAGACCCCCAGCATGCTGGGCGGCGCGGTGGACGCGGCGACGGGTATGATTTCGGGCGGCGAGCGCAACGACACCAAGAATATGGGATACGACTTCCGGGCCGTGCTGGGCAGCAACATTTCGGAGAACGTCGACTTCACCCTCTCGTGGAACGGCACCTACAACGAGGCCACCAACTCGCTGAACACGGACAAGTCGAAGAACCGCTATTTCAACCACACGGCGCAGGGGAACCTGAAGGTGGTTTTCCCGCTGGGCTTCACCTTCACGGCGAGCGCGGCTTACTCGCAGTATATCGGCTTTACGAACGATTACTCGGAGGATTACCTCCTGTGCAACGTCTGGCTGGGCAAGAAGGTCTTCAGGAACAAGCGCGGCGAAGTGATGGTCGGCGTCAACGACCTTTTCAACCAGAACCGGGCCTTCTCCCGCTCGACGGGTTCGGGTTACACGCAGAACTCCACCAACAGCGTCATCGGCCGCTACTACATGGTGCAGTTCAACTACAACCTGCGCCGCTTCGGCAAAAAGGGTTCGCGCAATATGAAGGATTACGACGGCGTCGAGTCCTCCTCCGGTTCCCGCCGCATGGGTCCCGGCGGTCCGGGCGGACCTCCTCCGGGCGGTTTCCACGGACCGCAGTAACGGACCCCGCGAAACGATTTTGAACAGGTTGACGAGATCATTCCCGTCAACCTGTTTTTTTCAGGCCTCCGACGACAGAAATAGAATTTTTATAAATCGTATTTTTTATTTTAAAATTTTCAATAAAATACTTGTATATACTGAAAATTTTGACAATATTTGTATGTAATTGTATCTCCGCATGATGGCCTTCCGCGGTTGTTTTCCGCCAAATCGCTCTGGGCGAACAACATACGTGCTAACAGATTAAATGATGATGCCATGGAGAAAACAAGTACAATGAAACAGGCAAGGAGCTCCGTATTGGTTGCCCTTGCTTTGATCTGCGCCGTTTCGTGCGCAAAAATCGACGACGGATCATCCGCTGTCGCACCGGAACAGCCCGTTCAGCCTACCGTGCTCTTGCCGACGCGCAGTTACGAAGAGGCCCTTTCCCTTGCCCGGAAGAGCATCGCCCTTGTCGACCGGGGCCAAACCCGCTCGGCCACTGCCCGTTCGATCCGCAGCGAACGCGGCCAATGCGTCACTACCCCGTCTACGCGCAGCGGCGTCGGGACCGACACGCTGATGTATGTTTTCAATTTCGAGGGTGACGACGGCTTTTCGATCATTGCCGCCAACCGCGCCGTCGATCCCGTGCTGGCTGTCGCCGAGAAGGGGAACTACACCTACGGCGAGCCGACCGGCGTGGAGAATTTCGATTTCTATATGGACGTCATGGCGCAAAGTCTGGCTGTGATAAAGCCGCCGAAGTTCGACACAATACGCACTACGCCTAAATTCAGGACGGTGGAGGTCAATGAATCCCGGTCCTGCGAGCCGCTTATTCCGGTTAATTGGGGGCAGGGGTTTCCCTATGGAGACTATTGCAGCAATAAGACATCAGGCTGCGTGGCGACAGCCATTGCGCAGATTATGGCCTATTACCGTTTCCCGCCTTCTTTCACGACGACCTACACCGATGCTCCGCATGCGGGAGAAACGATCGCTTTGAACTGGACTTATCTGATAAACTATTCATACGGATACCAAATATCCGCATTGTTGCGTGAAATCGGAGAAAGAGTAGATATGGACTATACTGCGCCAAATAGTAGCAGTGCTTCATCAAACAATGTCCCGAATTGTATGAAATCTTTTGGATATGTCTGTTTTAATGGGCTTGTAAACTATTTTAATGGGTCAGTCCAAGGCGCGTTGGACAAAGAGCGTCCAGTATATGTCGATGGACGGAATGCGGCAAACACAAGAGATGGACATGCTTGGGTTGCTGACGGATATAAATATTCACGGATTGGAACGGAATATTACGAAGAAAGGCTGATAAAAGACGGATTACGCCCAGCACATTACGAATATGTGCTGATAAGTTCCGATGTTGAAACTACCAATATGATACATTTTAATTGGGGAGCCTATGGAATGTTCAATGGTTATTATACCCCAATGAGCAGTTATACTGTTAATGGTACTACATTTAATGGAATTAAAATGATAGATTCAATTTGGTTATATAGATCTGCAAACTCAAAATAAAGCAATTATGAAAAAGATTATTATTATTTTAGTTCTGTCGTCGGCGCTGCTGTCGGCATGCGAAGGTGATCCCGAGATTGTTCCGCGAACACCGACGGAGACGAAAATCCAGGAACTTATGGTCGGTTATGACGGCAAAATAGATATGGCTGCATTTGTAGCTGATGCACAGCAAGGGGTTTGGATGATCGATGAGTATGATATGATTTATACCAATGGAGAGGTCCTTAATGGACAGGATCTTTCAGGGGGTGCTTTCCTTGACAATATGATGCTTTTTCCTGACGGTAGCTGTCACACATATATATGGCTTGGATATATTCTCGGACCAACCGTATATCTCGAATCGCAATGGAGCGTCAGCGACCAGTCGAAGAATACGCTTTCCCTTTACAGTCCCCGGATCGAGGCAGAGGCAAAAACGGCAAATTTCGACCAGTATGCCGCCCGGACGACGCTCGAACTGCTCTATTACAAGGACGGTGTGTTCGTAATGAAAGGCTTGCAACCGTTCGGATCCTGGGGCGGGAAGACTTCAAACGGTGTTTATAAGGATTACTGCCGGGTTGTCGGGCATATCGCCACAGACAAGGAAACGGTGGATAAATACCTGTCGTATATCTCCTACGAGCAGTATAAGGAGGAAAATCCCGATAAGTTTTAGATCGCCACTTACTCACAAAAAAAGACGCCGGGCCGAACCCCGACGTCTTTTTTACAGATAAGAGACCGATTCCCGATTACCAATTGTTTTTATGAATTCGATCCACGGTGCGGATCTCTTTCTGTTTGGGCAGGAATGCGTTTTCCGCTGGATAGCCCATTGTGAGCAGACAAGTGAATTCGTAATCTTCGGGAGCACCCACGATTCTCTTTATCTTGCCGGCTTCGTCTCCCACAGGAATATGGAACACGGTTCCCAGACCTTCCGAAGCGGCGGCAAGCAGGATGTTCTCCAGCGCGCACCATGCCGAAGCGAAGTAGTTGAGCGAGCTCTGCTCCGCAGGTGCGAGCAATGGCCATGTCAGTTGGCGAAAGAACGGGATGACGAGCAGTCCACTCTCCATGAGCATCTTTTGCTGTTTGGGCAGTGCGTCGGCGAACATCGCCATTTTGTCCTTGTCGCCGGACTCGTCCACTTCGGAAACGAGTTCCTTGAACTTCTCCATGTTCTTTGCGAGCGGCGCAATTACCTTCGCGATGTTTTCGCGGCCGCGCACCACGACGAACTCGAACTGGCGCAGATGGTCGTTGGTCGGAGCCTTGAAAGCTGCCGACAGAATCTTTTCCAATACTTCGTCCGTGACTTCCCTGTCGGAAAAGTCGCGGATGGTTCTTCTTTTCTCCAATACTTCGTAGAAATCCATAACAATACGTTTTTAGGTAATACTTGATGTTCCTGTCTGCAAAGTTACGCCGCTTGATTGTTGCGTATTTGCTATATTGTTTTTGATATTTGTCGTATATTTGCATTCGGACCAATTTATGTCCCCCCCCCTCTCATGGAAGACACAGCCATCCCTTACGAACTGCCCGAAACGAAGGATCACTCGTTTTTCTTCATCGACCAACGGGTCGAAACAGGCATCGAAGCCAAACTACACCGGCACGATGCGTGGGAATTGTATTATGTCGTCCACGGGTACGGGAACAGGATGGCGGGCGATACGTTGCAGGCTTTTTCGGCGGGCGATGCGGTGCTGGTCCCGCCCGGCATGCTCCACCGCTGGATCTATGCACCGGATTCGACGGACGATGACGGGCGCGTCCGTTATCTGATGGCGGCTTTCAGCCATTCGCTGGTGGAACGGTGCATGGAGGTATTTCCCGAAGTGCGCAACCGTCTGGCGGGCGTCGTCTTCCCGACCGACGCGCTGAAATTCGGGTCCGAGAGTTCCCGGATCATCCGAAAAACACTCGCAGGGATGAACGATCTGGACGAGTTGGGACGTCTGTGTGAAATGTTCCGGCTGCTGCCCTTCATCTTCACTTCGTCCGACCGCACTTTTGCCGGCAGCCCCATGCGCATCGAGCGGGACGTGCGGCGTATGCAGCAGATATGCGCCTATGTGATGGCACACTACGTCCACGCGATCTCCCTGGACGAGATCGCCGCGGAAACAGGTATGAACCGGGCTGCGTTCTGCGCGTATTTCCGGCGATGCAAGGGAATGACTTTCTCGCAGTTTGTCACCCGGTACCGGCTGAATACGGCCTGCGAACTGTTGAAGCATTCGCAGAAACAGGTGTCGGAGATATGCTTTATGGTAGGTTTCAATGATTTGCCCCATTTCATCCGGGTTTTCAAGCGGGCCACGGGGATGTCGCCCTCCCGGTACCGGGCTCACTTTCAATAAGGTGATCGGAGCTTGAACTTCCTTCGCAGGCGGTGATAACGAATTTTCCCGGCAGGTATGATGCCCGCCGGGAAAATTCGTCATGGCTGCAAAACCGGGATCACTCTCCTCGGTTCTCCGGACCCCGTTTTTTGAACTCTCGCTGTTCGCGGCCGATCACCTGGTGAATGCCGATGCAGGCCAGTCCGCCGTATACGACCGTGAGGATGACGAGCCACTTGATTTCGGCGAAAACCTCCGGGATCGAGGCCCCCATGGTCTGTATGCGGATGAACCCGTTGACGCCGTGGCTGCTCGGGAACAGCTGTCCGAGGTTGAACAGCCAGTCGGGAATGCCCTGGCGCGGGTACGATACGCCGCTGAGCATCAGCACCGGGATCGAGGTCCACAGCAACAGCAGCAGCGAGTTTTCGCGGTAGCGGAACAGCGTCGAGACGGCGATGCCCATGGCGATGCAGGCCGCCAGGTAGGCCGCCATGAAGAGCACGACGGCTCCCGTCGCGCCGTTCATCGGGAAGTGGAACAGCCGGTAGTGCAGGCCGAGGATATAGGTGCAGGTCACAGCGTAAATCAGGGCGTAGACCAGCCCGCGACCCAGGACGATGGGCAGCGTCGACATCCGCCGCCGCCCCGCAGGGCAGAGTTTGCGGTAAAGCCCGAATTCGCGCCACGTGCCGCCGATCATGCCGATGCCGATCAGCATCGTCTGCTGGATGATGACCATGATGATCGCCGGCATGACGAACGTGCCGTAGCCCAGATAGGGATTGAACAGGTTGTGCGACTCGTAAATCACGGGCTGGGTCGTGGCCTGCGCCTGCGGGATGTTAGCCCCCTTGGCGATCAGGCGCTGGAATTCGACCATCGCTCCCGTCTTGCCGATCGAGGTCACGACCTCCTGGAAAACCTGGCGGTACATCAGGAAGTAGCTGGCGTCGGCGTAAATCGCCACGTTGGCCTGCTCTCCGCCGTAGAGTTTCTCCTCGTAATCCGACGGAATGTAGACCACGCCGTAAATCCTGCGGCCGTAGAACAGTTCCTTGGCCTCCTCCATCGAGGTCGGGTTGTAGGCCACATAGGTGTTCGGTCCGGCGTTGAAGGTGTCGATCAGACTGCGGCTGGTTGGCGTGCGGCATTCGTCCACCACGCCGATCGGCACGTTGCGGAGCACCTGCGATCCGTAGGCCAGCGAGTAGGCCGTGGCGTAGATGATCAGTGCGAAAATCAGAATCAGCATCACGCCCCCGTCCTTGAAGATCGTTCGGAACTCGTTGCGGATGACCGACCCGAGCTGCTTCCAGTAAGAGGCTGTTTGTTTCGTAAATCGGCTCATATCACAATCTCCCCCAGAATTTTTCCTCCGTGCACACCCTTTTCAGGCGCGGCAGGCACAGGAGCGGTAAAACGATGAACAGCGACATGTAGCAGAGGTCGGGCAGCGAGTAGACCCACGGCGTGCCGCGGAGCATCTGGTCGACGAAAATATCGGTGTAGAAGGTGAACGGGAAGATCTTGCTCACCCACTGCATCGGCTCCCACATGGCCATGATCGGGAACGTCAGTCCCGAGAAGGTGAAGGCCAGCACCGAATATCCGCCGCCGATTGAGAGCGACAGGCGCAGGTTGGCCAGCAGCGAGACGATCAGCACCGAGATCGACTGGTAGCTCAAAATAAAGAGCAGCGTGCCGATGAGGATGACCGTAAGACTGCCGTTCAGCGGCGTTCCCACGATCTTGAAGTTGATCACCAGCATCACCAGCGAGATCAGGAACATCACTGCCGTAATGGGCAGCACCTTGCCCGCGAGCGCCGCCGTGACCGAGCCGTTTCCCGTGCCGAGCCATTCGCTGGCCGTGGCGTGCTTGAGTTCCGTGCCGATGGCGAAAACGGTCACCATCACCACGAAGATCATCAGCATCATGGGCATGAAACTCGGCGAGAGGTAGTATCCGTAATTGATGTGCGGATTGAAGAGCACGTGCTTGTCGAAGCGCACGGGCATCAGCTGCGCCATGGCCTGCCGCTGCGTCAGCCCCTGTTTCATGAGCACCTGGAGCTGGATGCCGGCCGTGAAGGTAGTCACGGCGGTCTGAATGTCCTTCGACAGCAGTCCGTTGACCGTGATGTTCGTTCCCGAGACGTAGTTTTCGAGGTGGGTCTGGCTGTTGCTCAAGATATTTTTCTCGAAGAAGGCCGGAATCTGCACGATGGCCATGACCCGCCCCTCGCGCATCAGCCGCTCGCCTTCGTCCATGCCCTGAATGCCGTAGGCCACCATCGCCGTCGGGGTGTCGTCGATCATCTGCACGGCCTTGCGCGAAAGCGTCGTGTTGTCCTGGTCCAGGACGGCGATCGGGATGTTGCGGATCGCACCCTGGTTGAACAGCAGGGCGAAAAACGCGAACGACACCACGGGCAGGACGATCATCAGCACGAAATACATCGGCTGACGGGTCAGCCGGCCCATCTCGCGGCGCATCACGGCGCAGGTATTGTGCAGGAATCCGGGCATCGCTTACTTTCCGATTTGGTCCCAGTCGACGAGTACGCTCATGCCGGGGCGCATGTTCGCGGCCTCGGTGACGGCCTTGGCCTTGATGGCGAAGGTGCGGATGTCGAACCCGCCCTGCGTGCGGGTAGCCGACCATGTTGCGAAATCGGCCTGCGGGGAGATGTAGGTCACTTCGAACTCCACGTCGCTGTCCAGCGCCGGGACGTAGCCGCTCATGCGGGTTCCGATCCGAAGGCTCGGGAGCAGCGTCTCCTTCACGTTGAAAGTCACCCACATGTCGCTCATGTCGAGAATGGCGACCACCGGATAACCGCTGCCGACCAGCTCGCCCTCTTCGGCGATGATCGTCGAGATCTCGCCCGTCACGGGCGAATAGACCATCGCGTCGCTGATGTACGACTCCACCTCGCTGACGGCCCCTTCGGCCTGGCGGACACGGGCCGCGGCGGCCTCCTTGTCTTCCTTGCGGGCGCCGTCCGTCGCCATGTCGTACTGCGCCTTGGCGGCCAGCGCCGTGGCCTCCATGGCCTTGTAGTTGGCCGTGGCTTCGTCGAGCTTCTGCGCCGGAACCACTCCGTCGTTGTAGAGGTTCTGCACGCGCTCGTAGGTCTTGCGGGCCAGTTCCAGCCCGGCCTGCGCCTTCTGCCACATGTTCATCGCGGCCTCGATCTGCTGCACGCGGGCGCCGGCCAGCGCCATGGCGTCCAACGCCGCGGCGGCGCTCTTCACGGCCTCGGCCTGCCGGAGCTTGGCCTCCAGTTCGGGCGTCGAGAGCGTGTAGAGGAGCTGTCCCTTCTCCACGCGGTCGCCCTGGGCCACTTTCATGTCGTCGATGCGGCCCGGAACCTTCGACGAGGCCTTGTAGGTGGTGCACTCCACCGTGCCCTGAATCAGCGTCGGGGTCCGTTTGGTGAGGTACCAGCTGATCAGTACGACCGAGAGGACGATGACCGCTGCGGCCGCCAGAATTCCGATTACGTTGCTTCGTTTCATATCTTGATGTCTATTATAATTTGCGTTCGTTCATACAGCCCGGCCGGTCGTTGCCGCCCTCCCCGACTCCGCCCCGGGCGGGGCCTATGTGCCGCTGTGCGGCAAAACAGGAGTTGTCGGCGGGTGATTTCGCCTCCGTGCTATTTTCTGTCGTAGAGAATCGCCTGCGCGTCGCTGCGGCGCGCATAGGACGGATATTCGTCGCTGATGCCCGCGGCCTCGAGCAGCTGGGCCAGCAGCAGGTCGTAGTTGTAGGCTGCCTGCAGACGCTCGGTGCGCACGCCCGCGAGGTTCAGCTCGGCGTCGATCAGGTCCGACGAGGAGCTCATCCCTTCGAGGAACGCGGCGTTCTTCATCCGGAGATACTCCTCGGCGAATTTCAGCGATGCGTCGATCGAGGTCATCTGGTTGCGGTAGTTCATCATTTGGTTGTAGAGTTTCTCCACCAGCACCGCGATGTCCTTCCCGGCCTTGTTCTGCAACTCGCCCACGCGGCGCACGGTCTGCTTGGCGGCCGAGTACTTGTATTCGCGGTTGAGACCGTCGAAAATCTTGATGTTGACCCCCACGCCCACGGCCCAGCGCGGCACGAGTCCCGCCACCTGGTAGTTGTAGAACGAACCGCCTCCGATGGCCGCCACCTGCGGCAGGAAATCGGCACGCTGGACCCGCACGCCCTCCTGGGCCAGTTCGCGCTTGAGCGACACCTGGCTGAGCAGCGGGTTGCGCGCCTGCGCGAGGTCCTGATAATAGGCCAGATCCTCGACCTTCGTGAGCAGGAACATCGACGTCACCGGACGCCAGTCGCTCTCGCGGCCCAGGGTGTTCGACAGTGCGCTGGCGATGGTCTCGGCCTGCAATTTGGCATTTGCCAGCTCGCGTTCGGCCTCGGCCATCTTGAACTCCACGTAGAGGCGTTCGGTCTGGGCGATCATGCCGTTGCGTTCGAGCGCCCGGGCGTCTTCGAGGTGCTTGCGCACGCCGTCGACCACCTGCTGGCGCACCTCGACGACCTGCGTGGCGAGGGCCAGTCCGAAATAACGCTCCACGAGTTCCGAGATCAGCGCGTTGCGGGTCTGGTTGCCCTGTTCGACGGCCGTCTTCTCGTTGATCCGCGCGGCGCGGTTCGCGGCGTTGATCTTGCCGCCCATCCAGATCGGGACGGTCACTTCGCCGCCCACGAAACCGAGGCTCCGGTCCTGCACCTTGAGGAACCAGTCGGCATTCATCATCGGGTTCAGAAGCCCCTGAATGCCCTGTATGATGGCCGGATCGGTGATGATGCCGCTGCCGAGGATTTTCCCCGCAAGGTCCTTGGCCGGACCTTTCATCTCGTTGAAGTCGAATCCGATGTCCTTGGCCATGTAGGCGTATGCGCCCGTGACGTTGATCTGCGGCATGCGAAGGCCGATGGCCGCGCGGCGCTGCTGCTGTGCGGCGCGCTCCTCGTAGGCCGCGGCTTTCAGCGCAGGGTTCTCCGTGAGGGTGACGGCGACCGCCTCGTCGAGCGAGAGCATCCGCCCGGCCTCCTGTGCGGACGCCGCCGCCGGAACCATCGCTGCCGCCATGAAGGCGATTTTGACAGCTATTTTCATAGTATTCATGCGTTTATTCGGCAAAGATAGATTTTCTTGCAATACTTTTTCAATCGAGAGGGTGTTTAGGACATTTTTAGGCCCTTATGGACACAAATCACGCCCGTTTCACCTCCCGAGGTGGGCGTTGGCCCGGCGCACCCCTTCGGCCAGCTCGGGATAAACCCGCACGTCGACCCCCGCCTGGCGCAGCGTCTGCGCCCCGCGGCAGCAGACGAACCGGTCGGGTTCGTACAGCGCAAAGACCGCACGCGCGAATCCGTGGCGCAGGATCAGCTGCGTGCAGCTCTCCGGCTCGCTTTTCCGCTGCGAGCACGGCTCCATCGAGGAGTAGATCGCCGCCCCGCGCAATTCGGCGCCCGCATCGAGGGCCTTGCGGATCGCCTCCTGCTCGGCATGGTGCGTGGGCGAAGTCTCGTGGGTGTAGCCCGTGAAGGTCCTCCCGTCGGGAAGCACCACCACGGCCCCGACGCAATAGGAGGTCGGGCTGGGCACGCACCGCAGCCCTTCGGCCACCGCCCGCGCCAGGTAACGGAGGTCTTCGTCCCGGGTGTCGGGACGAAGCGTGCAGGTCGTGACCTCCATGCCGCCCAGATTTTCCCGCCGGCATGCGGCCCCCTCCGGGACCTCGAACCGGAACTGCGCGCCGCCCCGCTCCCGGCCCAGCGTCAGCCGCGGATTGACCGCCCGGCGCACCGTGTCGGCCATCCCTTCGGCGAGGAACATGCGCAGGACGGAGGCTCCCCCTTCGACCAGCAGACGCTCCACGCCGCGCTTTTCGAGTTCGGTGACGATAAATGCGGCCGTAATTGGACCGTTGCTTGAGATAACCTCCGCAACACCTTTCAATTCCGGAAGTTTCGTCTCCGAAAATACATACCGGCGGGCGTCGCCCTCGGTGAAGAAGCGCATCGCCGGCGAGAGCCGTCCCGAGCGCGTCACGGTGACTTTCGTCAGGTCGGGGCGCATGCCCCGCGCACGGCGCAGCTCCCGCGCCGCGGCATCGCGCAGGAGCAGCGCGGGATTGTCGCGCCGCAGCGTTTCGGCTCCTGCGAGGATCGCGTCGTGCGAGGCGCGCAGGCGCAGGACCGCCTCCCAGTCTTCGGGCGTCGAGATCATCAGCCGCCGGGGGCTGTCGTCGTCCAGGTAGCCGTCGGCCGTCGTGGCGAAAGATAGTGTTATCTGCATCGTTTCAAGGTAAACAGGGTGACTTCGGGCCATGCGCCCAGTCGCATGGGATATGCAACATATCCCGTGCCGTCGTTGACATAAAGTGTGTGGCGGCCCGTATCGTAGCGTCCGCTCCAGTGTTTGTAGATCCATTTCGCGGGCGACCAGCCGCGGCCCCAGGGCCTGATTTTCAGCTGCATCGAATGCACGTGCCCCGCTAGCGTCAGGTCGCCGTAGCCGGCCTCGACGATCTGCTCCCAGAGCTGCGGGATGTGTACGAGGGTGATGTTGTAGAGCGAATCCGGAACCCCGGCGTAAGCCTTGGGAATGGCCGTGCCCGGCAGGTCGCGGTCGTGGCGGCGTTCGCGCAGCGCGGGGTCGAACGACAACCCCGTGAGCGAGATGCTGTCAGCGCCGCGCCGCAGGTAGACGGTCGTGTCCTCCAGGACGGTCCACCCCATCGCCCGCTGGCGCGCGACCACCTCGCGGGCCTCCCCGGCCGCCGGGAAACGCAGCGAATCCTTGACGTAGGTTCCCACGTCATGGTTGCCCGTGACCGACCAGACCGGACCTGCGATCCGCCGCAGGAGCGCCGTGGTGCGTTCGTCCAGCTCCCCGGCGCGGATGTTCACCAGGTCGCCCGTGAAGAACACCGCCTCGGGGCGCAGGGCGTTCACGCTGTCGGCCAGCCGTGTCAGTTCGCGTTCGGGACGGACGAGGGTCCCGACGTGCGTGTCGGTGATCTGCACGAACCGGAAGCCGTCGAAAGCCTCGGGAATGCGGTCGGAGCAGATTTCCACCCGGTTGACGCGGATGGAGGTGCGTCCCCGGGTCGTACCCCAGATGACGAACAGCACCGACGCGCAGGCCGCGACGTAGCCCGTGCGGCGCAGGTTCACGAAGTTGAACGCATAGAACGCCAGGCGCGGCAGGACGGTGACGATCCACGCCCAGAACAGCCACATATAGAGGTGCATCAGCCCCGTGCCGTTGTCGCGGCTCAAGGCGCTTATGATCGACGAGAGGATCGGCAGGGCGTCGGTCGCGGCGGCCCATGCCACGAGTGCGCGGCGCACGGGCTGCTTCCGGCGGCGGCGACGGCGGAAATGGATGAAATCGGCGGCGATGGCCGTCAGGGAGAGAATCAACGTCAGAAAAAAGAGCATATACCTTTTATTTATATGGCGCCAAAGATACGAAAAAGTCGGACCGTTGCAAAACCGAACCGCCTGTGATTCGGCAAAACAAAATTTGCTTTTCCCGCGGTTTCCTTTGGCATACAACTTGCTGATTTGTCCGGTGAGTTACAACTCTTTGAGAACGAGCAAGAACATTAATAAAACCAAATTTATTCGGCTTATGAAAACATTTCGACTTTTAATTGTGGCTCTGCTGGTTGCAGGTTCCGCGTCGGCGCAGCGTTACGAGCGCAAGGCCATGCGCGGCGAGTATTCGCCCACGGTCTACCTGATCTCGGTGCAGGAGGTGGACACCATCTACAACTACGGGCCTTATGCCATGCAGCAGGCGGCGGCGCTCAACCGCATGGCCATGGACAACGCCACGCAGGACTACATCGAGACCCATCGTCCGGGCTTCCAGCAGGTCGAGAAACCGCAGTTCGTCTTCGCCACGAAGAACAACCGCTTCTCCTTCTCGCTGGGCGGTTTCGTCAGCCTCCGTGCCGGGTATGACTTCGACGGCATCGTCGACAACATCGACTTCGTGACCTACGACATCCCCGTTCACGGCAATTACGATACCAAGCAGAAGCTGATGATGGACGCTTCGACCTCGCGCCTGTTCATGAAGGCCATCACCAACACCCGTGCGCTGGGCCGCGTGGTCGTATTCATGGACGCCGACTTCCGCGGAGGCGCCGAGGGCAGCTACACGCCCCGCCTGCGTTCGGCCTACGTGTCGTTCCTGGGCTTTACGCTGGGCCGCGACGTGACGACGTTCTGCGACCTTTCGGCAGCCCCGACGACCATCGACTTCCAGGGTCCCAACGCCTATAACTTCAACTTCGCCACGATGATCCGCTACGAATACGCCTTCGCCGACAACCACCTCAAGTTCGGCGTTGCGGCCGAGATGCCCTCGGTCAGCGGCACGTACAACGACAACTTCGCGACGCTGAAACAACGCGTTCCCGACTTCCCGGCCTACTTCCAGTATGCGTGGGGCGCCAACCGCGACAGCCACATCCGCGCTTCGGGCGTCGTACGCAACATGTACCTCCACAACCTCCGCACGGGCAACAACACCTCGCTGCTGGGCTGGGGCGTGCAGTTCAGCGGCACGATCAAGGTGGCGCAGCCCCTGCGGCTCTTCATGAACGGCGTCTACGGCCAGGGCATCACCCCGTATATCCAGGACCTGACCGGCTCGGGACTCGACTTCACCCCCAATCCGGAGAATGCCGACCAGATCCAGACCATGCCCATGTGGGGATGGCAGGCCGCGGCACAGATCAACCTGACCCGGCGTCTGTTCATCTCGGGCGGCTATTCGACCGTCCGCGTGCAGCGCAGCCACGGTTTCTACTCCGACGACCAGTACAAGCAGGGCCAGTATATCTTCGGCAACATTTTCTATTCGATCACCCCGCGCTGCAAGGTGGCCGGCGAGTACCTCTACGGTTCGCGCAAGGACATGAACA
>OJQL01000922.1_pt1 | contig 26207 bp, 16 predicted proteins | sample 1598731 | NCBI WGS metagenome assembly OJQL01 (sample SAMN03922510, study PRJEB24848) | human gut metagenome | isolation source: stool sample | host: Homo sapiens | place: Germany | collected 2010-02
TCCTGATGGCAAAAGTAGTGCATTTAAATAGAATTGACCGACCTAAATAATCCAATTAAGGGACAATTTTGGTACATTTCTCCGAAAATAATGAAATTACTGTCCTCATGCATTAAGCAATGCATATATTATAAAATGGAACTGTCATGTTTTTCATACACTGAATCACACAACAATTCCATCTTCACAAAACCCTTCTAAAAACCAGTTAAATTTTATCTTAATCAATAATTATATTTAGTAACTTCGTTTACCTGATTAACCGAATGGATAGGGACTAAGGTAAATCCCCAACTATATTCACGATTAGCCAAGATTTGATGGATTGATTCCGGACGTGCGCCCCAACTATTATAACCGCCCACTCCCTGCTGCTTCATATCCACACAGACTTCCACAAAGTCCTTCGGAGTGATATCATTGATATGATGCATTCTTCGCAATACGTTGCGTGCTGCATTCTCATCATGGTTAGCAATCTCTTTGGGAGTAAGATTATGCCATTGATAAGCACGAGACGAGGCCTCTTCCGAGTCAAAGTCTTCAACAGAGTTGCAAAGAGCATTGAATCCGACAAGACTATCGGCTACAATAGCCAATCCGTTTCCTCTGTCAGGCAATAAAGCAACCCAGCGGATATCCGTACGATGTCCGTTCTCTTGAGGGCGAACGTAATTGAAATACATCTTATCCGCAGTCGTCTTATATACGCCAACTAGTGTTCCATGATTGCGGTCGATATAGTTTTCTCCTGGACCACGACCGAAGTATTGTACATTATTCATTTGAGCTGGCAAACGGAAACGAACACCAATGCGGGGAACTTCCAGTTTGGAAGCAGCCGTACGAGCAGCATCATTTCCGGGAGTAAAGGTAGCCGTGCGGGTAGCTTCGGAAACTTCTGTCTCGGCTGCTTGCATATCAGTAGAAGTAAACAAAGTTTTCACATTCACAATTCCGTTCGGATAGATTTTATAAGTAACGACATATAGATTGCCAGCAGCCAAAAGATAAGTCGCTTTTAATAAGACAACTTTATCCTTTGTTATCATATCAACGTCTGTCACACGGAAATTTTTACTTGATTGCTTCCATACCTGCAAACGTTTGGGAGCACCGTTCCCGTAATCATTATCGGTAGGTGCACGCCAGAAGTTAGGCTGAATCCCAAATCCATCTTTAAAATATTCAGTACCGTTTACTCTATATGAGGTCACCAATCCGCTATTCTTATTGAATACAAAGTTTACCTTTGAAGAAGATACGATAAATTCATCACCTTGAGTGGCTGTTTTCAATGCAGGTCCGTTTGCTTTATAAGTACTCTTTTCCGCCTGTACAGGCAGCTGGAACTGGTCGTAAGCAATTTCATATCCAGTTGGAATCAGAGCCTCTGGCTCTGTCGTTGTTACGCTGAAGTTTACAAAATAATCTGTTCCCGGTTGAACTTTCAAGCCGTTTACAGATACAGTGAACTCTTTAGAACCTTGCGGAGCAATATCCAATGACACGTTTCCATTTTTGATTGTCTTACCATTAGCAAGTACACTATAATGAATCCGGTACTTTTTCAGGTTAGTAAAGTAGAAACGGTTCGTAATTCTGAACTTACCGGAAGCAACATCAATTGCTTCAAAGCCTACATTCTGATGTACATACTTCACTTCTGCCATAGCCGGATGCGGGCCACGGTCGGGATTGACAAGACCATTACACAAAAAATTGCCATCACTCGGAGTATTCACGCCAAAATCCCCACCGTAAGCCCAGTATTCTTTACCATTCTTATCTTTTTGGAGAAGACCTTGATCTACCCAGTCCCAAATATATCCTCCCTGAAGGTTCGGATATTTATAAATAGCCTGCCATTGTCCCCACAGGTTTCCAGTAGAGTTACCCATAGCATGAGCATATTCCGAGGGGACAATAGGACGGTCGCTGCCGTTCTTACCAACAGACGCTAGCCAACTAGCACCCGGATATTGAGGAACGTACATATCAGAATTCCATTCCCATTGTGCACGCTCATAGTTGATAGGACGAGCCATCAGATTCTTGTCCGCTTCTTTCAGCCACAGATAAGTCTGATAGAAGTTGTATCCGTTTCCGGCTTCGTTACCCAGTGACCAAAAAGTGATGCACGGATAGTTCTTGTTTCGTTCGAACATATTGATTGTACGGTCCATGTGTGCCTTCAGCCATTCCGGATTATTTGCCAATGTACCGCCTTTACGAAGGTTATAATACATGCCATGGCTTTCAATATTAGCTTCATCGTACACATAAAGTCCGTATTCATCACAAAACTCATAAAAACGACGGTCTTGCGGATAGTGACAGAGACGTACACTATTCAAGTTATGCTGCTTCATAAGTTCGAAGTCACGACGCATCAACTCTTCCGTTACATAATGTCCGGTTTCAGGATTGTGTTCATGAATATTCACACCTTTCAGTTTCAACGGTTGCCCATTAATGAATAAACAAACATATGGTTTTCCATTGGCTGCCTTCTGCTCAATAGGTTTAATCTCGATACGGCGGAAACCTACATTGAACGGAATAATTTCATTGACTTTACCATTCCTCTTTACCGTCATCAATAACTTGTATAGATTCGGAGCTTCTGAGGTCCAAGTGCTAACATTCGTCAGAGTTTGCTCGAAAGAAACTGCTCGAATCTCACCAGAAGGAATATAGACTGTCTTTTCTTCGGCAGCAACCACCTTTCCCTGCGCATTCAGTAACTCGTATACCAATGTTAGATTTGCCGCCTCTTTTCCGCGATTTCTCAAGTCTACATTCAAGGCAAATATCCCATTCTTATAACTGTCATCCAAAGTCGACTTCACCCGAAAATCCTTGAGAGCAGCCTTAGGCTGTGAATACAAGAATACATCACGTTCAATTCCGCTAATCCGCCAAAAGTCTTGACATTCGAGATAAGAACCGGTGCTCCAACGAAAGACTTTCAGGGTTAGTACATTCTTACCCGGCTTCACATAGTTATTAATTAAGAACTCAGCCGGATTTTTTGAATCCTCGCTATATCCTACCTCCTGTCCGTTTATATACACATATACACCGGACTTGACTCCAGCAAGATGCAAGTAAATATCCCGCTCCTTCCAATCCAAAGGGATATCGATGTCGCGGCGATAGACTCCTACCGGATTAGCCTCCGGAAGAATCGGAGGTTCCGGATTGCGCGGTTTAAATTCATATCCGTGATTCGTATATATAGCTACTCCGTACCCCTGCACTTCCCAATTGCCTGGAACTTTAATATCATTCCAGGATGCGGTGCTGACAGACGGGTCAGTTATATTCTCCGGTAGTTTCTTATAACTATCTACAAAAAAGAATTTCCAGTCACCATTCAGCAACTGATAGTACTTGCTGTTTTCATATTTGCCGGTAAGTGCATCCGTACGGTTGTCATAGGTCATAAAAGCAGTACGCGGATATTCTTTATTAACTGCCACTACTTGCACATCCTGCCAATAGGATTTTCTCGGGGCACTATTAGCCATAGCGTTCATAGTTACCAAAGAAAAGACTCCCGTACATATACCTGTCAATAAGAGAGAAAATGATGGTTTATTCATGCTTTCAAATTTGTTTTTATCGTATCACTCTTCTTAAACAACATCCATTATTTGGAAAAAGCATGTCTATATCCCTTCACCTTATTCCACCCGCCACGAGTGAAGTCAGGCACTTCCACCGGAGCAGAATTATTTTCAATAGAAAGTCGAGTAAGTTCGGCCATACAGCACCATTCTGCCAAATCGTATACATCCATATCCAACGGTAAACCATTATGCAGACAATACACCAAGCGATAATCCATTATATAATCCATTCCCCCATGTCCCCCTACTTTCTTGGCTGTTTCTTCCAGTTCATTGTCTAATATCGGACTTTTGTATTTAGCCATTAATGCTTTTTTCACACCTACCGGCACAGCACCATGAGCATTCAGGTTTTCATGATCCGGTATTTGCGTGGAACTTACCTGAGAAGGTCGCAAACAGTACTCCTCTACCGGATATTTGCTGGCAAACCCATCCGTTCCTACTACCTGATACATACGGCTGTATGGACGTGGAGTCATGACATTATGCTGGATAAGCATTGTACGTTCATTCTCCGTACGGATCATAGTCGTCGTTTGATCCCCGTTCTGGAAATCCTTCACTGCTTTACCCGTACGTTTTTTAATATAGGCAGGTCCGTTCACTGCTTTCGTATCCATTGCCACCAGTGTCTTCATTCGGTCACCACGATGAATATCCAACACCTGACAGGCAGGTCCCATACCATGAGTAGCATATACGTCTCCACGATATTTCTGATTATAATCCATACGCCAATTATTCCAATAATGAGTCCAAAAATCTTCCAGATTATGAATATAAGCCCCTTCTACATGAAGCACTTCACCCATAACACCTTGCTGTACCATATTCAAAGTAGTCAATTCAAAGAAGTCATAAACACAATTTTCAAGTTGCATACAATGCTTGCGGTTTTTTTCCGAAGTATCGACCAATTTCCATATTTCATCAAGAGTCATAGCTGCTGGAACCTCAATCGCTACATGTTTGCCATGTTCCATCGCATACACTCCCATTTCAGCATGATGTTCCCAATCCGTGATAATATACACAAGGTCGATATCATCCCTTTTACAAAGTTCTTTCCATGCATCTTCCTTTCCACTATAAGAAGCAGCTTCGGGCAGACCTGCTTTTTTCAGTATTTTTTGTGATTTTTCCACACGTTCAGTACGAATGTCACAAAGGGCAACGATCCTAGTACCCGGAATATGAATCCAACGTTCTACGGCACCTACTCCCCTCATTCCAAGTCCGATAAAACCTACACGTACAGTATCTATTTTAGGAGCGACAAGCTGGATTACATCTTTCTGTCCAGCAGGCCGGGAAGGCGTTTCTACTTTAATGGGGGCGAAGGTTTTAGAATCTTTTTGTGCAAAGACACTCTGACAAGCGAATGAAACAATAAGTTCAAAAGCTATAATAGTAAATACTTTCTTCATTTCTTTTTTTAGTTTGATCAACACATTGCCGATACAGAGTGTCCGGCAATACAATATCAAAATCTAATCCAAACTTTTATTATTTAAAAATAGATTTAGGTATCTCACCAACCCACGAAAGTGGCTGCTTCACTTTGAACAGATGCAAAATAACAGCAGCTGTATTGACCGTATTATTGGGTTCCGTTATTTTCAGCCCTTTGACAATACCAGGTCCTGTAATTCCCCAAGGAACAATCATCTCGTCCGTGCTGACACCGCCATGACCGTTCCCGATTCCGCCATGGTCGGTCAAGAATATGAAATGCGTGTCATCATACAAGTCTTCCTGTTTCATCTTATCGATAAACTTACCAATTTCCACATCCGCTTCTTCTATCGAACGTATATATTCCGGTGACATCCATTTATACTTATGTCCGGCATGATCCGTATGTACCGAGTAAAGGAATACCAGCGTCGGCTCTTCACGGTTATCTAGTAAAAAATTGAAAGCCTTCTCATAGTTCGGCAGATAAGCATCGTTCTTCAGGAAACTGACTTCATCCAGATACTTCTGATTATATGGATAAATTAAGTTAAGCCAATTATAATAGAAAGCGGTTTTTATGCATGGATTCGCATCTTTCAACACTTTAAATACCGAAGGATAATACCCGTCAGCATCTGTCTCGATAGCGGGAAGCTTATGCTTGGATAACGTCCAACTATTATTCACCACCCCATGCTGTTCGGGTCCGCTGCCGGTTAGATGGCTAGTCCAGTTAGGCAAAGTGACCGAAGGCATCACTACACGTGTTTCGGTGGACAAAGCTCCTAACGCAAGCAACGCGTCCAAGTTTGGTGTATTCGCCTGGTGGAAACCTGCCACGCAGATACCATCCAAGCTGATTAAGACTACTCTTTGGGTCTTTTTTCTTGTTACTTCTTCTACTGAGGGAATCATAGCCGGCAACGGTTGCGGCAAAGAGGCTGCGCCAAGTAGCAAGGAGCCTGCTAAAGTCTTTTTAAGGAAGTTTCTTCTTGATATTTTCATATTTGTAATATGTTTATGATTAGAATGTTGTTATCTATTTTTCAGTTTACGGTTAAAGAACTCATACAGACGGTGAAGTTCGTAATATTTTCCAAGTGCGTGGTCTCTGCCCAGCAAATAAAGTTGTTCGAACATTTTATCCGCCTTGACAAGAGCATCCACCACTTGCAAAGTCGATGCGGGATCCACGTTGTCGTCCAACTCACCATTAATTAACAGCAAGTCGCCTTTTAACAGGTGGGCATTATCCACACTGGAAGAGCGGGAATAGCTTTCATCGACAGGATAGCCCATCCAAAGTTCGTTCCACCGCACCTTGTCCATCCGGTTGTCTGGCAACCACACAGAGCGACCGCCGCCTTGTAGAAGTCGTGATAGAACAGCAAGGTCACCATAGTGTTCTGTCCGCCAGCTGACCAACCATAATTAGTTTAACCTATCAACTAATTATTTATATTCCAACCAAGCAGTTGCATTAGTGTCCGCATCCGTAGAGAAGCGAATCCATCTGGCTTGAAACGGAGCCTTGAACTCATGTTTCAGCTGTTCGCCCGGTTTCACTGTCAGGGTGGTATATTTCACCCATTTGCCGTTACCAGTAGGATCAACCTCTACAGTGAAGGTTACGTCTGATTGAGAAGAATGAAAAAGTGTCAAGTTCTTCTTGTCGTAGAATCCAATCAAGTAAGGATCGGATGCTTCGTTGGCTTTCACTGCTGTGTTCTTCCACGGCCCCCCCTTTCCTACGGGTTTGCCCATTTCCCACAAGTCATCGATAGCTCCTGCCCATACGGCAGCTTTACCGTCTTCGGACACGATGATATGCTCTTTGTTCTTCATCTCTTTCGGGTTGATACCGGTCATCACCAACATACCACGGTAGGAAGCATAGTCGTGGATGCGAAAATTGTGAGAAGCAATGGGGCGCATCTTGGCATAACCGTCGGCATTTTCAGCGGGCAATTCGTAGAAGGTGCCGTGGCAATTGAACAGGTCGCGCTCAGTAGCCACTTCGCGGCAGATACGCAACACGTCTTGTCCTATCAGTGAAGAATATTCAGCATCTCCCAACGGCAAGCGCCAACGTCTATTGCGGTCGTCCACAATCAGGATAGAAGATTCTTCGACAGTCACCACTTGGTGAGGAATAGCAAACTTCTCACGGATGAAGTTGGCAGTCTGTGTGTCGTCCTTGCGAACCAAAGCCAATGTGTCACTCATTTCATAGTAACCGTTCTCCTTCACTTGTCCGTTTTCAATGGTAGTGGCCAATACGCCCAAGGTCCTTCTGTTCTTGCCCAAGCCGTAAAGTAGACCACCCAATGAATTCTTTTCAGACACTTCAGACAAACCTTTGAACATCGATGCTATAGCAGCCGTACGGTTGTCGGCAGAAGTGTAGATGAAACTGACAGAAGTCTGTGTGTCTTTGTCTGTTCTCACGCGAATCCATTCGCCCTTGGTGGCTGGATTGAAAGCAACGTAAGCCGATTCACCGACAGGAACAAGCACCTCTTGCAGGCCGGTCCATTGATTGTTACCCTTTTCATCTATTTCAAAGAGGTATTTCACAGTTTCTGCACCATCGTTCTTAATCCAGCAGCAGCGTTCTTTCCATCCGGCAAACAGATAGGGATCAGAGTTGGTGTTAGCTTTCACCTCTTCTTTTTCCCAAATAGCACCGTCAGCAGTGGCAGGCCCCAGTTCATCGGGTTTAGTCAGCGAAGTGAACCACAAGTTGGAGTTAGATTGTCCTGGTCCTTCGATTTTGCCTTTGGCCTTACGTTTGTTCAGGAACTCTTTCTGTGCGGAGTCGTCGCAACCGAACACCAGTTCGTCGTTCCAGCGGGCAAAGTCGCCAATCACTTTCAAGTAAGTGGTGCGCGGACGGATGCCTGCCGAGTTGTCGGCAGTAAAGGTGTGGGGAAACTTCCAAAACAATCCGTGCATGGTCATCAGGTAGTCATTTTCTCCTTCAGCACCGATGTTACGGATGCGTGGCCATTCGGTATTCCATCCATGTGCACCGTCGTAAGAGTGGCTTGCTTTAGGCAGACGGTAGAAAGTCCAGCCTTTCTGTGCGTCTCTCACACCCAGCAGTACAGATTTGTGATCCCAACCGGTAGCCCAAATCGGGTCGGTTTCAGGGTTAGGGTTTCCGTAGATGCCACCGGGACCGGTCAATTCAACAAATTGATTGCGGCGAACCACCTTCCAGTCCTTTCCGTCCCATTCGCACAACGAACCGGACAACGCATCGAAATGTTTCATCGCAGCCGCACTGTTTTCTCCGTTGTTAGAGAAAACCATCACACCTTGTCCTGAATACAATCCTTTACCGTGCGCTCCCGGCAGCAAGTCTACGTATGGCGGGTTATTCTTCGGGTCTTTTTTGTGCAGACGACGTCCCTCGTTGCCGTCTTGATACAGTTCTTTGACTTCGAGTGTGTTTACGTCCACTTCATAGAAACCTTCTTCCATCGTACCGATGTAAATCTTGTTGGCAGGGTCGGTCAAATGGCGGGCAGCACCCGTATAACGCCCAGGAGCCTCTTGCCAAGGCAATACGCGCACGTTTTCGCTTTGATCGATGAAGTAAGAACCGATGTTCAATGTGTTCGTCTCTTTATGAATCAGACGGTTGGCGGGAGTTCCACCGATGCTTTCCGAACGGATGACAAGTTTCTTGTCCGGCGTAATCTGATACAATTTGTCTGACGAGCCAAAGGGCATGTGTGGACCATAAGTGATGGCCCACAAGCTTCCTGCCCAAGGCACTACGGCACCTGTTCCACATTCACCTTCGTTGTTGTAGAAGGCGAGCTTGGGGTAGATACCCGATATATTATCTTTTTGCGTTTGTTGTGGAGTAGTGCAACCCATTGCTCCAATAATCAATGCTCCTGTAAATAAATGTTTCATGATTTAAAATCTATTTCCTTTTAATTAAAATGTAACTTCTGTTTTTTGTCCAGAGACGGATATGGCAAATACTTGCACTTTGATGCCCACTACAAATTGCGCGGGCATAGTAAAGGTGCTGGCGGGAGAGATAAACAACAAAGTGTCGTCCGACCATACTTCGTAGGCTGCCACGTTCTTCCAGTTAATCATTCTGAAATTCTGTCCGGTTCTGGAAGCACTTCCGGCAATTACGCTGCTGCCAGACTCGTAAAGACTCTTGTTATCGTCACAGATATACTCTATTCGCTTAGAAGGTTTGGGCAGTCCCAAAGCTTCGATGCGTTTTTTGGCTTCCTCCGCCTTCTCTTTGGTCACTGTAAATTGGGCAGTTTCTCCATAAACAGTCAGTTTGTAATCCACCTCTGCAAAGAATCCCCATTTCTCGAAGAACTCTGTTAAATCCAGTCCGATTGCTTCACTGGCCATTACCGTAAATTCTAATTGGATTTCGCCCGGTTTTTTCGGATCTTTGTCGGGGGTAGTGCGAATCTTTTCAAACAGATCTTTGTAGAAATCTTTGTTTCCTTCTATCTGGCTGTAGAGATGCAACTGCCAAAAAGGTACTACCTGACACCATTCGTCTATCCCAGTACCATCCGGAGTTTTTCTAACGTGCGGCCACTCAATGGGCAGCAAGAGCGACATACCCTTTTCGTACAAACTAGTGTAGTTGCTACTAGGTGTACCCATCAATCGGGATTGAAGGCCAAAAGAAGTCTGTACGTCCAATGCCAAAATATTGTTAGTTACTTCCGCCATACCAAGCCAACATAAGCCGGGTTTGGTTTGAAAAGTGTGTCCCACCTCGTGGGCAGGTCCCCAAACACTGGATTTCATCTTTTCTACGCTACATAAATCGTTCATTTCGCTGGCGATGTATCCAGTGTGATATTCAGCGGCATACATATAGCCTGCTGCTTTGTACATCACAGAGAAACAGACGTAGTTAGGATTCATGCGATTGTATTTCTTCAATCCCATAAACTCTTGCTCTGCCAATACCAAATCATCATAGACGTCTATCAGCGCTTTTCCGTCGGGAGTGTATGACTTGAAACTGCTTACCGGGAATATCAAGTGCGTGTATTTTCCCAATACATCGAAATGAGGAGCCACAGCGCCATCCAATAGTTCTTTCCATTCTGTAGCGTCATGAATCTTGGAGTCAAAGTATCCATTCACCTTTCCGGAAGGAATATGAATAGTGATTTCGGGAGCTGTTTCGTAGTCCGGTGTATGATAGCAGATGTAGATCAAGCCATCCGAATCGGCGATGAAGCGATTCGTACCCTTTTTCAAGTTATAAGAATAATTGTGGCTGAATCCATCTTCACCCGGTACATTCAGGTTCAAGATGCGGGCTGTGAGTGGAAGCCCGTTGGTTTCACCCACCAAGACCATTACCTCTTTACCTTTCTCTACAAAGATACCTGTAGGATTGGACAACAAGTCATGTGCCTTGCTCAGTTTGTTTTCTTTCTTGTAGAGATCTGGATGTGGATGAGCCTTGTAGGTGTTGATACGGAACTTAGACGGGTAGTTGTTGTTCATCATATAGAAAGCCACATTGCGGAACAACGGGTCTTCACACGCATTAATCTCTTCTTCGGTGATGCCTGATTTTAGTTTCGTACAGGTTTCATCTTCAAAAAGGGTCAGCGGGTCGAAGTTATTGGGGTTATGACGATAAAACTCTACTTCTCTTACCAACAAGTATCTTTTTACAGATTGATTGGTAGTGTATGACTTTTTGGCTACCACTTTGATTTCCACCGGATCGATCAATGCTGTCGGGAAATCAATACGAGTAGGAGTAACGCCAGCATCGAATGCCACATTTTCCATTACCAATTTGAAATCTGCATCATTCTTGGTTTTGACATAAATATCTCCTTCGACTAATGCATCCTTGTTTTTATCATCATACCAAATCAGATAATCGATACGGGATTGATCTTCAAATCTGAAATAAAGACTTAATGGCCATGTTTTCTTAGCCGGATCGGTTTCTGCTTCCGAAGTTTTAAACTCATCACTATTATTACACAGCCAACCACTACCGGATCCAGACTTTTTACCATCCCAAATTTTCTCATAAGGAGTAGATGGCTGTGCAGTAATAACTCCCAAGTTATTATAAGCCTCACCTCCTACGATGGGTACTATTATATCCTCTCCAAAATTAGACTCACCGCTCTCATATTCGCCAGCGCTTTGTGTCACAAGTACTTCCGCGGATATTTTCTTTACATCATCGCTATTTTCTTTCACGAGAATAGTTCCGGTACGTCTATTCCCCACATTGCGGTCGATGATGTAGCGGTGTGTGTTGGTTTCCCACTCGATGGCTCTGCTTTTGGGAACTTCTTTAATCCAATCGGACGGAATGAGGTCATAGTCCACATTCGTAGTCACGGTGAACTCGATGGTTTCTCCCATGTTTCCCACTTCAAAACTTTCGGGAGAAATAAAGATTCCCTTGCCTGATCCCAACTGACGGACAGTGATTTTATGTACCACGTCTTCCAATCTCACGACAATGAAAGCTTCGCGCGATTCGATGGCATTATTCTTGTTGAGCGAAATCTCTAAGAAATGCTTTTTGCCTTGAACGTCGGCGGTTGCCGAGCACCAACTCCTGGCGTCCGTGTTCACAGCTGCCACCCAGTTGATACGATTGGCGGTAATCTCAATTGTTTTCTTGCCGCCTTCTTGCTCGAAGTCGATGGTTTCTACGCCAACTTCCAATTTCGGTATGCTGGCAGTTTCATCTTCGTCGCTGCAGGCCGTGCAGAAACACGCGGCAAACAACATAACGATAAAATTCCAATGTATATATTTTTTCATAATTCTTATTTTTGTTGATAGATGTAGGTTATGCCTCGGGGTCGAAGAAATAGTATTCTACCTCGTAAATACGGAATTCGGCAAACGAGAAGTTCTTCACATCACTACCTGTGTGCACAGTGGGCACCTGGAAACGAAAATAGTTGAAGGGGAAAGGCGCTCTGTATTCCTTGGAAACAAAGCTACCGAGTGGCTTAGTGGGAAGCTCGTCTTCATCTTGCTTCAAGGTGGTCACCAAGGTCCACGGATCGGACTCCATGGCTTTCACGTAACATTCAATAACGGCTGGAAATTTGGCATCCTTGTGGTCGCGGTTGATATAGGAAAACTTGATAAACTCCTGTGTCTTTGGATAATGAATGTCATAATAACGAGTCACGCCAGTGGCTGTGGCTACAGAATAGTCGAAGTTCACAAACGTACTATTGTTGCTATCGAACAAAGAGGCTGCTTTGGAACCACTGTAAATGCCTGGAATGTCGATGTCGTTAGCAGTGATGGTCAGTTCTCGACTGGTGAAACTTTCGGCTACTCCGGCACGTTGCGGTGTAGCGGCAATTTCATGCACTGCGCCAGGGGTGAAACTCGTACTGAAAGGCTGTATCTCGAATTTGTATTCTCCATATTTCAACCGCAAGTCGTCAATTAAGATACCGTCGCTAAAGCTGCTCGCAGTCTTTTTCACCTCTTGCTGTTTGGCAGGATCAAAATAGCGCACTTCTACATAGCGAATATTGTGATTCTCTGTATCCGAATATTCCCAATTCAGTTGGATGGCACCAGGGAGAGATTCTGAAGTCAGGTTAACAATATCAGCAGGAGTCACTCCTTCATCGTTGTCATTGCAAGATGTATGAGTGAAGGTCAACAGGACCATTGCGTATACTATATATTTTTTCATCATCGTATTGCTTTAAAATTATTCACTGTATCCCGGGTTTTGTACTAAGTTGGGATTCTTGTTGATCTCGCTAATGGGCAACGGCATCAGGTAGTGTGCCGGGATGAAATTACGATTTACATCCACTTCTTTGGGCTGTGCAAAAAGCTTCAAATCGGTCTCTTCAACCGAAAGCCCCATCGGTTTTTCTCCCAAAATTTCTGCTTCACCCCAACGACGAATGTCATAGAAGTTGTGGTTTTCTAGATAAAGCTCGATTTGACGTTCTTGACGAACAATTTGGCGCATCTTGTTTTGATCGAGTGTAGCGATACCTTCCCAAGATTTCTCTACTGTAGGAATACCGGCACGCTCACGTACGAGATTCAAATATATCTTCGCATCGTCCAGATTATTACATTCTACACAGGCTTCTGCATAGTTCAAGTAAAGTTCTGCCAAACGGATAACTGGCCAAGGATATTGCGCAATGGTAAAGCCGGATGAACTTACGGAAGAGGCAGGGTTTGCACCCTTCTTATTCAGATAACCGCTCTTCGTTCCTTGCTGGTTGTCCGAAGTGAGCCCTTGGTTGGACAATTTGGTGAACTGCACTAAGTGTTTGGTCTCTTCTCTTCCAGTTTCACCTCTCAGGTATTTAATGGCAAAAGCATTATTCGATTTGGTATCAGCATCTTTTCCCATCACTTCGAAATAACCATTGTGGAATGCCACCCACGCATAAAAACGGGGCTCGCGTTGCATATTCATCACCAAAGTTTCTTCTTCGGCATTTGGATTGCCAGTCGGAACATCGGCAATGTTGAAACGGGTGGCATACGGGTATTGGGGATCTTCGTCGATAGGCAGACCGTTTTCGGTATAGAAGCGTTCGATTTGGCGCAAGGTAATGGCCAGACCACCCCAACAGTATGAACCCCATCTGGGAATACTCTTACCTTGTATACCATTACTGGTTTCTTTGCGACAATCGGCAAAAATAACTTCCGGTGTGTTATCCTTATCGATGAAAGTGAAACGTAGCGTGCGTTGAGTAAGATCTTTAGGCTCAGGAGTGTTGTTTAAGGCTCCTTCTGTAGCGTAGTACAGATTGTAACCATTGTCTTTTGCCCAATTGATGGCTTCCAAACAAGCTTGGGCGGCATCACGCCACTTCTGTTCGCTATAGGTGGTGCTGATAAGTTGAGTACCGTCTGCATTGGTGAAGTTGTTATACAGGAGGCGGAATTTTTCACCACCGTTGAACTGCGGTGAAGCAGCATACAGCAACAAACGCCCACGAAGAGCCATAGCAGCTGTGCTAGTGGCACGTCCATATTCGTCACCTGTGCGGACAGCCGGTAGACGATAGGCTACATCTTTGAATTGTCCAGCTACCCATTCCACACATTCGTCATATGGCGAACGCGACAAGAAGGTGGATTGATCACCCAATGTATTGATATCAAACAATTCTTTAATCAGAATGCTCGGACCGTAGGTACGAATCAAAATGTAGTGGTAGTAGGCAATCAAGAAATCGGCTTCTGCCGTATATTGCGCTTTTAAATCATCTGATAATCCTGGCACAGATCCTACATTCTCTTTCAGCAGGTAGCATTGGCGAAGTCCTCGATACAAGTCGTGCCAATAGTTGATAATCGGATTGCTTGGAGTATAGGTTCCTTGCACAAATTTACCAAAATTTTCATGCTCCCAAGGAGTTACCACCTCGTCTCCGGTCAAAAGATCAAGCGAACTACTAGGGTGTCTTTGGGGAATTTCCGAATAGCACGAATATAGATAACGTAATACAGCTTTCGGATTTTTAAACGCATCTTCCTCTGTAGCCTTTTCATCAGGCACAATGTCTAGATAATTACAAGAAGCGACCGTTATCAGGCATACTGCCAGTAATAGATAATTTATCAATTTCATAATATCCTGCTTTAAAAATTTCATTTAATAGTCATTTGGAAACCTAAGTTGAATACACGTTGCGTAGGATATTTCAATCCATTACCACCACCTTGCTCAGGATCCCACAAATCGAATTTGGAGAATGTCAGCAGGTTGGAGCCACGCAGGTAAAGGCGCATATTCTTATAGGTATAACCAATTTCCGCATTTTTCAACTTCAAGAAAGAGCCGTCGCGCATCCAAAACGTAGAGCATTCGGAGTTGTTAGCGAGGGGAATGGCAGTCAGGCGCGGATAAGAGGCACGGATATTCTGATTATCGGAACTCCAATGGTCGTTGGCAATAAACGTTTGTATGTTTCTCTTGCGGTCGTTTCCAAACGGAGCCAGGTCGCTCAAGAACAAAGAAGTCTTGGCTACTCCTTGGAAAAAGAAAGAGAAATCGAAGCCTCTCCAATGGAAAGAAGGACCGAAACCGTACACAATCTCCGGAGTGGTCGGATCACCGATAGGCATACGGTCGTTTTGATCGATGACTTGGTCATACTCTCCATATCTATTAGGAATGTTGATATACTTAATATCACCAGCTCCCACCGTACCACCAATCATTTGGGCTGGGTTGTTGGCCACTTCTACGTCGTCGGCAAACAGGTAATCGGCAAGGTATCCCCATTGTTGAGAAACGCTGTAACCCACTCTCGACAAGTTAGGATAGTCACGGATGGCCTCTTCGTATTTACGGATTTCATTGTGTGCATAGGTGAAAGTACCCTTGAAGGTCATACTGAATTCTTTGTTGAACTGATGACCGAAGTCGATAGACGCATCCACACCTTGGTTGCGCACTTTGGCGCTGTTGACATACGCTTTGGTACCATATACACCGGTATATGAGGGGATGGTCGCTTTCTCCTGGAAGATGTTCGAACGGTCTTCACGAAAGACATCAAATGTCAAATTGAATTTGTTCTTGATGGTCAAATCGATGCCGGCATTGAATTTACGTCCGATTTCCCAAGTCAAATCTTTATTGGCAAAACGGTTGTATTTCGGACCCTTCATAGAGACATTCATATTGATACCAGTGGTAAATTCACGACTTCCGGTCAGATTAACGTCGGACAGATAAGCAAAACGGGCACCACCGATTTCACCATTACCTACCAAACCGTAAGAAGCTCTAACCTTCATGCGGGTAACAACATCCTTCAGCGGTTCGAAGAATTTTTCTTCACAGATGTTGTATCCCAAAGCCACAGAGGGAAAGAAACCCCAACGATTGCCTTTAGCAAAGTTTTCAGAACCGTTGTATCCTAAGTTCACTTCGGCCAAGTAGCGGTTGTCGTAAGCGTAAGAAACTCTGGCAGCAATACCTTGTCGACGGGTAGGCAGGGCTTTCAACAAATCAGTACCCGGATTGTTGTTGGCATATTCGTCTTGGTTGTAGATGAACAAACCACCCACATCGTGTTTGCCAAACGTGCGGTTGTATTCAAGCATAGCTTGTATGTAGATACGGCGGTTACCGGTGTTTTCGCTTGTTGTTTTCAGCTCAGTGGTCTGCTCCGTACCCTCCATGGTCAGGTCGTAATCGTAGATTCCGTCATCGTTGAGTCTCCAGTTGTTCATGGAGAAGATGTTCCAAGTAGCCGAACGGGTTTGTACCGAGCTGGTGAAGTTCTTCAGTGAGGCCATGGCTTTGAACTTCAATCCTAGTGTAATCATACGGAGATCTTGATCGAAATTCAACGAGGCAATCACGGTGCTTTGAAACGTATCTGAATATCCGTTCACCATCGAAGCTAACGGGTTGTAATCCACTTTACCCTTCTGCGGCACCCCCCATTTAATATAGGTGGTCTCACCATCCTCGGGATACATAATCGGCGCATCTACTGGATTGGAGTCCATTACGCTGGCAAACAGTTCACCGGTGCTTTTTGACGGGCTGCGCTTGTCCACCAACATCACGTTCAATTTCAACGACAGGCGTGAAGTAGCGCCCAATTTAGCGTTAATGTTGTTTTGAAACGAGTAGCGCATGCGATTGATATTGTTGTTGTAAGAAAAGAAATCTTTGGAACGGCTCCGCAACATACCGTTTTCATGGCTGACAGAAACGCTAGAGAAATAGTCTACCTTCTTACCACCACCACGAATGTTGAAGTTGAATGTTTCACTAAAAGAGCGTTCTTTGAACATTTCGTCATACCATTGCACGTTGGGGAACACGTAGGGATTCAGTCCACGGCGAGTTCCATCGATTTGGTCTTGTGTATAAGGCACTTTTCCCATAGATTGATTGCGGATGGCTTCGTTGTACAGTTCCATGAAGCTGACCCCATCCACAAACTCGGGAATTTTGGTCGGTTGATGCATGCTTCCTTCAAAACGGAAGTTGATAATCGGTTTATCTAAAGCAGCTCCCGACTTGGTAGTCACAATCATGACACCGTTAGCACCACGCATACCATACATGGCTGTTGCTGTAGCATCTTTCAATATAGAGAAACCGTCGATTACCTCAGGATCAAGCGCATTCAAATCGGTCGTAGAAGCCTCTACACCGTCGATTATAATCAACGGAGAAGTACTAGCACTACCCAATGTCGAAACTCCACGAATCCAGAAGTTGGCCCCGTCGGCACCCGGTTCTCCACTGCGTTGTACAGCTATGACACCTGCCAGGCGTCCAGCAAAAGAGGTAGAAAGATTAGTTGCGGGTACCTTCAAATCGGCAGGACGAATGGTTTGCACCGAGCCTACCATACTGGCTTTCTTCTGCCCCGTTCCGTATGCTGTCACCACAACCTCCTCCAAATTCTTTGTATCCTCCTTTAATGTAATGATTATATTCTGGCGTCCTCCCACTTTTACTTCCTGCGTGACATAACCTATATACGAAACTATCAAAACTGAATTTTCTGACGGCACTGATAAATTATAAAGTCCGTCCATATCTGTAGTAGTACCTATTGTTGTCCCTTTTACTTTAATAGCCGCACCAATAATCGTTTCTCCTGTTTCATCTTTTACCAATCCTTGGATTAATCTCTTACCTTTGGTTTGTTGTGCTTTTGAAGCTGGAGCTGTTTCTTTCTTTTTCAATAGAATCTGCCGGTCTTTTATTTCATAACTTACCGAGGTGCCATCAAATAATTTATTCAGGATCTCATCGACAGGTAAGTCTATAACCCTAATACTAGTTTTTTTAGAATCATCAAAAACATCTGCATAATAGAAGAAAACATATTCGCTTTCTTTCTCAATATGCTTAATCAAATCTTTTATAGGAATATTTTTAAATTCAAATGTAAATTTCTTAGTTTGGTTATATTCGGACAACTCTGACGCATAAATAGTTGCCGAAATAAAAAAGAAGCTAAAAGCAAGCACGAATTTTATAAATTTAGCATCCGTACTTAAGTTATTTTCTAAGTTTTTCATATCTTTGTAAGATTAAAGTTTGACCACTCTAAGTGGTTAGATAAAAGTTTCTTTATCCGGATAATATTCCCCGTATTATTCGGATATCTTTTTATAATTCGATTTTTATATCATAGGCTTTCAATTTAAAGATTAAACAATCGTTATCACTCACTTTTTTTCGTAATTAAGAACCCATTTACAGTATTCTCATACTTTATTGGCGCTGTTATTGCAATTCTTGATAGAACTTCCTCCAGTGAATAATTTAAATCCAAGATTCCGCATACCATCATATCCTTTAGCGCAGCATCGTACTTGATAGTTTTACCATAATAGCGTTCTAACTTAAGAAAGACTCTTTCCAACGATTCGGTATTCATCACAAACAATCCTTCTGTCCAGGCAACATAATCTGCTGCATTCACAGTATTTTTACCGGAGATTACCCCATCGCTGATAGACGCCAATTGATTGGGAGACAGTTTAAGGGTATTCTTTTTATTATCTTTCAAATTCACAGCCCCACGCAGCAATACCACCTCTGCATAATCGTCCCCTTTGTAGGCGCTTACGTTGAAAGCTGTCCCCAATACTTCCACTTCAAACTGTGCCGTTTTTACAAAAAAAGGAGCCGATTCATCACGCTTCACATCTATAAAAATTTCTCCGTCTACAAATATCTCACGTTTGTTCTTGGCAAAACGTTTGGGATAGACCACCTTTGTGCCTGCATTAATATGCAAACTGGAACCGTCGGCAAGAATTAAGTGGGTGAATTTTCCTTTAGGAACGATAATCTGATCATATAAATCCTCCGTAGCAGTATGGGATATTTCTTCTTCACCGACACTAACGATACCGCTCTGAGAATAAGTAACCGTAGAACCTTTCTTTATGGAAATGGCTTCTTCCTGTGAAACAATTAATTGGATATCGTCACCTACGACTGATTCATTTGTCATTTTTGTAGCTACTACTGAAAAATCCGAACTATTATTCACAAGGAACTTTTCAGCACCTAGCCACATGAATCCAATCAATGCGGCTGCAGATGCAGTGGTAATAATAAAATATCGACGCTGCCTCTTTTGCTTTTTCTTATTTATACCAACTGCTATCTTATTCCACAAATCGGCCATTTCCTCTTGTGACGAAACTTCCTCCTGCATTTTGAAATATTCTATAATCCTTCGTAGGGCATTTCTTATTTCTATCTTACTATATTTCATCTCTTCCTGTTTATATTAGAATGGGATAAGATGAAAAACATACTCACTATTTCGAGTTTTTTTTTGAAAAAAATAAAAAAAGAATAAAATAAGCAGATAAATACATGAAAATCAATAAAATATAGTAGAATAAATATTTACCAGATTCAGAAAGATAATACCATTTTAATGATAAGAAGTTGCCATATACTTAGAAGATGTTCATCTTGCCCAATTAGAGAACGCAGTTTTGTTAATGCACGATTCGCCAGATTCATAGATGATTGCACATTTATATCCATAACATCTGCTATTTCTTTATAAGACAAATCTTTCACATAACGTAGATAAAGAACCGACTTCTGATTGGTAGACAATTGGGACATTGCATCCAACAACCTGCGAGCTAATAACATATCATCGTCATTCTTAGGAAACAATTGCTCAAATAAATCTTCATTCTCAGGAATATGAAAAGCTACATCATCCAATGATTCCTCTTCCTTTTGAGAGGATAGTTTATAGATAAGATTATTTCTTAAAGCTCTCAATAAATAAGAGCGGACAGTGATATTGGTAGTGTTTATGTTAGTATTTTGGTATATATTCACAAAAAGGTCTTGGATGCAATCCTTTACCAATTCTTTATTGGGATTACACTTCAATCCATAGTTCAACAAAAGAGAATAGTACTTTTGATAAAGTAGTTCCAAGGCCTTTTGATCACCTTTAATTAAAAGGTTCCACAAAGACAGATCATCTATTTTACCAGAAAGAGGTATGCTTTCCATTTTCTACAAAACGATTGGTTGGGCACAAAAATAATATAAATTTATGTATGTCTTATATTCCAGCAATCTAAATTTGAAAGAATAAGAAAGCCTGATTGCTATCTCCTAATTACAAATATATACAAATCTTCCTTGCAAATACACAAAATAAATTGATACATTTGCAGAATAAACCTCAAAAGCAACTATCATGACTCCACTAGATTTTTTTTTTAAGAATGACATATTTGCCAAAAATGCAGGTATAATTCTGCTGGAAGCACGCAAAGGTTACAGTAAAGCCAAATTGGAAATAAAAGCCGAACATCTTAATGCAAGTGCCCGCACACAAGGAGGAGCCATTTTCACATTAGCGGACCTGGCATTGGCCGCAGCAGCCAACTCGCACGGTACACTGGCTTTCTCTCTCTCGTCCAGCATCACTTTTCTACGCGCAAGCGGACTTGGCGACATCCTTTTTGCCGAAGCACGCGAACGCTACATCGGCCGAAGCACAGGTTGCTATCAGGTAGATATAACAAACCAAGACGGAGAGCTGATTGCTACTTTTGAATCTAGCGTGTTCCGAAAGGATCAAAAAGTACCTTTCGAAATTCAGGAATAAAAAACAGATAGAGTTGAAAGTACACCTGTAAAAGTCACTTTCAGCCCTATCTGCTTCTCTTTATCTATTTAACAATAGAAGTCATCGGATGCCGATTTCCCCGAACATCATTCAGGAACGCCTTTGCCGAACCAAAGTTCAGGAACAAATCCAGACGAACCGGAAGATGATTCAAGTCATCCGTCACAAAGAAAGTAATGACTTCTTTTTCTTTCCCTTTCTTATCGTATTCGACTAACGAGAAAATCAGGCAACGATAAGTAACCCCATTCTCGGCTTTTACATTTTCCTTTCCACGATAGATAAGCGTCTGCTCTTCCACCTTACGTCCCGTAGCCATTGGGAACTTGATTTTGTCTCCCACCTTATAATCTGCAGGGTCGTAAGAACGTGCCTGAGCCAAAATACTCAACATATCATATATACAACGACTGTCACTTGCTTCCGATTCATCAAACGCTCCATCCCGGTACGTACGTTTCTGGTTGACAAAGCAAAGACCGTCCTTATACGAGAACCAAGCCTCATCCACAGTATATCGTTTTCCTTCCTCGGCTCCTTTACGGAAATAACGCGGCTCCAGTTTCTCGCCAATCACGCAAGTCAGCGTATCACGCATCTTGAAAAAGAAATCCGCCCGTTTACTGCCCAAAGCGAGCAGGTTCATCCGGAAAGCAGGTTCCGAGTGGTAAGTAGTCGCATTGGTCGTCAGGCTGGCAAGTCCGGCTTTCACCCAGACAAACTTCCAGTTGAAGTACAAATCGTACATCACGTGTTCGCCGGTTTGAAACGCCTCGTTCTTCGCCTCACATTGGGCATTGGCGGGAAGGGCGAAAATTCCCATCAGTAATGCCACGGTTCCGATAATCAAGCAACGACGAAAGCTAACGGCGCCTGTTCTGATTATTTCTATCTTTTTTCTTCTTGTCTTCATCTGGTTTTTGTTTTTTAAGCTCATCCGGTTTCTGTTTATCTACAGGGGTCGCATGAATATCCCATGGTTGTGTCACATCCCACAACGCTTTATACTCTAATATTGTCGGATAATAGAAAACTGCCTCCGGTTGCAAACCTTTCGCAAAGTCTCCCGTGTCCCATTCTCCGTTTCCATTCGTGTCGTTAATCAGTCTGGCTGCATATTTCCCCGGATTCAGGAAGTAGAAATCAACCATTCCATCCTTCTCCACTCTCCGCTTACGGACTACCTTGTCTTGCGCATCAAGCAGTTCGACGAATGCCAGAGAATCAGCTCCTGTCACGTTGAAATGAAGCGTGAAATATTCATCTTCACTACGTACCTTGAATCCCTGTTTTATCTTATCGGTAAACAAGCCGTATATACCGTGGAAAGCTGTAGAATCTACTTCAAACTCATATTCAAAAGTCGGCTCCCAATCATAATACAGATTAAACTTCTTCTGATTCAGAGAATCCCGTCCAAACTCGAATGGTATATCCTGCCAAAGCGTATCCACTTTCTGCCGCAGATGAATGGCCGCACTGTCAAAGCTGGCGATAGGTTCTTCAAAGTTAAGAGAGATATATCCATATACATCCATTGATGAAGGCGCGCTGACATTCACCGGCAGGAATTTCGTCGGTTCCGGTTCGTCCTCTTCGTCTTTCTTTTTCTTCTTTTTCTTCTTCTCCTTTTCCGGATCGTCTTTCTTATACCTCTGTTTCGAAACTAGGTTCAAAGTATCCGTGCGGGGCACTAGCTGATTTAAGGTGTCCGTATAAAGATAAGTCAGGCTCATGGCAAGCGTATCCTGTTTGAAGAGCAAGGAATCCTTTACCCAATAATGAATCGTATCGTTCCGCTGATTCTTCTCGATGATAAAAGCATCCTTTTCGTCGAAGTTTAATCCTTTCAGTACAGGCAAAGTGTCTGCTTTACCTGCAAAATAGAAAGTAAATTTATGCGGAACAAGTCTTTCGGATTTGATAAGGTATTGCGAATAATTCAGTTCCTTGAAGGCCCGGAGAATCACATCGTCCGGCAGATAATGCATATATTTCTTCTCTACAATCGTATCATAAGTCAGCGAGTCCACCCAAGCTGTATCCATACGGGTACGTTCTTCCATGCGGGGGATAATCAGCGAATCATGAAAAGCAATCACCTCGCTCTTCTGATTGAAAGTAAAATTCTGATCGGCATCCATCAATCCGTAAATACGGTACTTGCCGGGAGCTATGCCGCGAATAGTAAATCGTCCACGACTGTCCGTGCGTGCCACGCGATCGAAAGGTAACTTGTTGAAAGCCGAATCGTTCAGGTTGGAATGCAGTCCGACAAGAATACCTTTGATAGGTTCCAAATTAGAGGCATCAAGTACTGTTCCCGACACTTCCATCGTATCGATCTGTGCACCGGTAGAAAAGGTAAATGCAAAGTTACCCAACGGGTTACCCTCATTATTATCGACAATAGCATCCGAAAAGTCAATGGTGTAGGTAGTGTTCGGTTTCAAAGAATCAAGCAGATTCACCTGTATCCGCTTTCCGGAAGCCTTGATTTCGGGTTGCTGTATCTGAGGTGGAGAAACAACCACTTTCTCAGTCGCTTTCTCCAACTTTATAAATTCATCAAATTGCAAAGAGACTTTCGTCCTTTCATTATTTAATGCACCGGCAGCAGGGGTACTGCCAATGAAACGGGGTGGAGTCTCATCATAAGGCCCCCCGTCCGGCCGCCCGATACTGGCGCAGGAGTATAACATAGCTACCAGCGTTACTACCGGAAGCGCCTTGCGGACTATTTGTTTTATCTTTTGATTCTCAAACTGTAACATGCTGCAAAAATAAGCGTTCTTATCCAATAAACACCACACTTTCTAGCTAATTTATTAAAAAACGAAAGAGTAGCTTAGGGTAATAAACAATCTCAATGAAGTTTTTATTTCTTTTTCCTGCTAATATAATTAGTTTTCTTGCCTAAAGTAATTACCTTTGTTGTCTCTTCTTTTTTCGTTCCACTATGGTGTTCCGCAAAGAGCACTATAGTTTTCCTTACAGAACATTGTAGTGGGACGAAATAAAAATAACAAGCGAAGTATATCCGACCAGGCAAATGGATATATCCATGTACTAACACAAAATAAATACGAATATGAGCATACATTACGACCTTTACAAGACACCAGATATCCAACAGACAGGCGAAGAGCAACCGCTTCATCCCCGTGTGGTTTTCAAAGGAACTGTCGATCAGGAAGAATTCCTGGATCGGGTACACAAGTTTACAGGAATAAGCCGCAGTTTGTTGGCAGGTGCCATGCAGTCTTTCCAAAACGAACTGAGAGATTTACTTGCCAACGGCTGGATTGTAGAACTGGGAGACATCGGGTATTTCTCCGTATCCTTACAGGGACCGCCTGTCATGGACAAAAAAGACGTACACGCGCAATCCATCAAACTGAAGAATGTCAACTTTCGGGCAGGCAAACAATTCAAGAAAGAGGTAGGCTGGCAAATAAGGCCGGAACGTGGAGAGTCAACTACCCGCCCCCACGGGGAAGGACGCAGTGAAGAAGAATGCTTGACAATAATCAATGAGCATCTCAAAAAATATCCCTGTATAACCCGAACCGACTACAGCCGGTTGACGGGACACAACAAGAAACGTGCACTTAGTGAACTAAATGCTTTTATTGAACGTGGTGTGCTGATTCGTTACGGAGCAGGCAAGCAGGTAGTATATGCAGAGAAAAGAGAAGAATGATTTCACATTGAATAATCAAATAGACTTTTAGCACTACAAAAAGTTAAAGAACATCAATCGTTGTGGGGCAAGGAGCTATCTCCAGTGTATTTAAAGCAATTAATGAAAAATACACGGATGAAAGCAATATATGTAATCATACTTTTAATCATCAGTCTCCTTCCTTTTGAGAAAGATAGTTGTACTATGGATTCTATAAAAGCATCTTTAGACCATATCAAATACACTCAAATACTATTACCTATATGCATAATATTGCTTATTACTCTAATAATCGGAATAAAATTATACAGAAAATATTACCTTAACTTAAAACAAGAGTTGTATCAAAAAGATCAAGAAATAGCAGTTATCAAAAACAAACTATATAAAGAACAGGAAACACAAAAACTACTTATAGAGGAAAATGCAGAAATAATTTCTGCATTACACAAGAAAATTATATTTCTGACAGAGCAAAAGAACATGCCTACCTGTACTTTTCTTCACACCAGCATACTGCCTGCAACGGAATATGACAAATTTATACATTATTTTCAGATTTCCAACCCTTTCCTATTAAACTACTTGAGAGCACCTGAATTCAAACTGACCTCATATGAAATCATATTATGCCTATTAGCATATCTGGATACCCCTGCATCTCACACAGAATGTCTGCTGGATAAAAAGTATGATGCACTGAAAAAAGCAAGACAAAGAATTAAAAATAAGATGCGGATCGGCAGCAAAGATAACATCGGCTCATTTTTGCGAGAGAATAAGCGTTAAACATCTTTAAATCAACGTCCCCTCACCTTACATTATCAGCTACACGAACATAGGAATTGCCTGTCTGATAATATCATATATCGGGCTTGTTACCAAAGTTACCAATGTCCCCTATGTATTTTTGTACTTCTTGGTTTTCTCGCATTCTGTTTTTAGATTTGTCAAATTAATACAGAGAAACACAAATCTATAAAATATGAAAGACACACAACTCACCATTATAATTCCTTTCTTGAATGAAAGAGAAGAAATTGCAAACACCTTATCTTCTATTAAAGATACTACCACATCTATGCCGACCATTCTGTTAATAAATGATGCTTCGACAGACGGATATAATTACCATACCGTTGCAGAGCAATACAATTGTGACTATATACAACATGAAGAACGATTGGGAGTGGCAGAATCGCGCAATGAGGGAGTAAGAACATGCAACACTCCTTACTTTCTGCTCTTAGACGGTCATATGCGATTCTATGAAAAAGGATGGGATGAGAAACTGCTAGCTTTGTTACAGAATAATCCGCGTACTATATTGTGCGGACAAACCAAGAAACTACTTCGAAATGAGAACGGAGAGATTGTTGAAGGTGAACATAAAACTTGTTACGGAGCTTATATCGACATGAGTGAAGTAAGAATATTTAAAGCTGCATGGAACTATGCAGACCCTACACCTTATACTCCACTATCCGAAATTCCCTGCATTTTGGGTGCAGCATATGCTTGCAGCAAAGAATATTGGTTATATCTACGTGGACTGGAGGGGCTACGATACTATGGACTTGATGAAGAACTATTAAGTTTAAAGGTCTGGTGCGAAGGAGGACGATGTCTATTAGTCAAAGACTGGATAGTGGGACATATCTATCGCTCTGAGTTTCCTTATGAAGTACCTTCTAAAGAGATAGTATACAACCTGTCTCTTATACACATCTGACGCTGCCGACGAATAGAGAGGTG
>OJQL01000928.1_pt1 | contig 25999 bp, 26 predicted proteins | sample 1598731 | NCBI WGS metagenome assembly OJQL01 (sample SAMN03922510, study PRJEB24848) | human gut metagenome | isolation source: stool sample | host: Homo sapiens | place: Germany | collected 2010-02
TCTACACCTCTCTATTCGTCGGCAGCGTCAGATGTGTATAAGAGACAGGAGCGGAGCGATGCGCAGCTCGCCGAGCGACAGCTTGCAGTAGGGAACCAGCAGCATCAGGAAAATCAGGTAGGGAGTCAGAAAGGCCAGCGATGCGAAAAACGAGTGGAAAACGCCGCCGACGATCATGGCGATCGGCAGCATCCAGTTTTTGAACTGTTGCAATACCACATGGTTCAGGTATTCTACCACTTGTCGGCCCTCCTGATGTTTCTGACGGGGCAAAGTAACGGAGTTCTCCCGTCAATTCAAAAGGCTTTCTGAAAATTTCTGCGGACGGCTCCGGACGTATCCGGATCGATTCGCGGTTGCCGGCACGGTCCGTCTTCCGGTTTTTTCGCCGCCGGTCGGCTGTCGCGATTTTAGAAGTTCCTACCGTGGGGACGTGCAAGGACCGGCGTTGTCTCTCGTTCCCGTGTTCGACCGGTTGAGGATCAGAGGGCATCGTTGCGGAAAAGGGAAAGCGGGTTCGTCGGATTTCGGAAGAAATGCGGACCGGTATCGGTTTTTCTCTGCCGGCCGGCTGTCCCGATTTCGGAAGATGCTGCCGTCGGGGCGTACAAGGACGACGTTATTCCTCTTTCCATATCCGACCGTTATGGGTAGAGAGGTTCATTGCAAGGGAGGGGAAAGCGGGGTCGCCATGTCTCGGAGGGGAGCGCGGTCCGTCAAATGATGCGGAAAGCCTCGGCTACCGGGTCGCGCGACCTTCCGTTTTCGAGGAAATCCTGTTTCGGGATTTTCGGAATGTTCCTTACGGGGCGAGAATGGTCTGGCGAATAGGACGACCTGCTGCTTGTCTGTTCCGAGGAAGACCCCCGCGACAAAAGGCAGGCCTCGCAGTCGGCGGATCGCCCGATCCGGTCGTTTCGGACGAGCGGAAGGAACGCTTTCCGGAGCGATTCTATTTCAGAAATCCGTCTATCCCGGCGCCGAACAGCGCGAAGTCGTACTTGACCGGATCGGAAGCGTCGAGCGTCCGGAGCGAGGCGGTGATCTCCTCGACGGCCTTCCAGTCGTTCTGCTTTCGGGCGAGCAGTCCGAGCGCGCGGCCCATATGGCCCGTATGCACGTCGAGCGGCAGATAGAGCGCTGCCGGGGGAATCGACTTCCACAGTCCGAAGTCTACGCCCCGTCCGTCGTCGCGGACCATCCATTTGAGATACATGCACAAACGCTTGCACGAGGCGCCCCGGTCGATCGACGAGAGGTGCTTCTCGGCTCTCGGGCGGTGATCCGCGCTCCAAAAGGCCGTGCGAAAGCGCGACAGCACGGTCCGCAGGTCGCCCGTTTCGGCGTATTCCCGCTCGAAATAGCCGCCCAGCGAGCCGTCGCGCAGGCAGATGCCGCGCAAGGCGCCGATAAAATCGATGCAGTCGCCCCCGTTGAATGTTCTGTGGACGAAGTCGAGCAGCGGCAGCAGCTCGTTCCTCGATGCGTTCATCGTGAAGTCGTAAGGGGAGCGGTCCATCAGCTCCATCAGTTTCCGTCCGTTGCGGACGATTGAGCGGCGGTTGCCCCAGGCTATCGTCGCGGCGAGGAAGCCGGCGATCTCGATATCCTCCCGGCGCGTGAAGCCGTGCGGGACGGAGATCGGGTCGTCTTCGATGAATCCGGGCGTGTCGTAGCGCTCGTACAGCTCGTCGAGCAGCTCGCGGATCGGTTCGGGTATCATATTCGGGGAGGGCTTGCCGTCAACGGACGATCTGTCCGTCGACCATTTCGATCTTTCGGTCCGACATGGCGGCCAGCTGTCCGTCGTGCGTCACGATGACGACGGTCTGGCCCAGCGTGTCCCGCAGCGTGAAAAACAGCCGGTGAATCTCCTCCCTGTTTTTCGTGTCGAGGTTGCCCGACGGCTCGTCGGCCAGCAGCACGGCCGGGGAGTTGATCAGCGCGCGGGCGATGGCCACCCGCTGCTGCTCGCCTCCCGACAGCTCGGCCGGCTTGTGCGACGAGCGATGCTCCATGCCGAGCATTTCGAGCAGCTCGGCCGCGCGCTTCTCGACCTCGCGCCGGTCGCGGCCGCCTATATAACCCGGTATGCAGACGTTTTCCAGCGCCGTGAACTCGGGCAGCAGATGGTGGAACTGGAAAACGAAGCCGATTTTCGTATTGCGGAAGCGCGAGAGCTGCCGGTCCGAAAGGGCGTGCACCGCCTCTCCGTCGATCTCGATCTCGCCCGAGCTCGGGCGGCTCAGCGTGCCCAGAATTTGCAGCAGCGTCGTCTTGCCTGCACCGCTCGGGCCGACGATCGAGACGACCTCGCCCCGTTCGACGAGCAGGTCGATTCCCTTGAGCACTTCGAGCGTGCCGAAACTCTTGCGTATCTCCTTGGTTCGTATCATGCTATCGGTCATTGGATTGTTCGTACCGTTCGTACAGCGCGACGATTTGCGCCGCCTCGCGCGTGTCGTGCACGCGCAGGATCGATGCGCCCTGACGCAGGCATTCCCAGTGCAGCGCCGTCGTGCCTGCGAGGGCGTCGTCCGGCGTCGTGTCGAGCGTCTTGTATATCATCGACTTGCGGGATATGCCGGCCAGAACCGGATAGCCCAGTTCGCCCAGCCGGTGCATTTCGCCCAGCAGGCGGAAGTTCTGCTCCACGGTTTTCGAAAAGCCGAAGCCCGGGTCGAGCACGATCTGCGTCACGCCCTCGCCGCGCAGCCAGCCGATCTTTTCGACGAAGTAGGCGAGCACTTCCCCGGTCAGATCGTCGTAGCGGGTCATCGTCTGCATCGTCTGCGGCGTGCCGCGCATGTGCATCGCGATCAGCGGGACGCCGGGTCCGCCGTTCCGGCCGTTATGTCGTTGACTATGCACGGCCCGAAGCGTTCGATCGCGCCTTCGGCTACTTCGGAACGGAACGTATCGATCGATACGGGCGTGTCGGGACATCGGCGGCGGATCGTTTCCAATGCGAGCGTGACGCGGCGCAGTTCCTCGTCGGGCGTCACGTTGTCGGCGCCCGGCCGGGACGAATAGCCGCCCACGTCGAGAATGGCCGCGCCGTCGGCGACTGCCCGCTCCGCCCTGTGCGCGACATCGTCGGCCCGGGGCGTGCGGCTGCCCTCGTAGAATGAGTCGGGCGTCGCGTTGATGATCGTCATTACGACGGGACGGCTCAAGTCGATGCTATGTTTTCCTACGGTCAGTTTCATAAGGTGCTTTCGTTAGTTTCGGGACCGCTCTTTGCGGGCGGGTGCTGGGGCGTTTGGTCAGCGCAGCCGGCAGAATATCCCGTGCAGTTCCAGAATTTTCGGCAGGACGGGTTCCTCGTCGCCGGAGCGGATCACGTAATCGGCGCGGGCGATCCGCTCGGCTTCGTCGATCTGGGCGGCCATGCGCGCACGGACCGCTTCCGGGGCGACGCCGTCGCGCAGGCAGGTACGGCGGATCCGCTCGGGCTCGGGAGCCGTGACCGTCACGACTTTGTCCATCTGCCGGTAAGCGCCGCTCTCGAACAGAATAGCGGCCTCCTCGATTACGTAGGGTCCTTGTTGGCGTTCGGCCCAGCGGGCGAAGTCCTCGGCTACGGCAGGGTGTACGACGGCATTGAGGCGCTCGCGCAGCGTCCCGTCCGAGAAAATGCGTCCGGCCACGTATTTCCGGTTCAGTCCGTCGGCGTCGTACGCTCCGTCGCCGAACAGCCCGCTTACAGCGGCTTTCAGGGCGACGTCCTCGTTCATCAGCCGGCGCGCCCGGGAGTCGGAGTCGTAGACGGGTACGCCCAACTGCGCGAATGCGCGGCACACGGTGCTTTTCCCGCTGCCTATCCCTCCGGTTATGCCGATCTTAATCATGCTCTTGCTGAGGAAATTCGATCTCGACGGGCGACTCGACCGAAAGAATTTTCAGGTCGGATATGTGGGAGGAGATGATGTTCTGAAGCGTGAAGGGCGCGATGTCGTAAACGCCGGCCTGACGCGCCGACGGCGTGACGGCCACATTGTCCGACGAGATATCCACGCCGTTGCGCCGGGGCGCGATCTTGTGCTTGAGAATCTGATAGCCTACCCCTTCGACGTTGCACCGGACCGAGTAGAGCGTGCTGTCGATGCGGACCGGAATCTGGATGTCCGTCGTGTAGACATAGCTGAGCTTGGTGATATACCACAGGCAAAGCGATAGGGCCAGCAGCATGAAGAAGACCGGGTTGCTGAGTCTCCGGACCGTCACCTTGACGTACAGCTTGAATTTATGCAGACGCATATCTTTCCCGAGATAGTTTCATGCAAAGTAAAGGATTTTTTTCATCAAAACGAAAATACGGGCAGGGAAGTGCCGGAGCCGACCGGAGCGTCCTTCGCGTGCCGGATATTTCCTATTTGTTCGACCGGGAGAAATATCCGGTTGTGTACGGTACTTGCGGCAGGACGACGGATTCTCGGACTTTGCCGTTACGGACATGCCGGCCGGAAACGAGGAGGTCTCCTCGGCGGTCCGGTCGCTCCGGCGGTTTCCCGTTTCCCGGGTGTTCGGGGAGACGGTTCGGTATGGAGAGAAATATTTGGGAATGAAAAGCGCGGCAAGTCTCCAAAGACCTGCCGCGCGCAGAATGGTTCGGACCGGCAGCGGACAGTCCCCATCGGTTCGGACCCTCCGCAGGGAACCGTAGCCGCTACTTGCCCGTTACGCTTTTGGGCGTTTCCTCGGGCTTTTCGGTCGCGTACTTTTTATTGAGTCCCTCGAGGATGATCTGAGTCAGATCCAGCGACGGATCGGCGTTCAGCACCGGGCCCGTCGTGCTCGAGCTGAGGATCATCTTGTAGCGGTAGTCGCTGTTGAACTCTTTGAGGTACTCGGTAATGCTGTAATGGATACGGTTCAGCATCACCTGTTCTTCCTCGGCCAGTTCGGACATCACTTGGTCGCGGTGCTGCATGAAGCTCTGCTGTTTCTTGTTCAGATTCTCCTCGATCGACTGGGCCTGAGAGCGGGTTACCAGCCCTTTCTGTATCTTGTCCTGATAGTCGCGCACGTCGTTCTCGAGACTGCGGCCCTTGGAAGTCAGCTCCGTATCGGCCTTTTTGGCCTTCTGCTCGTAGGCGGCCCTCAGGTCGATGTACATGTCGTATCGGCTGACGAGCGAGTCGATGTTGAAATAGGCTATGTCTCCGCCCGCTGCGACGGTCGATTGGCTGCTGTCGGCTCCGGTTACGGTCCCGCCTGCCGTCGAGGCGCTGTTTTTGTTGTTGCAGGCAGCCAGAAGAAGTGCGGCTGATACGGCGATCAAGATTCTTTTCATGTTCGGTTGTTGTGGTTTGTTGAAATCTCCGGGACGCCGCCGTTTCCGCTGCCGAAAGGCCGGCGCACGACCGTCCCCGGTTTATTGTTGTGCAAATATATAAATATTTCCTTTTGTTTGACTAATTTTGCCTTAAAATAGGAAAGGATTATGTATGAGTACATAACGGGTCGGGTCGAGACGCTCTCGCCGACGGCGGCCGTTCTGGAGGCCGGAGGTATAGGCTATTGGCTGAACATATCGCTGCAGACTTTTTCGCAGATAGGCGATCGGGCCGAGGTCCGGCTGTACACGCATTTCGTCGTGCGCGAGGATGCGCAGGTGCTTTACGGCTTTTTCAGCCGGGAAGAGCGCGACATTTTTCGGGCGCTGCTGGGCGTGTCGGGCGTCGGAGGCAATACGGCTCGCATGATTCTTTCCGCCTTCACGGCCGACGAGGTACGGACGATCATCGCCGCCGGACAGGCCGACGTGCTCAAGAGCGTCAAAGGACTCGGTATCAAAACGGCCCAAAAGATCATCGTCGAGCTGAGGGACAAGATCGGAGCCGTCTGCCCGGCGAACGAGGCGCTGCCGCTGCGGCAGGCGGCCGACGGAACGTTCGACGAGGCGCTTTCGGCCCTGACGATGCTCGGTTTTGCCCGGCAGGCCAGCGAGAAGGCGCTCCGCGCGCTGCGGAAAGAGATGCCTGCGGCTACGGTCGAGGAGCTCGTGAGACAAGCGCTCAAGCGCCTGTAAGGAACTTTGTCGGATGCGTCGCGCGGGTAAATTTGACCCGATTGTTGCAAGTTTATGCCATTTTATTCTATTTTTGTTGCCGAATTTGAGAGGGACAGGCCGCTAAGGTACGGGAAATGACCGGTATGACGGCCGGAAGAGAGGGCCGGGACAAGGGTTTTTCGCATGACCCCGAAACGCATTTAAATCGAAATCGTATGGATCTGTATCTTGCCATCGTTGTCATCATGCTGGTTCTGGCCGTGGCCGGGCTGGTCGTCGGTGTTTCCAACGACGCGGTGAATTTTCTCAATTCGGCCTTAGGCTCCAAAGCGGCGCCCCGCTATGTGATCATGACCGTCGCGTCGGTCGGCATCATCGTCGGGGCCATTACCTCCAGCGGTATGATGGAGGTCGCGCGCAGCGGCGTGTTCCATCCGCAGATGTTCACGTTCGCCGAGGTGATGCTGCTGTTTCTGGCGGTTATGTTCACGAACGTGATTCTGCTCGACCTGTTCAATACGCTGGGCATGCCGACGTCGACGACCGTTTCGCTCGTGTTCGGCCTGCTGGGCGCGGCGGTAGGCATCTGTGTATTCAAGCTCTCGAGCGGCTCGGTCGTGACGATGCCCGACGGCGATCCGGCCTCGATGGCCGACATGATCAACACGGGCAATGCGATGGCGATCATCGGTGGAATCCTGATCTCGGTGGCGATCGCTTTCGTGTGCGGAACGGTCGTCATGTACATTACCCGGCTTATCTTCTCTTTCCGCTACCAGAAGAAGCTGCGCACCGTCGGCGCGCTATGGTGCGGGATCGCGCTGACGGCCATTTCCTATTTCGCCGTCTTCAAAGGGCTCAAAGGCACTTCGGTTATTCCCGCGCATGCGATGGCGTGGATGGAACACCATACGCTGGCTATGCTGGCTGCTATGGTAGCAGGCTGGAGTCTGCTGATGTCGTTGCTGAGTCTTCTGAAAATCAATATACTGCGATTGACCGTGTTGGCCGGGACCTTTTCGCTCGCGCTTGCCTTCGCGGGTAACGACCTGGTGAACTTCATCGGCGTTTTCGTAGCCGGAGTGGACGCTTACGACGTGGCGAAGACGACCGGCGACAGCTCGATGCTGATGGGCAGCCTGAACGATCCGGTTGTCGCTAATATGCTGATTCTGTTCCTCTCGGGACTCGTTATGGTCGTCACGCTGTGGTTTTCCAAGAAAGCCCGCGCGGTTTCCGATACGGAAATCAACCTGGCGCGTCAGGACGTCGGCGTCGAGCGGTTCGGTTCGACTTCCATTTCACGCGCGATCGTTCGCAGCGCGCTGAATGTCAATAGGAACTACGAGAAATACACGCCCGACCGCATCCAGCGTTTCGTTGCCAGCCGATTCGTGCCGGTGCTCAACCGCAAGGACAAGGCTCCGTTCGACCTGATCCGGGCGACGGTCAATCTGACGGTGGCCTCGATTCTGATCTCGTCGGCTACTTCGTTGCAGTTGCCGCTCTCGACGACCTATGTGACATTCATGGTCGCGATGGGCAGCTCGCTGTCCGACCGGGCTTGGGGCCGCGAAAGCGCCGTATATCGGATTACGGGCGTGCTGACGGTGATCGCGGGTTGGTTTTTCACGGCTTTGGTCGCCTTTACGATCGCGTTCGTCGTAGCGGCGGCTCTGGTTTGGGGCGGTACGATCGCGCTGGTCGTGCTGACCGTGCTGTGCGCCTACCTGCTGTTCGAGAGCACCGTGCTCCATAACCGCAAGCTGAAGAAGGACGCTGCCAAGGAGGCCGAAATGAAGGCGCTCTCGGACGAGGGATCGATCGTCGACCGCTGCATCCGCGAGGTAACGGACACGATGAGCAAGGTGACGACGATTTACAATCAGACGCTGATCGGCTTGTTCAACGAAGACCGCAAACTGCTCAAGCAGATGGTGCGCGAATCGGAAGCCCTTTATCAGGCGGCTCACGAGCGCAAGCACGAGGTGCTTCCGACGCTGCTCGAGTTGCAGGAGAATTATGTCGAGACGGGGCATTATTATGTGCAGATCGTCGATTATCTCGACGAGGTCGCCAAGGCGCTGGTCCACATCACGCGGCCGAGCTTCGACCATATCAACAACAACCACGAGGGATTCCGCGTCGATCAGTTGGAGGATCTGAAGAGGGTCAACGAGCAGGTCAGCACGATCTATACGAAAATCAACGAGATGCTTCGGACGAACCGTTTCGAGCAGCTCGACGAGATTCTGCGCCTGAGGGACGAGCTGTTCGATACGCTGGCCGCGGCGATCAAGAGCCAGATCAAGCGCGTGAAGGCCAAGGCTTCGACCACGCGAAGCAGCATACTCTACCTGACGATCATCAACGAAACCAAGACGATGGTGTTGCAAAGCCGGAATCTGCTCAAATCGCAGAAATATTTCCTCAGCAAGTCGTAGTTGCCGGGGAAAGTAGGTACCGTACGAAAGCCGGGCTTGCCGCCCGGCTTTTTTCGTGGAATTTTCGCGTCCGGGGCAATATTTTTGATTATTCGCAGTTTAATAGGCAAGCGCGCGGGTTCGTTTGGTTTTGGATGAAAAAAAATGTAGATTTGTACGCTAAAACGGGGATATTGAAGCGGTTTACTCAAATAGTGCTGATCTCGGCCGGATCTCTTGCGCTCGCCTGCGCCAAGGAAGACGATGCCGTGACTTCGCAACGGTCCGCGATCGAGAGCTTTCTCGATTCGAGAGGCTGGGAGTATGCCGAAGCCTCGGGCGTATACCGCTACACGATCAACGCCGACCGGCCGGAGTACGAGAGCGAGCCGCAGATCGCCTACGGGGACTCGGTCGTTTTCGATTTCGCCGCTTATCTCTTTTCGGGCTCGGTGAGCGCGACGGAAGTGCCCTATTATACGAATATCCGTTCGTTGGTCGAAGGAGATACCGTGCTGAATACGGAGTATTGGAGCTTCGAGCCTCAGCGGGTCGTGCTCGGAGCGACGCCGATGATCCGGGGACTTACTTACGGGTTGCAAGGCGCCCGCGAGAGCGACTCGCTTCAGTTGTTCGTCACTTCGGATCTGGCTTACGGCAGCGGGAATACGGGCGTCGTGGACGGCGATCAGGCGACGAGATGGTTTGTCTATATCGAAAAAGTGATTAAGAATGAATAAAGCAGTTCGCATTGCATGGGCCGTGTCGATCGTCGCGATCGTGGCCGCTTCCTGTGCCAAGGAGCCTTCGGATAATCTGGGCGAGAAGCAGATGGCCGCTTTCGACGCATGGGTGGGCCTGTACGGCGACGGCGCAGAGAAGCAGCCTTCGGGCATTTACATCAAGAAACTGCACTCCGCCTCGGGAGTGATCAAGCCTCCGGTCGAGTACGACTGGATACAGCTGGACTATACCGGCCGGATCATGGTCGACGGCGACGTGTTCGTTACGCGCGACAGCGCGGTAGCCGTCGAGCAGGGTACTTTCGAGTACTTTACGCATTATGTGCCCCAAATGATTCAGTTCTACGAGGACGGCGACCTGCCTCGGGGAGTGTACGACGCCGTGGGTACGATGAACGAGGGGGATCGCGTCCGGGTATACGTTCCTTATACGCTCGCTTACGGCAACTACGGCCGGTCGTTTACCGGAGGGTATCAGGGGCAGGTATCGAGCGTTCCGGCCCAGACGCCTATCATCATGGATCTGGAGCTGAAGAAGATCATTTCGGACCCGCTTCGGGACGAGAGCAACGAAGTGGCTCAGTATGCGTCCCGTAACTGGGGGCAGACCATAGCCGACACGCTGAAGACGGGGCTTTACCGCCGGTCGCTCCGCACGGGGCTCGATACCGCGACGGTCAAGGACGACTCGATAGCTTACGTCTACTATGTGGGGCGTTTTATGGACGGATTCGTCTTCGACACGAATATCGCCGATACGGCGCGCAAGTACCACATCTACGATAACAGCAGCTCGTCCAAGTACGACTCGCTCGTGGTGTCGCTCAAGTCGGAGGATACGTCGGTAGTCCGCGGCTTCTATGAGGCCATCAAGGGAATGAGGTACGGGGAGACGGCCGAAGCCCTTTTCACTTCTACGTACGGCTATGGCAGCACCGGTCAGGCCGGGACCTCCACCACCACCGAGATACCTCCCTATGCTCCTTTGATGTTCACGATCGAGGTGATTCCGCTTAACGGAGACGGTACGGCCCAGCACCCGTACAATATCACGGCGGTCAAGGGCCTTCCGCAGGAGGAGAGCGACGTGTGGATCACCGGTTATATCGTCGGCGTGGTCGACGGCACGAGCGTGGAGGAAAACGCCCAGTACGCCCAGACCGTTTCGGTCAAGACCAATATTCTGCTCTCCGACAAGCGCACGGCCAAGAAAGCCAGCGAGGTGATCGCCGTAGAGTTGCCCGAAGGCCCGATTCGCGATGCGTTGAATCTGGCCGACAATAAGCTGAACTATCGGGTCAAGATCGCCCTGAAAGGCAATATTCGTCCTTATTTGGGCCAAAGAGGCATGACGGGCGTGACTCAGTACGTGAAATAATTTTTTCGGTCGATATTTGAAAGGGGGAGAGCTTCAGCTCTCCCCCGATTATTTTGTCTCTGTGGCGATTTTTCGTACCTTTCCGCCTCGATTGCAAGACGATGGCCAACGACTATTTCGCTTTCAAACGGTTCACCGTCCGTCAGCCCCGCTCGGCGATGAGGGTGGGCACCGACGGCGTGTTGCTCGGCGCATGGTGCGATTCGGCGCCGGCGGGCGGGCGGATGCTCGACGTCGGTACGGGAACGGGAGTGATCGCGCTGATTCTGGCCCAGCGCAATCCGTCGGCCCGGATCGACGCCGTCGAGATCGACGAGGGGAGCTGTCTCGATGCCGAGGGCAATTTCGCCGCATCGCCTTGGGCCGGCCGGCTGACTCTTTACCGTCGTCCGTTCGCCGATTTCGCGGCCGGATGCACGGTCCGGTACGATCGGATCGTGTCGAATCCTCCCTATTTCGTCGCATCGCTCAAATCGCCCGATCCGGCCCGCACGGCAGCGCGGCATGCGGAGTCCCTGTCCTATGCCGATCTGGCCGCAGGGGCTGCGCGGTTGCTCGTTCCCTCCGGACGGTTGTCGGTAATCTTACCTGCCGAGACCGCATGCGACTTTGCGGCATCGGCTTTGAACGAGGGATTGTACCAGGTGCGCGCACTGGCCGTGCATACGGTTCCGGGCGGTCCCGTCAGGCGGCTGTGCGCGGAGTTTTCCCCCCGGCGGCAGGATTTGCAGGAGGAGACGCTCGTGATCGAAGCCGAAGACCGCCGAGGGTACAGTGCCCGTTACAAAGAGCTGACGGGCGATTTTTACCTGAAGATGTAAGTCTCTTTTTGGAAAAATAGTATAACTTTGTTTGGTTCGGTGTCCCGAGGAGGATGCCGACGGACATAAACTAAAAGGATGATTATGAGAAAGCTGATGATTTCGGTGCTGGCGGGTTCCCTGACTGTTGCGGGCGCGTCGGCTCAAGTGAAAGCTTACAAGCCGTCCAAGCCGATGGAGGGGAATACGGTGGCCTATGCGTTGCCCCGCTCGGTGATTCGCGTGCAGGTCGTTGCCGAAAGGGAAAGCGTGCGAGTGGGCCCGTATGCCCGCTTCGCTCAGAAACTTCTGGGCGTGATGGCTCCGCTCGCGGACAAAGACATCTACACGATTCAGAGCGCGACGCTCTGCGCGGCTCAGGAAGCCGATCCGGCCGAAGTGTATGCGTTGGACAATCCCGACAAGAGCCCGCTGAGAATTTACGACGTGACTCCGGAAGGGTTCGTAGCGGCGTCCGCTGCCGGCCAGAAGCCTCTGCCTCCTGCATGGGACTGCGCGGGTCCGCTTCGCGGGCCTGTTCCCGACCGTTGCGAGGCGGTGTCTTATCTGGACAGCGATACCTCGTTCGTCAAGGTGTCGGTCGATCGGCTGAGCCTCGTCGAGAAAAGTCCCGAGTCGATGGCGCAGGATGCCGCCAATGCGATCTTCTCGTTGCGGCGCCATCGGATCGATCTGGTGACGGGCGAGGCGGGCGAGAACGTGTTCGGCGCGGGCCTGAAGGCTGCGCTTGAAGAGATCGACCGGCTGGAACAGGAGTATCTGTCGTTGTTTCTGGGCAAGCAGTTCCGTCAAAGAATCGTCCGGGAATTCAGCGTCGTGCCGTCGAAGGACGAGCCGGCGACGGTCGTCTGCCGTTTTTCTGATACCGCCGGCTTGCTGTCCGCGGACGATCTGTCGGGTCGGCCCGTCCTGCTGGAGCTCGCTCCCGAGAACAAGGCACAGAGCTTGGCTCCGGAGCGTCGCGCTTCGAAGGATTCGCGCGGCACGATTCTTTACCGCGTGGCCGACATGGTGAATTGCCGGCTGATGGACGGCAATCGCGAAATCGCGCAGAGCCGTCTGCCTTTGTATCAGTTCGGGCAGGTGATCGAGTTGCCCGTGACGTCGGTCAAATAGCCGGGACATGGACGATACCCAGCGAATGATCGGTCTGTTGCGCCGGCTGAAGGTGGAAATGAACGGGGCTGTCGTCGATGCCATGCGCAGCCGGGGTCTCGACTATCCGCTCAGCTACGGCGTTTCCGTGCCGACGATCAGGGAGATCGCGAAAGCGTACGCTCCGGCGCATGCTTTCGCCTTGTTTCTTTTCAGGCAGCAGGTTCGGGAGCTGAAGCTCGCGGCCGCCTTTATCGACGACCCTTCGGAAGTGACTGCCGCTCAGATGCGGGAGTGGGCGGACGGTCTGACCAATACCGAGTTGGTCGAACAGGTCGTCAGCGCGCTGTTCCGCCATGCGCCCGATGCTCCGGATATGGCTTTGGAATGGATGGGCTCGCCGGAGCCGATGAAGCGGTATGCCGGCTTGCTGACGGCTGCGTCGGCTATCCGCGCGGAAAAGAACCGCGCATGGGCCGACCGTTTTTTCGAACAGGCAGACCGGATCGCCCGGCGAGGCGATTTGGAGAGTTTTGTCGGCCGGGGGCTGGTGATGCTGATGCGCTCGCTGGCGACCGTCTCGCCCTCTTTGTGCGAGCGGGTGAAGCTTTGGGAGCGGCGGTGTGCGGCTTCGGCGGACGGAACGCTTCGCGAAGTCGCCGGAGAGCTGCAATGGCAGTTGGAGTATATGGAGGGCGGCTCGGACTGACGTCGGCGGAAGCGAGGACCGTTTATGGACAGGCGCAACGGATCGTCCGATCCGTTGCGCTTTTCGTTCGGAGAAACGCGCGGCGGAAGTGCGACCGGCGATCGTTCCGGGCGGCGGGGTCCGTTCGGCTTGCCGGCTCGACGACGTCGGGCGCTCTGCATGACGACCGTCCGGGCTTTCGGCTGGCCGTTGTGGAACGGTATGTGCATCGTTACGGCACGAAGAGGAAGGTTGCCGGGGCTGTCGTGGATGCGGTCGGACGAGCCTATTCTTTTCCGAGTTTCCGGATTCTGTCTTGCAGCCTTTGCAGTCCGCAGCGGGCGAGCGGGGTTTGGGAGAACAGCCGGTCGAACTGGGCCCGATTCAGAGCGAGCCATTGCTCGGCATTCATTCGCTCCAGTTCGGGCACGGGACGAAAAGCCTTGTTCGAGGCGATCGAGGCCCGGCGGTTGTGCGGACAGGCCCGTTGGCACAGGTCGCAGCCGAAAATCCATCCGTGCAGCTCGCCTTCGTCTCCTTCGCCGCGTTCGATGGTCCGGCGCGAGATGCAGCGGGAAGCGTCGATTCTCCGTCCGGGCAGAATGGCTCCGGCAGGACACGCGTCGATGCAGCGGTGGCAGTTTCCGCAGCCGTCGGGCACGGCCGGCCGGCCGGCGTCGAGCTCGGCCGTCGTGACGATTTCGCCCAGCAGCACGAACGATCCCAGACGGGGATGGATCAGGAGCGAGTTCCGTCCGATCCAGCCGAGTCCGGCCTCGGCGGCCCATGCCTTCTCGACGATCGGGGCCGTATCGGTGAAAGCGCGTCCTTCGGAATCCGGGTACAGTTCGCGCACGAGGACGAGCAGTTCGGCGAGCTTCTCGCGGAGCGTCAGGTGATAGTCGCGCGAGTGAGCGTATGAGGCTATGCGAGACGGTATGTCGCCTTCGGAGAGCGGACGATGGTAGCTGACCGCGCAGACGATGACCGACCGCGCGCCTTCGACCAGCAGCGACGGATCGAACCGCTTGGCGACGTGGCGCCGCAAGTAACTCAACGAACCGTCGTAGCCGTGCTCGAGCCACTCCTCGAAAGTCTCCCGCTGGCTGTTCAGCGGATGGCATCGGGCTACGGCGCAATCGTCGAATCCGAGTTGCGAGGCGTGCCGCAGTATCCGTTCGGTTGCGTTCATGAGACAAAGGTCGGAAAAATCGGATATAAAAATAAAAAGAATTAACTTTGCGTTCGTAGAACAGGCGTTACAGCGATTCCAAAAGATCAGACATGACGTTCAATACACTTCGGGAACTGTATCTGCACAGTATCGAAACGTACGGTTCCAATCGATGTTCTTCACTGTACGGCGGAGAAAAGCTGACGTATGACGATTTCGCCCGTCGGGTGGATGCCCTGACCGAGACGTTCGTTGCTGCCGGGCTCGGCGCGGGCGATAAGGTGGCTCTGCTGAGCAACAATATGCCCAACTGGGGCGTAGTCTATTTCACGGCCGCGATCCATGGCCTGGTGATCGTTCCTATTTTGCCCGACTTCTCGGGACCGGAGATCGACCGGATCATCCTGCACAGCGAAGCCAAGGCGCTCGTCGCGTCCGACAAGCTCTATACGAAAGTGTCCAAGGAGGTGATCGCCGAGCAGGACCTGCTGGTCGTGCGTTCGAAGAACCTGGGCGTGATCTCGCATCGGAAAGCTGCCGCGCGAGGCGTCGTTTCCGTTCCTCGGAGCGAAGATTTGGCCGCTATCATCTATACTTCGGGCACGACGTCCGAGCCTAAGGGCGTAATGCTTTCTCACGGTAATCTGTGCAGCGAGCTGGCTATGGTCAGCGTGCTTCAGCCGGTCTATCCGACCGATATTTTCCTGTCGATCCTTCCGCTTTCGCATACGTTCGAGTGCTCGCTGGGGATGTTGCTGCCGTTCATGTGGGGTGCGCAGGTCGTTTACCTCGATAAGGCTCCCACGGCGTCGGTCCTGCTTCCGGTCCTCCGGGTCGTCCGTCCGACGATCATGCTTAGCGTTCCGCTCATCATCGAGAAAATCTATAAGAACAAAGTTCTTCCGCAACTTTCGGCGAACCGCCTGATGCGCTGGCTTTACGATCGCGAGTGGGGACGCAAATGGCTGCATCGGATCGCCGGCAAGAAGCTGATGAGGCTGTTCGGCGGCCGGATACGATTTTTCGGTATCGGCGGTGCGAAACTCGATCCCCGCGTCGAACAATTTCTTTTCGAGGGCAAGTTCCCTTATGCGATCGGCTACGGACTGACCGAAACGGCGCCCGTGCTGGCCGGCGTCAATCCGACCATGGTGCGCCACCAGTCGACCGGACCGATGCTGCAAGGCATCGAGGCCCGGCTCGACAACGTGAATCCTCTTTCGGGCGAGGGCGAGATCGTCGTCAAGGGACCGAACGTGATGATGGGCTATTACAAGAATCCCGAAGCGACGGCCGACTCGTTCACCGAGGACGGCTGGTTCCGTACCAAGGACCTCGGCGTATTCGACGCCGACGGATATCTGTACATCAAAGGGCGGCTTTCTAACATGATCCTCGGTCCGAGCGGCGAGAACATCTATCCCGAGGAGATCGAGAACGTGCTCAACGGCCACGCGTTGGTCAACGACTCGCTGGTTCAGGAGGACGATATGGGCAAGCTCGTGGCGATCGTCTATTTCAACCGAGAGGAGCTCGAGCGCAAGTATCAGACGGTCAAGGAGAAGCTCGGCGCTCGGATGGAGGAAATCAAGAAGGAGCTGCTGTACTATGTCAATTCCAAGGTAAACCGTTTCTCGCGCATTTCGGTGGTCGTCGAGAATCAGGAGGGCTTCGAGAAAACGCCCACGCACAAGATCAAGCGTTTCCTGTACGGCAAGAAACATGAAAGCGGGAAATGACCGGTAAGGAACCTTTGCGGTGAGTCGGGCATCCGTTGAGACTGTTGCATACGAAAGCTTCGCGCTACCATGCGCGAAGCTTTCGTTTCGGAAGCGTCCGGTAGACCGGACCGTGCGGAACAGTATTCTGCCGTAACGACCGCAGGAAAAGGCCGCTTGTGGCAAAACGGCGAACGCCCCGACATGGAGCGCGAAGATTCGCTCCGGGATTCGGTTGGATGCACGGAAGAAATGCGTACCTTTGGGCGGTTTTTCGCCGGGCTCCCGCCGCAGGCTGGATTCTGCCGCTTCCGGAATGGGGACGAGCGTACGGCGACGGACGAACCGTTAAGAACGATTTTTCGATGGATCGGGACAGAAGCCGGGCTGCGACCGGCATCACATTCGGTATTCTGTGGGCTCTGAGCGTGGCGCACCTTTTCAACGATACGCTGCAGTCGGTCATTGCGGCCATCTATCCGATGCTGAAGCACGACCTGACGCTCAGTTTCGCCCAGATCGGGCTCATCACGCTGATTTATCAACTGGCCGGTTCGGTCTTTCAGCCGTTGGCCGGACTCTATTTCGACAAGCGCCCTTCGGCGTGGGCTCTGCCTGCGGGCATGGCCGTCACGATGTTCGGGCTGTTGGGGCTGGCCTATGCCTCCTCTTTCGCGGGCGTACTGGCCATGACGGCGCTGACGGGTATCGGCTCGTCGGTATTCCATCCCGAAGCCTCGCGCCTCACTTCGCTCGCCTCAGGCGGACATCGGGGGCTGGCTCAGTCGCTGTTTCAGGTGGGCGGCAATCTGGGCTATGCGTTGGGGCCGCTTCTGGTGGCCGTTCTGGTCGCGCCGTACGGACGTGCGCATTTTGCCTGGTTCGCCGTCTTCGCGCTGGTTGCCGTGGCGATCATGGTGCCGATCAGCCGTTGGTACAAGCGTTCGTTTCTCGATGCGCCGGCGACGGACGAAGCGGAAACCGTCCGGGCCGGTATGCCTCTGTCGTTGCGCAGGACCGTATGGGCGATCGCCGTGCTGCTCGTACTGATCTTCTCCAAGTACATGTACATGGCGGCGCTGACCAACTATTATACGTTTTACCTGATCCACAAGTTCGGCGTTACGATCGGCCAGTCGCAGATCCTGTTGTTCGTCTTTTTGGCCGCAACGGCTTTCGGAACGATGCTCGGCGGCCCGGCCGGCGACCGGTTCGGCCGCAAGTACGTGATCTGGGCGTCGATTCTGGGAACGGCTCCTTTTTCGCTCGCCATGCCCCATGTCGACAGTCTGGTCGCAACGGTTGTGCTGAGCTTCTGCGCCGGGCTGATGCTTTCGTCGGCGTTTCCCGCCATTCTGGTCTACGCTCAGGAATTGCTGCCCTACCAGTTGGGACTGGTTTCCGGCCTGTTTTTCGGTTTCGCTTTCGGCGTGGCCGGAATCGGGGCGGCGGTTCTCGGCGATCTGGCCGACAGTCGCGGAATCGATTTCATCTACAACCTGTCCGGCTTTATGCCGCTGATCGGGCTGGCGGCGTGGTTCCTTCCCAATCTGAAAAAATAGGGCCGGGAGTGCGGGTATGCGTCCCGAGACGGTCCGTCCGGCGTCTCTTCCCTGATCGGAGCCAAAAAGGTGTCCGCCCTGCCGCAAGGATCGACGGACTTGCCGTAGCATAGTCCCGGTCGGGAGGAACGGTTTGTATCCGCTTCGTGCGCCGGGTCGATGCTCCGAGCCTGCGGAAGTGCGCGATTCGCTGCGGAATTGCTATCTTTGCGGTAAACGTTTACCGATGCGCGAAATATCCGAAAGAGAGCGGGAGCGCTACCAGCGCAATTTGTTGGTGGATGGCTTCGGCGAGCAGGGACAGTCGAGGCTGCTCGAAAGCCGGGTGACGGTCGTCGGGGCCGGCGGGCTCGGCTCGGCCGTACTGAACTATCTCGTGGCGGCCGGGGTGGGGCATATCCGGATCGTCGAGAGCGATACGGTGTCGCCGAGCAATCTGCAGCGCCAAGTGTTGTACACGACTGCCGAGATCGGGGCACCGAAAGCCGAGGCTGCGGCCGCGCGTCTTTCGCGGCTGAATCCCGGCTGTCGCTTGGAAATCGTCGCCGGGCGACTGACGGCTGCCGATGCTTCCGAGCGGTTGCACGGTTCGGATGTCGTGGTCGACTGTACCGATAACTATGCCGCGCGCTACGCGATCGACGACTATTGCGCCTCGGCCGGCGTGCCGATGGTATACGGAACGGCCGAGCAGGCAGGGGGACAGGTATCGGTGTTCCACGCTCGCGGGGCGGGCGGCTACCGGTCGCTCTATCCCGAGGAGCCACCTCAGAAGGAGATCGTCGGAGTGCTTTCGCCCGTGGTGGGCGTGATCGGGTCCTTGCAGGCCCTCGAGACGGTCAAGCTCTTATCCGGCTTCGGAGAGACGCTGGCGGGGCGCTTGCTCGTGCTCGACGGGCGGACGATGCGGGTGAGTATCTTTGAAATTTGACGTCATGGAGTTCGATTTGGCCGAACAGCGCGCCGGCGCGCGCGAGCAGTTGCGCATCGCCGACCTGATGTCGCTTGCGCCGGGCGGCGACCGCGTGCTCGAGATCGGGGCGAGGGACTGCTATCTGTCCCGACGCCTAACCGCTCTTTATAGGGAGGTCACGGCGCTCGATCTGCGGAAACCCGAGATCGACGAGCCGGGAATCGTGCCTGTACAGGGCGACGTGACGGCCCTCGATTTCGCCGACAGGTCGTTCGATACGGTGTTCTGCACCGAGGTATTGGAGCATGTGCCGCCGCAGAAGCTGAGGCAAGCCTGCGGCGAGATTGCGCGGGTTTCTTCCCGCTGGGCCTTGATCGGCGTGCCTTATCGTCAGGATCTGCGCGCGAACCGGACGCGGTGCGCGCGCTGCGGGGCCGTCAATCCGACGACCGGTCACCTGAGCCGTTTCGACCGGGGGAGGCTCGAGGAACTTTTCCCGGGTATGGAGGTCCGCGACGCCCGGCTCGTCGGGCGGGGGCAGGCCGTGACCAATCCGCTGTCGGTCTTCCTTTACCGTCTTTGCGGGTATCCGTACGGCAGCTACGCCCAGGAGGAAGGGTGCGTGCATTGCGGGGCGAAGCTCGTCCGTCCGGAGATCGGGCCGTTGAAATGGGCCGTCTGCTTTCCGGCCCGCGCGCTGAACCGGACTCAATACCTGCTCTACGGTCGCCGCCGGCCGCTGTGGATACACGTCCTGTTCGAGAAGAAGGACCGGACGCAATAGCCCCTGTTTTTCGGATTCATAAAGAACCGGCCGGCGACATATTCGGTTCGCGATACGCATCCTTTCGGGGGAACCGGTGCGGACGGAACGGTTTGCCGGAAGCGGCGAACGACTCAGAACTGGGGCTGCGACAGCCCCGGCACGGTTGACTTATATGACCGTAATATGCCGCCGGCCTGCGAATCGTTCCCGGGGCCGATTATTTTCGGAATGCGGATCGGTTCGTTCCGATCCAGCTTCCGCAGGCACGATAAAATGCCGGAAGGCGTAGGACGAAATCCTCACCGACCGCCTTCCGGCATGGTTCCTTATGCGGATCGGCCCGTTCCCGCATCCGCTTATCGGAAGTCCTCAGACGTGTGTGCCTCGGACGCTACTTCTCCAGTCCGATCTGCTTTTCGAGGTACTCTCCGATGCCGTGTTCCATCGAATGGCGGTGGTAGTCGGCTATGTGGCCGGCCCAGTCGTTGTCGGTCCGGTCGCCGGTCCGGCTGCGGTTGAACTCGGCGACTTGTCGGTCGTACGTCTCCAGCAGCGGAGCCAGCTTCTCATCGGGCATGTAGCGGCCCTCGTGCACGACGGCTTCCACGGGCAGCTTCGGCTTCAGGTCGGGCATCTCTCGCGGATAGCCGATCGTCAGTCCGCAGACGATCGATACGCCTTCGGGCAGGCCGAGCATGTCCGATATGCGGCGCGGATCGGCCGTGCGGACATAGCCCACGCAGCAGCAGCCCAGTCCGAGCGACTCGGCGGCCGTCACGGCGCTCATCATCGCCATCGAGGCATCGATCACGCCGACCGTGTAGCCGTCGATCGTGCTCTCGAACGGAGGCGTCCGCATGCCTTTGGCGGCGGCCGCCACGCGGAGCTTGTGATAGTCGAGGCAGAAAACCAGCAAAATGGCCGAGGTCTTGATCTGCTTTTGGCCGGTGATTTCGTACAATTCCTCCTTGACTGTCTGGTCCGTCACGGCGATGACCGAGAACTGCTGGCCGTTGTAGCTGGTCGGCGTGTTGCGGATCGCCGCGTAGATCAGGTCGAGCTTTTCCCGCTCGACGGGTTGCCGCTCGTACCGCCGGATCGACCGGCGCCCGAGCAGCGTGTCTTCGACGCTTTTCATAAGTATGGTTCGTTTGTCGTATTCGTTCCCGAAGATACCTATTTTTCCGAAGCTTCGAGCAATAGCTGCTTTATTTTTTCAGGGCCTTCGAATCCGGTCCGCTGATATGCGACCTTCCCCTCCTGGTCTATCAGCAGATAGGAGGGTACGCCGTTGAATCCGAACTTTTCCCGCAACGCGGCGGCGGTTTCCTGGTCCAGCCGGTAGTGTTCGCCCGGTATGCCGGGAATCAGGTTGTGCCACGCCTCGAGCGGCGAGGATTCGCTGGCCAGATAGAGGTAGACGATGCCCCGGCCGTCGAGCTCTTTCTTGATCGGCTCGGTGGCTTCCATGGCCCGGCGGCAAGGACCGCACCAGGTTTCCCATACGTCGACGAAAACGACTTTTCCCCGGTAGGCTTCCCAGATCGCCTCGATCGTTTGCTCGGGCGTGTCGCGGATCGGCGTCGGGCGGATCGCGAATCCCGTTTTTTTCTTGTTCTCCGCGATCAGCGAGTCGATCCGCCGCTGGCGAGCGAGCACTTCGCGCGCGAATGCCCGGTTGCTGAAAAGCGTATCGAGCGACTGCGCCTGAGCGTCCGTCAGCGGGACACCGTTGTTGATCCGGCCGATCATGTCCCGAAAGAGCGTCAGATCGTAAAGTATTCCGCGGTCGGAGCCGATCAGACGCACGGTCGCCGGATCGTTCAGGATAGAGTCGGGGTGGAACAGGTAGTGTTGCGGTCCCAGATGCTGCGTTTTCGGATGGGTCGCGATCAGATACAGCGTGAAGTCGTTGAGCGCCTCGAGGGCCGTCGTGCCGGCCGCGAGCATCGTTTCGTCGTTGGCCGGATAGTCGTTCACGAAATCGTAATAGGCCGGGCCGGGTTTCTCGATTTCGATGTCGAGCGGCTGACTCCGGTCCCAGAGCTTGTTTACCGTGCGGTAGGCGTGTTCCATCATCGTGGAGTAGTTGAGCAGATCGATCAGCGTTTCGGCTCGGACGGTCTTTTCGGCGATCTCCCGGCTGCGGGGACAGAACTCCTTCAGCGTGTCGATCTGGGCGAGACGGCGTGCCGATTCCTCCATAACGTATTGCTTGTACTGCTCGGGCCGCATGCCGTGAATCCGGGTCAGGCGGTCGAAGTGGTAGCCGATGTGGTGGGTGCCCGTTCGGACCTGAATCTTTTGCAGTCGGGCCAGTTCCTCGTTCACGCGGCCGAGTTCTCCGTAGTATGCGACAGGGGAAGTCTGCGGATGCAGTTCCTTGAATACCGATGTTTTACGGTATACTGCTCCCAGATCGATCTCCAGCGCGGTCTCCCGCCCGGGCTCGGCATAGAACGGAAGGGTGACGAATCCGGGCAGGAAGAGCGTCCCGCATATCGGCGTGAGGATATTCAGTTCCGTTTCAAACGATCCGTCCGCGTGGACGGGTACTTTCAGCTCGGTCGCGCCGTCCCCGACGATCGGAGAGTAGAACGCGATTTCGATTCGGTCGAAAAAGCGGGGATCGTAGCCCGTAATCGCTCCCGCGATCCGGGCCGGGCTGTCGCTGACGATAGGTGCCGTGAAATTTTCCGTCAGAGGGACGGTTTTCTTGTATTTTTTTGCGAGAGCCGAACGGCCCGGCTTCGCTTTTTTGCCCGTCAGGTCGATGTCGTATATTTTGAAGCAGTCGGGGCAGTCGCTTTCGATCAGGTCGATTTTCGCTGTTTTCGGATCGACGGGAGGAAAGCTCAGCGAGAAGTCGTGGCGTCCCGTCTCGGGCATGTAGAACTCGGTGTCGAGCGGCATGCCGTCGGCCGAGCGGACTGTCAGCTTTTCGCCTTCGGCGCCTGCACGGATATAGGTTTCCGAGCTGATCCGTATCCAGTTGTGAGGTCGGAAATAGGCTTGGATGTAGACGGTCGTCGATTCGGGCGCGAGCTCGATCCGCTTGATTTCGAGCGTGCCCGAGTTACGGAATGCGAACGGGGGTTCGACGACGGTGCGCGGTTGCCGGGCGTACAGTCCCGAGACGAGGCTCGAGATCAGTAGCAAGACGAGCGATTTTTTCATAAAAGAGGGTTTAGGATTGACTTGGTACCCAAAGATAGTGAAAAAATGTCCGGTCGGTCCGACCGGACGTAAAAATCTTTCTTCCTGGTAGTTGCATATTTAACCATGTACGGGACAGCGGCTCGGCCGGTGCGAATCTCTTATCGCGATCATGGGTTTTGGCGTGCTGGCATCGCTTCTTGCTTGCCGTTATCGGTGAGCTGCATTGCTCGAACGGAAAAAGCCGTTCCGGACCGTCCGAGACGTCGTATGGCCGGTCTGTGCGGTAAGGTGTATGACCGCTTTCCGCAAACTGTTACCGGTAGAGGAAGCGGGCGACAGGACCGGAAGTAAGGGGCGGTTGGGGAAGGCGTATATTAGGGCGTGTCGGGGGCGGCATGTGTCGGGATGAGGCGGCTGTCGTACGGTGACGGCCGGAAGCGGGCATGTCCCCTCTCCGGCCCGGCGGTGGGGAACGGGCGGATCGCCGCGATTATATACTTTGAATTCGTGCCGGCATCGATCCCCGATTTCTGTCGTGCGAGAACGGCCATGCCTCCGTCCGGACGGGAGAGACCGTCCGGACGGAGGCGCCGAAACAGGTATGGGGCCGAGAGGGTACGGTGAAGCATATGATCGCCCGGATCGCCTTACTTCCGCACCCAGACGGCCAGCTTGCCGCCCGGCACCGTGAAAGCCGCCCGACCGTCGTCGCCGATCGTGGTTTCCTCGGCGACGCAGCCGGTTATCTCTCGCCACCGCTCGCCCCGGCGCTCCTTGCCGACGAACATCGTCTTTTCGCCATCTTCGCCGTTCGAGACAAGCAGGGCCAGCCCCGAGCCGGGGTGTTCGGCGTCGCCGCGACGAACGAAACCCGCCGTATTCGGATGGTCGAAGTAGTTGTCCTGTTCGCCATAGGCATACTTTCGTCTCGCGTCGAGCAGAATGTCCAGAACCGCTCTGTGCGGAGACTGTTCGCCGCCGATTCCGTAATAGTCTCCGTAGAAAATGCACGGGTAGCCCTCTTTCATCAGCAGAATCATGCCGTAAGCCAACGGTTTGAACCAGTCCTTGATCTGGGATTCGAGCGAGCTCCCCCTCTGGGAGTCGTGGTTATCCACGAACGTTACGGCGTTGGCAGGGTAGCGCTCCACGAGCGATCCTTCGGTAAATCCCGTCAGATCGAAGTCGCGCCCTTTCTGCGAGGCATGATACATTTTGTAGTGCAGCGGCACGTCGAATAGGTCGATTTCGCGCCCGACAACGTTCAGATAGGCTTCCAGCGAGTCGAAATCGCCGTTCCAATACTCTCCGACCGCGTAGAACGTGCTTTCGCGGCTGGCGCGGACGGTTTCCAGAAACTGTTTGACGAACGTGTCGCGCATATGCTTGATCGCGTCGAGGCGGACGCCGTCGAGGTTCAGTTCCTTGGCCACCCACATACCCCAGTGCAACAGGTTGTGAATGACTTCCGGATGATCCAGATCCAGATCGTTTCCCAGCAGGTAGTCGTAGTTGCCGTTTTCGGAGTCTACCCCTTCGCTCCACTGCTTGCCCTCGCCGAGTATGCGGAATATCTTGTCGATATGCTCGTTGTCGGGGCCCTGACTGGTGCCCGAGAAGTGATACCAGTGGTACTTGAAGTCGGAGTACTTGTCGCCGCGTCCCTTGAAATCGTAACCGGTGTACGCCTCGATCTCGTGCGGCTCGCCCACCGGCTCGTTCCGGTTCGAAGGATCGACCTGCTGAGCCATGAACTTTTCGGGATAGTCCCCTCCGCACTTATGGTTCATCACGGCGTCGAGGTAGACTTGCACTCCGTGCTTGTGCAGCTCGTCGATGGCCTCGACGAGTTCTTGCTTCGTTCCGTATTTGGTCCGGACCGTATTTTTCTGGTCGAACTCTCCCAAATCGTACAGATCGTATGTCGCGTAGCCCTCGTCCTGCTGCTCGTCCGCTTTGTATGCGGGCGGAATCCATACGGCCGTCACGCCTGTTTCGTGCAGGTGCTTGGCATCCTGTTTCAGTTTTTTCCAAAGGTTGCCGTCGTTGGGCAGATTCCATTCGAAATATTGCATCATGACTCCGTTTCTCATAATTCGATTTTTTTGTTTTTTGGATATTCCGCGTTATGGCGTTCCGCGCGGGACGGCGCGGTTTCCGTTCGCTGCGCGTGGTACGGAATCTTTCAATTTTCATGCAAAACGGATTTCCCCTCTTTCGAGGAGTGGGCGCGTCCTTATTATTCGGCCGCTGTCCGGACGGCGGATCGTGCGGAAACGCCAATACGTTCGGTCGGTATCGGCTTCGGGGGCTGATGTTTCTGTGAAAGAGGCCGGTTCGGGTAGCGTGCGGAGGCACGGATGCGGAATGCAGGCGTAAAGAGGCCGCCTGCGTCCGGTCATGGATCGAGTTAGGAGTCGCGCGGATATAACGGATATAAGAAAGCCAGGAGAAACGGCGTGCGCCGTTTCTCCTGGCTTTCTCGTGCAGTATACCTGCCGCCGTTACATCTGCTTGCCGGTCAGACTCTGCCAAACGAGAGCCGATGCGCCGAGCACGGCCGCGTTCTTGCCGTCGATGCCCGACGGAAGCAGCTTCACCTTGTTGCGGAAAACGGGCATCATGTGCATTTCCATATATTTCTTCGTCGGCTCGAAAATGTATTTGCCGGCCTTGGCCAGTCCGCCGAACAGGAAGATCGCCTCGGGGCTGGTGATCGTCACGGCGTCGGCCAGCGCATGCCCGAGCAGCATGCCCGTATACTCGTAGGCTTCGATGGCGAGCGGATCGCCGTTGAGGGCCGCTTTGGTAATCATTTCGGCCGTCAGGTCGTTGAACGTGATGTGGCGGAACTCGCTCTCTTCCATGCTGTCTGCCATCAGCTTGAATATCGTCCGCTTGATGCCGGTCGCCGAGACGTAGGTTTCCAGACACCCCTTGCGGCCGCAGCCGCAGACGCGGCCGGTGTGGCTGACCGTAACGTGCCCCAGCTCGCCGGCGAATCCGGTATATCCGTAGATCAGTTGGCCGTTGGCCACGAAGCCGCTGCCCAGACCGGTCCCGAGCGTGACGACCAGAAAGTCCTTCATGCCTTTCGCTCCGCCGTAGATCATTTCGCCTACGGCCGCGGCGTTCGCATCGTTGGTCAGAATGACGGGCAGGGTGGGGAAGAAGCGCTTCATCTTTTCGACCACGCTGATCGGTCCCTTCCACGGCAGATTGGGCGCGTTCTCGATCGTCCCCCGGTAATAGTTGCCGTTCGGGGCCCCGATACCCACGCCCACGAGCTCGACCTCGTCGCCGGCGGCTTTGAGCAGGTTCTGGATGCCGATATACAGTTCCTCGATATACAGGTCCGAGTCCGGATAATTGCGCGTGGGAAATACGCCCTCGCTGAGAATATGGCCCTGGTCGTCCACTAATCCGTAGACGGAGTTCGTCCCTCCGATATCTACGCCGACTGCTACTTTTTTCATTGGATGCGTTGTTATTAAATTATTTTAATTTGGTTGCGTTTTCAAATATAGGAAAAAAAACGTCCGG
>OJQL01000956.1_pt1 | contig 25234 bp, 25 predicted proteins | sample 1598731 | NCBI WGS metagenome assembly OJQL01 (sample SAMN03922510, study PRJEB24848) | human gut metagenome | isolation source: stool sample | host: Homo sapiens | place: Germany | collected 2010-02
GCCGCCGTAAACTCCTGCGGGGTGTTGATGCTGCCCTGCGGAATAAAGAAAAAGTGCTTTTGATGCTGAACCCGCGCCAGCGTGCAGTAATCCTGCAGCCAGCCGGAGAAGAAGCCCTGCTGCGGGGTGGGGCTTTCCATGCGGGTCAGGCAGTCGTCCACATCCAGCTGATCCACCTGAGGAGCCTGTTGGGTCAGCTCTGCGCAAAAGCGGATCGCACCCGCCAGCTGAGCCGCCTGCTGCTCCAGCACAGTCTGCTGGGCTTGCAGCGCCTGCTGCAGGGGCTGTTCCCCGCGCAGCACCGCCTTGATGGTGGGCAGCGGCACATCCAGCATCCGAAGCATTCGGATGAGCTTGAGGGTGCGGACATCCCCGGCGGTGTAATCGCGGTAGTCATTGCCCTGCCTGCGCGCCGGTGTGAGAAGCCCCTCTTTTTCGTAAAAGCGGATGTTCGGGGCAGACACACCGCTTTGTTCTGAAGCCTGTTTGATGTTCATTTGCTTCACCTCCGCCCTTACACTACACCATAAAGTCGGTTAAAGGTCAAGCATTTTTCTTAAAATAGCGCAAAAATGCCCCGGCGGGCGCAAAACCTGCCGGGGCATTCATTCTGGATCGCGCTTACTGTGCGTTGTTGAACAGGGAGAAGGCACGGTAAGCCATGTACAGGTCGTTCTTGTGGATGACCTCGAAGGGAGCGTGCATGGACAGCACAGGCACACCGATATCCAGCACGGGGATGCCGCGGTTTGCGACATACTTGGCGATGGTGCCGCCGCCGCCCAGATCCAGACGGCCCAGCTCACCGATCTGCCATGCAACGTTGCCGTTGTCCAGCATCCGGGTGATATCACTGACCAGCTCAGCGCAGGCATCGCTTGCGGAGCCCTTGCTGCCGCCGCCGGTGTACTTGAAGATGGCAACGCCGCGGCCTGCATAAGTGCCATTCATAGGCTCGAATGCACTTGCCCAGGTGGGATCGTAGGCAGCGGTCACGTCAGCGGACAGGCAGACACTGTGACGGAAGGCCAGGATATCATCCTGACCGGCGGCACGGCAGAGCTCCTGCATGAAGTGGAAGGCGTACATGCTCTGCATACCGGTCACGCCATCGGAGCCGATCTCTTCCTTATCGGTCAGGACGCAGACGGTGGTGTAGGCGGGGTTCTTGGTCTCGATCTCGGCCATCAGTGCAGGATAAGCGTCCACACGGTCATCGTGGCCATAGCCGCCCACCATGGAGCGGTCGAAGCCAACGTCACGGCTCTTGTAAGCCGGGGTGATCTCGATCTCAGCACGCATGAACTCCTTCTCGGTGATGCCGTACTTCTCGTTGAGCAGGATCATGGTATTCAGCTTGACAGCTTCCTTGACGTTCTCGTCATCAACAGCGTCGGAGCCGATGAGGAGGTTCAGCTCCTCAGCCTTGATGCCGTCCTTCAGGGGACGGGCGTTCTGCTCGGCACCCAGATGGGGCAGCAGGTCGGTGATGCAGAAGACGGGATCGTTCTCATCCTCGCCCACACGGACGGTGACGGTGGAGCCATCCTCACGGGTGAACACGCCGTGGATGGACAGCGGAATGGTGCCCCACTGATACTTGCGGACACCACCGTAGTAATGGGTCTTGAAGTAGCTCAGGTGGTCAGACTCATACAGCGGGGTGGGGCGCAGGTCCAGACGGGGGCTGTCGGTGTGGGCAATGACCAGATGGAAGCCATCCTCAAAGCTCTTGGTACCGATGGTGGAAGCCACCACAGCCTTGTTGTACTGGACAAAGTAGATCTTGTCGCCGGGCTTGTAGGTCTTTTTCGGGTCGAACTGCTGGTAGCCTGCATCCTTGAGCATCTGCTCGCTCTCGGCGGCAACCTCGCGCTCGGTCTTGCCTGCATCCAGGAACTTCTTGTAGCCCTCGGCAAAGTCGTGGGCCTTCTGCTTCACGTCAGCGTCCTTATCGGCGACGTAAGCAGGCTTATAGAGCAGCTTTTCAGCCAGCTGCTGGTTCGGAGTTTTTTCTGCCATAGAATTTCTCCTGCCTTTCTGTTTCGGTATTCCTAAATATTTCAAACCGGCGCAAGCCGGTTCAAGCGGGTTTGCAGCCTGCTCAGGCTCCGTACAGCTCGGTGTACTTGGCATAGCAGGCGGTGATCTTTTCCACATAGTGGTGCATCTGGTTATAGGGGAAACCCGACAGGGTCAACCCGTCCTCTGAATGTTCCTCCTTCTGAAGCAGGGCATCCACAGTGCCCCACCCGCTGTGGTAGGCTGCGGCGGCCGTGGAGATATCGCCGTTGTAACGCACCAGACAGAGGTGAAGGTAATAGCACCCGAAGCGGATGCTCTCATCGGGGTCGTACAGGTCGCCAAAGGAAACCTCCTCCTCCAGGCCCAGCTTACTGCGGAGCCAGAGGAAGGTCTCCTCCGTCATCTGCATCAGGCCGCGCGCATCAACACTGGAAGTTGCGCCCGGGTCAAAGCCGCTCTCGGTGCGGATGAAGGAATAGACCAGCAGCGGGTCAAGGTCATACTCGGCAGCGTACTGCTCCACAAGGTCGTTGTATTTCCGCGGGTAGAGCCGCTGTTCCACCTGACGGCGCACCGGCGGCAGCGCCAGCAGGACCATACAGAGCAGAAAGAGCAGAACCAGCGTTTTCAAAAACTTTTTCAAAGCGAAGTGTCCGCGCCCCCTTTCCGTGCACCCTCAGCCTGCAGCTGCTCACAGAGCGCCGCTGCCGCCGCTTCCAGAGAAGCAAGGTCAGCATCGTTGCGCAGGACAAGATCGGCCCTGGCAAGCAGGACTTCTTCCGGGGTCTGGGCGTTGAGCCGCCGTGCCGCCATTTCCGGGGCGATGCCGTCCCGGGCCGCAATGCGGGCCACACTGGTGGCAAAGGGCGCAGTGACCACACAGAGGTGGTCGCACTCTTTTTCCGCATCGGTGCCCACGATCACGGCTCCGTCTATCACAAAAAGCGGTGCTCCGGCCTCCCGGGCGGCCTGCTTCAGTCTGCAGACCCGCCGGATGATCTCTGGAAGCACGAGGGAATCCAGAGCAGCCTTTCCTTCCGGCGCAGCAAAGGCGCGGTCTGCCAGCAGGCGGCGGTTCAGGCTGCCGTCGGCATACAGGATATCTGCCCCGAACCGCTGGGCCAGCACCGGCAGCAGCGGAGAACCGGGCAGAAGGATCTCGCGGGAGATCTGGTCGGCATCCACCAGCGGGACACCATGGGCGGCAAACACCGCCGTCACAGTCGATTTGCCGCAGCCGCTGCGGCCGGTGATCCCAAGCGTGATCATAGCTGGATCACCCGGAACGCTGCCGCTCGGATCAGGCGGTTGTACACTGCCATGGACAGGCCGTCCTTTTTCGGGCAGCGGGCATAGACCACGCCGTCCCCCTGCTCATCCAGGGCACGCAGGCTGCGGAAGATATGCTTTGCCTGATCGGCACCATCGTCCTCCCTGCCATACTCCACGCAGGGCCAGCCGAGCTTTTCTGCCTCGCCGGTAAAACAGAGACAGCTGGGGTTCTGGTCGGCATGGGCATCCACATAGGCCTTGAACTGCTCAAAGGTGCCGTCCAGCAGGGTGACATCTGCCTTAGGGGCGTAATGCTTATACTTCATGCCGGGGCTGCGGACAACAGCACCCTCGGGCAGCTTCTCGAGGATGGCCTTGGAGACCTCGACCTCCTCCCCCAGAGCACGCTCCAGATCTTCCAGCGTGATATGGCCGGGGCGGAACAGGGTGGGCTTTTCGCCTACCACAGAGATCACGGTACTCTCCACACCCACATCGCACTCGCCGCCATCCAGGATCAGGGGCAGACGGCCATCCATATCGGTGAACACATCCTGTGCGTTGGTGGGGCTGGGCTTGCCGGAAAGGTTCGCGCTGGGGGCCGCAAAGGCACAGCCGCTCTGCGCAATGACAGCCCGTGCCACCGGGTGGCTGGGCATCCGGATGCCCACCGTGTCCAGACCGGCACAGCACTCCGCGGCCACCTCCGGGCCGCGGGGCATGATGATGGTCAAAGGGCCGGGGCAGAACGCGGCCATCAGCAGCTGGGCACGCTCGGGCACCTCGCTGACAAGGCCGGGCAGCATCTCCGGGCCGGTGACATGGACGATCAGGGGGTTGTCCTGCGGGCGGCCCTTGGCCACAAAGATCTTTGCGACTGCCGCACCGTTGCGTGCATCGGCGGCAATGCCGTAGACCGTCTCGGTGGGCAGGGCCACCAGCTCCCCTCTGCGCAGCAGATCAGCCGCTTTGGCGATTGCTTCGCCCTCAGCAGGTAAAATTTCAGTTTTCATTTTCATGCGGTTCATCGTTCTTTCTATCTGTAAAGTATAAATGCTTTTCAATCATCAAATCAACGCAAGCACGTTATTCTTTTCATCGTAGTATCATTCGGCCTGTGCGTTGAGCTGACGCAGTTTTTCGGCCTGTTCATGGGTTGCCAGTGCGTCAATGATCTCGTCCAGATTTCCGTCCATGATCTTATCCAGATTGTGGACCGTCAGGCCGATGCGGTGGTCGGTGCAGCGATCCTGCGGGAAGTTGTAAGTCCGGATCTTCTCGCTGCGATCACCGGTTCCCACCTGCCCTGCGCGGTTGGCATTGATGGCATCCTGCTGTTCCTTCTGCTTCTGGGCCAGCAGGCGGCTGCGCAGGATCTCCAGCGCCTTATCCTTATTCTGGAACTGGCTGCGCTCGTTCTGGCACTCCACCACCATTCCGGTGGGGATGTGCGTGACCCGGATGGCGCTGGACGTTTTGTTGATGTGCTGGCCGCCCGCACCCGAGGAGCGGAAGGTATCGATGCGCAGATCCTTGGGGTCGATGACAAGATCCACCTCTTCGGCCTGCGGCATCACCGCCACGGTTGCCGTGGAGGTGTGGATGCGGCCCTGCGTTTCGGTCTCGGGCACACGCTGGACACGGTGCACTCCGCTCTCATACTTGAGCCGGTTATAGGCCCCTGCGCCGTTCACGGCAAGGATAGCTTCCTTGACACCGCCCAGCTCCGTCTCGTTGAGGTTCAGAACCTCCAGCTCCCAGCCCCTGCTCTGAACGTACATGGTGTACATCCGCATCAGGCTGTGGGCAAACAGTGCGGCCTCTTCGCCGCCCGCACCGCCGCGCAGCTCCATGATGACGCTTTTATCATCGTTGACATCCTTGGGCAGCAGCAAAATTTTGAGATTATTTTCCAGCTGCGCCACTTCCTGACTTTTTTCGCCGATCTCCTGCTGTACCATTTCCTTAAAGTCCGGATCAAGGGTCTCGCCCTCGAGCAGGGCTTTGGCCTGAGCAAGATGATCCTGCGCCGTGATCAGGGCCTGATAGGCCTGCACCACAGGTTCTGCCTCGTGATACTCCTGCATCAGACGGCGGAACAGTGCAGGATCTGCCGCTGTTTCCGGCTGGTTCAGGCGGATGGAAAGTTCTTCAAACCGGTGGCTGACAGCCTCCATTTGGGAAAGCAGTCTTGACATACTGTGCAGTTCTCCTTACATGACCCAATGGTTACTCGGCAGCGCCGGGCTTGAGCACTTTCTTGATGTTTTTTTCAATTTTCGCGCGGGGCAGCATGACCTCACGGCCGCAGCCCGTGCAGCGGATCTTGAAATCCATACCGACCCGGAGCACCTCGAAGCTGGAAGCTCCGCACGGGTGTTTTTTGCGGGTCTGGATGGTATCTCCCACTGCGATATCCATGTTTCTTTCCCTCCTGCCGCCCCTTTGCGGGGCAGTACCCTGTGCAGCAGGTTTCTATGCCGCACATACAGATATAGTATAAACCAAACTCGTATAAAATGCAATTGTCCGCGCATAGAGTTTTAATGCCGACACCTGCTTTGTGTGCCGACGTGCAGCGGAAAACGCTAAAATAACACAGAAAGAGGAACAAACCATGATGCAGACATTTCGTACTGAAGGCAATTACCGTTCCGCAGACCGGCTCAGCCCCACAGAACTGCGCGCCGCCATCGCCAGCCGCGAAATTTTACAGAGCACCGCCCTTGCCTTTGACACCCAGCGCCAGCTCCGGTTCGACCTGGGCGGGGTAAAGGCCGTGATGCCCTTTGGCCAGTGCGCCGATGGGGCCGAGAGCGGCACCGTGCGGGACATTGCGGTGCTGACGCGGGTGGGCCGCCCCACCTGCTTTGTGATCGAAGGGATGGAGACCGGGGAAAACGGCCAGCCCTGCTACCTGCTTTCCCGGGCCGAGGCACAGCGGATGTGCAAGGCAGAGTATCTGGACACCTTACAGCCCGGGGACATCCTGCCCTGCACTGTGACCCACATCGAGCCGTTTGGTGCCTTTTGTGACGTTGGGTGCGGCATCAGCGCCCTGCTGCCCATCGACTGCATGTCGGTCAGCCGTATCTCCTCCCCTGCCGACCGGGTGAGTGTGGGCCAGCAGATCCTGTGCGCCATCAAAAACCGGGACGTGCAGGGGCGGTTCGTGCTGAGCATCCGGGAGCTGCTGGGCACCTGGGAGGAGAACGCCGCCGGGTTCACCGTGGGCGAGACCGTGGTGGGCATTGTGCGGAGCGTGGAGGAATACGGCACCTTTGTGGAAATTGCCCCCAATCTGGCCGGACTTGCCGAGACCTGCCCCGACCTGCACCCCGGGCAGGCGGTGAGCGTCTACATCAAAAACATTCTGCCCGATAAAATGAAGATCAAGCTGGTCATCGTCAACCACAGCCTGGGCCAGAGCCACCGGTTCGACCTGCGCTATTTCATCACCGAGGGGCATATCGACCACTGGCTGTATTCCACCCCCGAAAGCCGCAAGCGCATTGAGACAGATTTTGCGGTTGCGGCTTGCAATCCTGTCTGAAACCCTTTATACTATAAGAAAGTGATTCTTTACGGCCTGCCCCGAGGCAGTGCCGGGCAGCAATTTGAAATGACAGGGGGATGTGCAGAACGATGGCCGCCAACGATGCTTTTACCGCCGGTGTTCGTCCCGGCGGACTGACCGACAGCACGGAGATCCGGTTGCTGTTGTGTTATCTGGTGAAGAATGCCGGGCCGATCACCCGGACGGAGATCGAGAATGCGCTGATGGAAGAGCAGCTGGTCAACTATTTTGAGATCGGCTCCTGTCTGGATGATATCACCCGCCAGCAGCTGGTCACGCTGAAGGAAGACCGCTATTCCATCACCGAAAAAGGACGCAAGGTCGCGCAAGAGCTTGCCTATGACCTGCCCCGCAGTGTGCGGGAGCGCGCGGTGGCAGCGGTTCTGCGCAGCCAGACCTGGGCCCGCAAAGAGGCCGAGTACAGCGCCCGTATCACCGAAAAGCCGGACGGCCACTGCTCCATCCGCTGCACCATCAAGGCACTGGATCAGGAGCTGTTTTGTCTGGACATCGGCACGCCTGACCGGCTGAGTGCCGATCTGGTCAAGAAGCAATTCATCCTCAAGGGCAACGAGATCTATCAGATGCTCATCACAAAACTGACAGAGTAACAAAGAAACGGGGCTGTTGCAAAAACAGTCCCGTTTCTTTTAGTTCCAGCACGCTGCGGCGATCAGTTCCAGCACACTGCCCGCAATGCAGCGGGCCTTATCCGAGATGAGGAAGCAGTTTTCCAGCTCTGCGCGGCGGGGGTCCACATCGGCTACCTTGAATCCTTTGGTCACCGGGTAGCCATCCCGCAGCAGCCCCCGCAGGATGCCGGAGATCTGTGTGACCACCGGCAGACGCTGGCCGTCCGGCGTTTCGATCTCAGCCACAGCCTCGCCCGCCTCCACAAAATCAGCGATAGAATGCAGGTTACGGAAGATACCCGCGGCCTGCGCATGGAGCACACGCTCGGCACCATAGCCGCCGATGATGCCCGGCACGCCGGAGTTTGGTGTAGCAGACCCTTCCCGGATGATGCGGCCCAGCTTGTGGCCGCGCTTGGTCTCCACCACCACGTCCACATCCTGCCCCGCCGCAAAGCCGGGGCCAAGGGCAATGGTCAGCGGAGCCATCTCCCGGGTGGTGCCCAGATTTTTCTTTGCGATGATGGCATCCACCAGAACAGCTGGCCTTGCCTGCGGCAGGCAAGCACCCGTTGGGTCTATCAGGACCGGCACGGCGTTCTGTGCCCAGACGGCATCGGCATCTGCCAGCGTCTCCACCCGGATGCCCCGCATTCCTTCCACAGCGGTCTTGCCTTCGTAAACAGCCTCACAGAGAGACACCTGCCGACGGATGGCGGCGGGATGGGCTGTTTCCAGCACCAGCACCCGCAGCCCCGCCGACCAGAGCCGATGCACAACACCGGTGGCAAGGTCTCCCCCACCCCGGACAACGATCAGGTCATCACGCTTCATGGCTCATTCCTCCGGTTCCAGACGCTGCAAAAAGACTTCCATGGAGCCGCCGCAGGCCGCAATGGCCGCGGCATCGCTAGCCCCCTCTGTGGTAAAGGCGGCCAGCCTGCACGGGGCAGCCCCCGGCTCCAGCAATTCCCGCGCCAGCTGCTGGGTGCGGTACTCCATGATGCCGCCGCCCACGCTGCCCACGGCAGAGCCATCGGGCAGGACCAACATCTTGGAGCCTTCCTCCCGTGGCGTAGAGCCATGGCGGCCTACGATGGTCGCCAGCACCGCCGGGGCGGTCTGCTGTTCCAGCGCGGCCAGCAGCGCCGGGGAAAAGCCCTCGGTCTGCTGGTGGCTGTTTTTAACGGAGACGATCTCCGCAAGAATAGAAAGTGCGATCTCCTGTGCGGTTTTTGCGCCAATGGAAAGCCCAATGGGCGCGTGCAGGGCATCAATGCGCTCTTGCGGCAGCCCCAGCTCGGCCAGTTGTGTGTGCACCAGAGCCGCGCGCTTCCGGCTGCCCATCATGCCCACATAGGCGGTGGGCTTTTGCAGAATAGAACGCAGGCAGGCAATATCACAGCTGTGGGCACGGGTCACGACCACAAAGTATGTCTCCTGCCCGCCGGGGATCTGCGCAAGACCCTCTGCAAAGGGCAGGCAGAGCACAGCATCGGCCCCGGCCTGACGCAGCTCCTCCGCAAACTCGGGGCGGTCCTCCAGCGCTGTGACCGGCAGGCCCAGCAGCTTTGCCAGCCGCACCACCGACGCGCCCACATGGCCGCCGCCGCAGACCACAAGCTGCGGGGCTGCGCCAAAGCGCTCCACAAAGATGCGCTGTCCGGCTGATTTCAGAATCCCACTGGAGGTCACAGCGGCCAGGGCAGGCAGATGCTCCCCCCAGAACGCAGGCAGTTTCTCCGGCCAGACCGGTGCTGTGTTCCGCAGCAGGACACGTTCCCCCTGCGCCGGGCCTTCCAGCACCGTGGCCAACAGAAAATCCCCCTCCCGGTCATGGAGTGCATTGAAAAAAGAACGGTTTCCCATCCAATTCTCCTTTATTTGTTATTGTTCTACCACCGCTGCGGCATCATAGGCAGCGGGGTCGATGCGGCTCTGCCACAGCGTCCAGTCCTCGGGCGGCATCCGCCACGCAAGGCCGCACCCGGCAGAGAGCTCCCGGGGCAGCGGAATGAGCCGCCCGGGGATGTGTTCCGCTTCGCAGTGTTTTTCCCATGCCATCGCTTCCACTGTGGTGCGGAAGGATAACACAATATAGGGTCTCTTTGCACGCATTATTTATTCCTCCGCAAGGCTGCGCACCGCACAGGCAGCGGCAAGCGTCTCCTCCCGGGTGTTGGTGTGGGAGAAGCTGAACCGCACTACACCCTGCTCCACGGTGCCCAGCGCCCTGTGCATCAACGGAGCACAGTGCGCACCGGCCCGCACACAGATGCCGTACTCTTCCCAGAGCACATCCGCCACCCGGGCGGAATCCTCGCCCGCCAGGTTCAGTGAGACGATGGGCGCACGCGGCGCAGTGAAGTCACCATAAAGCCGCACACCGGGAATTTCCCGGACAGTTTCATAAAACAGGCGTGCAAGCGCATTTTCTTTTGTTTCCAGCGCTTCCACGCCCTGCGTCAGGAGCCAGCGCACCCCGGCCCCCAGCCCGGCGATTCCCGGCACATTCAGCGTTCCGGCTTCCAGAGCAGTGGGCATTTCGGCGGGGTGGTGTTCATCAAAGCTGTGGACTCCGCTGCCGCCCACCACAAGGGGGGCAACCTGCAGCCCGGGCCGGACATACAGCCCGCCGGTGCCCTGCGGACCCAGCAGCGCCTTGTGCCCGGTAAAGCAGAGCACATCGATTCCCAGTGCCTGCACATCCACCGACATGGCACCCGCTGTCTGGGCGGCATCCACGAGAAACAACAGGCCGTGCTTTTTTGCAAAAGCGGATACGAACGCCAGGTCCGTGCGGTTTCCGGTGACATTGGAAGCACCGGTCACAACCACTCCCCTGGTGTTGGGACGGAGCAGCTGCTCAAACTGCGCATAGCAGAGCTCACTGTTTGCATCCACATCCACAAAACTTACCTCACCCCCCTGCCTTTGGAGGCGGTAGAGGGGCCGCAGGACGGAATTGTGCTCACAGACCGTGGTGATGACATGATCCCCCGGGCCAAAGAGCCCGTTGATGGCCGTGTTCAGCGCCTGGGTCGCATTGGATGCAAAGGCGATGCAGGCCGGGCCTTCGGCGTGGAAGAGCTGGGCCAGCGCTTCCCGGGTCTCGTAGACGATGCGGGAGGCGTGCAGGGTGGGCGCATGGGCTCCACGGCCCGGGTTGCCCGCTGTCTGCAAAGCATCCAGCATCGCCTGCCCCACCTCCGGGGGCTTGTACAAGGTGGTTGCGGCGTTATCAAGGTAGATCACGGCTTGACCACGTTCCCGGCGTTCAGCATCTTTTCAGCGATGACATACATATTGGTCACGCCTCCCACGGCCAGCTTCTCCGTTATGCCGTAGTAGTTCAGGCAGGTGCCGCAGGTCAGGATCTCCACGCCCTCAGCTTCCAGTGCCTTCAGGTCTTCCAGCATGGGCGAACCCTCACAGGTCAGGGATGCGCCGCCGTTATAGAAGAGGATCGTCTTGGGCAGCTTGTCCTGCTGGGTCAGGGAAAACACGAAGGCCTTGAGCAGGGTCTTGCCCAGCTCCTCGGCCCCCTCCCCCATCTTGTCGGACGCGATGACCACCACTGTATCGGTGCGGGCATCCGGGATGCAGGTTTCCGCTTCCGCCTGCTGTTTCACCTTGCCCGGCACAGCGGTTTCTGCAGCAGGCGTGTCCTTGATGGTAAAGCGGACACGGTATTCCTGCTCGGCCAGTTTTTCTGAGCTGGACAGATAGCCCTTCTGCTGGGCCATCTTGGTCAGGTTCTGGACAGCGATCTCATTGTCCACCAGCACTTCCACCTCGCCGGGGCCGCGCAGCTCTGCAATGGCCTTTTTGGCCTTGACCACGGGCAGCGGACAGGCATCTCCACGGGCATCGATCTTGATCATCGGTTGTTCCTCCCTCATTCGTATGTTACTGTGATCTCCGGTGTCTGCTTTTCCCCAATGGTGCCCACGATCTTTGCGGGCAGACCCGCCGCCTGCAGCTCTGCTTCCAGGGCAGCGGCATCCTGCAGGGCCACGGCAAACAGCAGGCCGCCGGAGGTCTGGGGATCAAACAGGATCTCTTCCATCGGGAAGGGCACTTTCTCAAACCGGACAAAGGGCCCGGTGTGGTTGCGGTTGCGCTGACCGGCGGCGGTGTACAGGCAGGCATCCGCAGCCTCCCACGCACCGGGCAGCACCGGCACCGCATGGGCATCAATGACGCAGGAGAGCTTTTCCCCCATCATCTCGTGCAGATGGCCCAGGAAGCTGAACCCGGTCACATCCGTGGCGGCGTGCACCTCGTACCTGCGTGCGATCTCTGCCGCCGTTTTGTTCAGGGTGGTCATGGAACGGACGGCGGCTTCCATCTGTTCCGGAGCGGCTTCGCCCACCCGGTTGGCGGTGCAGATCAGCCCCACGCCAAGCGCCTTGGTCAGAAGGAGCTTGTCGCCCGGGCGGCCGGTATCGTTGGCCGTCAGGCGGTGCGGGTCTACCAGACCGGTCACCGACAGGCCGTACTTCACACCAGTATCGGCAATGGAGTGCCCACCCGCCAGCGTACCCCCGGCTTCGGCCACCTTTTCGGCACCGCCGCGCAGGATCTCCCCCAACACGTTCAGATCCATGCTCTCGGGGAAGCAGACAAGATTCAGTGCCGTTTTGACCTCACCGCCCATGGCGTAGACATCGCTCAGGGCATTGGCCGCGGCAATCTGCCCGAAGGTATAGGGGTCATCGACCATCGGCGGGAAAAAATCCACCGTCTGCACCAGAGCAATGTCCTCGGTGATGCGGTAGACGGCAGCATCGTCCCGGCTGTCGTAGCCAACCAGAAGATCGGGGTCTTTTTCGCCCCGGGGCAGCTTTTCCAGAATGCGGCTCAGTACCCCGGCACCCAGCTTGGCGGTGCACCCGCCGCCGGTGCAGAAGACAATGGGGCCTTGTTCTGCCATTTCATGCACGCTCCCTTTCGTCAAAATAAGCCATCACGCCCTGCACCTCATATTTTTTGCGCAGGAGCGCGAGGGTCTGTTCTCCGGCAGCAATGCGGGCGGGGGCATCCGCCTGATTGAGCACCACAGAAAAGCGGCGGTTCCCCACCAGTTTTCGTCCCCCCTGCTCACTGGCCAGCAGCCTTGCCAGCAGCTCCGGGGTCAGAAGCGTTTCGGGGGCAGCGCCCAGCAGGGCGCAGGCCTGCTCCAGCCGGAAGCAGACCTCCCGCAAAGGTCTGCCCAGCGCGGACAACCCGGCCACGGCCAGCACGATATCGCTTTCCGGCAGCAGCACCGGTTCATGGGCCGCCGGGGCTTTGCAGGGCATCCGTTTTGCACCGTCCGCTTCCAAAAGAACAATATCCGCCTGTGCCATCCAGCGGGTCAGCTGCTCCGGCGGCAGGGCGGTCAGCTTGCTCTGCTCTGCCGGGACACCGGCCACGGCATATTGCCCTGCCGCCCAGAGGGACGCAAGAGCAGCTTCATCTACGGCATAATTCTCCCCCGGCTGTCGGATGTGCGTGGTGGTGCTCACCAGCACCCGCCAGCCTTTGGCGGCACAATGCCGGGCAAAGGCATAGAGCAGGGTGGTTTTTCCGCCGCCGCCCACCAGCGAGACCACATGGCCCTTTTCAGCCAGAAACGGAAACTGTTTTTCCGAAAGCATCAGCGGTTTTCTTCCACCGCCATGGCGACCTGCTCCGGGGTGATGGGCAGCTCATAGAAGCGGGTGCCGATGGCATTGTAGATGGCATCCGCGATGGCGGGCAGCGGGGTGTTGATGACCACCTCACCGATGGATTTTGCACCAAACGGGCCGTTGGGCTCGTAGCTGCTCTCAAACTCCACCCGGATGTGGCCGATGTCCACACGGGCGGGGATCTTATACTGCATAAAGGAGTTCTCCATCGGCCAGCCCTTGGCATCGTAGGTGATGTTCTCGGTCAGGGCCATGCCGATGCCCTGCAGGATGCCGCCCTCAGTCTGGACACGGGTCAGGTTGGGGTTGATGGGGGTGCCGCAGTCCACGCAGGCGGCATAATCCACCACCTTGACCTCACCGGTCTCCTTGTCCAGCTCAATTTCAGCCGCGCCGACCATGTAGGGCGGGGGCGAAAGGGGCGAGGTGTGGGTCTCGGTGATCTCCAGCGGCACCATGTGGCCGAACTGGGAGGCGAAGGCCACCTCGGAGAGAGAGACCTTCTTTTCCTGGTCTGCGTTCAGGGATACGAACTTGCCGTCAAAATCCACGGCATCTTCGGTCGTCTGGAGCAGCTCCGCGCCCAGCTTGCAGATCTGGCCGCGCAGCCGGAGGGCGCACTTCTCCACTGCCTTGCCGGTGACATAGGTGGTAGAGGAAGCGTAGGAGCCGGAGTCATAGGGCGAGGTGTCGGTATCCGCGCCAAAGACGGTGATATTGTCCAGGTCACAGTCCAGCACCTCCGCGGCGATCTGAGCCAGCGTGGTGTCACAGCCGGTACCCATATCAGCAGCGCCGATGATGAGGGAGTAGAACCCGTCATCGTTTACCTTGAGGGTTGCACTGCCCACATCCATGCCGGAAATGCCGGAGCCCTGCATGGCCATGCCCATACCCACGGCGCGCACCTTGCCATTGCCAAGGTCGCGCACAGGGTACTTGTTGTCCCAGTCGATCATCTCGTGGACTTTTTTCAGGCAGCGGTCCAGCGCGCAGCTGGTATTCACAGCGCCGTAATAGGCAGGCATCACATCGCCCTCTTTGACGATGTTCATTTCGCGGATCTTGAAGGGGTCCATGTGAAGTCTGGCGGCCAGCTCGTTGACAGCAGATTCCACCGCAAACAGGCCCTGGGTCGCACCATAGCCGCGGTACGCACCGGCAGACATGTGGTTGGTGTAGACCACATCGCTGACAAAACGGAAGGCCTCAGCCTTGCCGTACAGCGGGATGGACTTGTGGCCGGAAAGGCCCACTGTTGTGGGGCCGTGCTCGCCGTAGGCACCGGTGTTGGACAGGGTGTAGAGGTCGATGCCCTTCACAATGCCGTCCTTGGTGGCACCCAGACGGACGTGCATCTCCATCTCGTGGCGGGGCGAAGATGCGGTCTGGCTCTCTTCGCGGGTGAAGACCAGCTTGCAGGGCTTCTTGGTCTTCCAGGTAACAAAGGCCGGATAGATGGCCGAGACCGCCGTCTGCTTGGCACCAAAGCCGCCGCCGATGCGGGGCTTGATGACGCGGATCATGGATTTGGGGATGTGCAGGGCGTTTGCCACATTGCGGCGGGTATGGAACACGATCTGGGTCGAGCTGAGGATGTTCAGCCGCCCGTACAGGTCCATCCAGCAGCAAGTGCGGAAGGTCTCCATCATGGCCTGCTGACAGGCCTTGGTGTGGTAGACACGGTCGATGACAACATCGCACTTTGCCAGCACGGCATCGATGTCGCCGTCGCCGCACGCATCGTGGGCACAGAGGTTGCGCTTGTTATCGGCACCCACGGGGCTCAGGCTCTCCCAGTTGTCCTCCGGGTGGACAAGGATGGGGTTGTCCTTCGCAGTGTGGAAATCCAGCACCGGCTCCAGCACCTGATACTCCACCTTGATGAGCTTCATGGCCTTCTCGACACACTTCTCATCCTTGCCCACCACAATGGCCACCACGTCCCCTACAAAGCGGACGTGGCGGTCGATGACCAGGCGGTCGTAGGGGCTGGCTTCGGGGTAGGTCTGGCCGGCCTGCGTGTAGCGGCGGGCGTTCTGGTCCACATCCTCCCAGGTGAAGATGGCCTCGATGCCGGGCACCTTTTTGGCCACGGACGTGTCGATGCGCTCCACCATGGCGTTGGCATGGGGCGAACGGTACAGCTTAACGATCAGGCAGTCTGCCGGGGCCAGATCATCCATGTAAACGGGCTTGCCGGTCACAAGCTGCATGGCATCCTTTTTGCGGAATGCTTTGTTGACGTTTTTCATTCGGCACCCTCCTGTTTTGCTTTCTTCCAGGCGAGGAAATTCTGGATGCCCCGCAGCTGGCCCTCGTAGCCGGAGCAGCGGCAGAGGTTGCCCGCAAGATATTCCTTGATCTCCTCCTCAGTGGGGTATTCCTTTTCCCGGAAGAGGGCGAGGGCGTTCATAATAAAGCCCGGATTGCAGAAGCCGCACTGCTCCGCACCCTGATCGGCGATAAAAGCACCGAACTCAGCAGCCTCCTCCTGCAGGCCCTCCAGCGTGGTCACCCTGTGGCCGTCGGCACGGGCTGCCAGCACAGAGCAGGACAGCACCGGCACATCGTCCAGAAAGACGGTGCACAGGCCGCAGTTAGAGGTCTCACAGCCGCGCTTGACACTGTAACAGCCGTGTGCGCGGACAAAATCGATGAGCAGGGTGTCCGGTGCGGCCTCTGCCGTGACTTTGGTTCCGTTCAGAATAATATTCACCTGCATCTTGTCTCACCTGTTCCCTTCCAATTTCAGCACAGCGCGCTTGACCAGCACCCCGGCCAGATGATTGCGGTATTCCGCACTGCCGCGCATGTTGCTCTCCGTCCGGATGTTTGCCCGCACCTCAGCGGCAAAGCGGGCGGCGGTCAGCTCCGGCGTTTCGACGGCATTGGGCTGCAGGGTATACAGCACTGCCTTGCCGGGCCGGGCACCAATGGCGACCCGGAAGCCCCCGGCCGTTTTCGCGGCGGCACAGGTCAGCACCGGGAAATCCGTCTGGCTGTTGCGCACCGACTGATAGCAGAATGCTGCCTGCTCTTTCGGCACGATGACCCGCACCAGGATATCCCTGTCGTACGGGCGCTGAGCATACTCCGAAAGCGGCACGATGCCGCCCTTGTAGAGCTCCACCGAAGCGTTCAGGGCCAGGAACATGGTCAGAACATCGGAAAAGCCAAAACGGCTGTAAATGCTGCCGCCCACGGTGGCAAGGTTGCGCAGCTGCACACCCACAATGTGGCGCACAGATTCCCGCACAGCGCCGTCCGTGTAGGCATTGAGCCCCTCGTGGAGCTCGATCTGCCGCAGGGGCACCATGGCCCCGATGGAAAAGCCCTCGGCCGTTTCCTCAATTTTGTCCAGCCCAAGGCCCGACAGGTCGATGGCGGTGCCGACATTGATGTTCTCCATCTTGAGCCAGATCATGCCGCCGATGACCCGATTGTTTCGCTTCTGGTTGAGCTGCCAGGCTTCCTCGAGGCTTTCGGCCCGTTTGTATTCCCGGATCGTCATCATACGCAGTACCTCTCTTTTTTCGATTGCTACTTTTATTTTATCACAAAATCCCTTATAATGCCACTGGAAAGACTGCCGCAGATCCGGTAGGTTCAGGAGGAATGATTTTATGGCAGAGTTGTGCAGAAAAAACGCCCGCCCTTCGGTGGGGTGCGTCATCATGGCATCGGGGCTGGCCCGGCGGTTCGGCTCCAACAAGCTGCTGGCCGATTTCGGGGGCCGCCCCCTGCTCTGCCGGGCGCTGGAGGTCACCGCCACCCCCGCCCTTGCCGCCCGGGTGGTCGTGACCCGCTCTGCCGAGGTAAAGGCCCTGTGTGACGCACAGGCCGTTTCCTGCCTGCTCCACAGCCTGCCGGGCCGGAACGACACTGTTCGGCTGGGGCTGGAGGCGCTGCTGGAGCAATGCCCCAACCTTGCAGGCTGCATCTTCCTGCCCGGAGATCAGCCCCTGCTGCAGCGGGAGACCCTGGAAGCGCTGATCACTGCTTTTGCCCTGACACAAAAAGAAACAGAGCGGGCGATCTTCCGGCTGGGAGCCCGGGCCGCACATGGCCCGGACACCGTTGTCGGAAGTCCCGTTCTGTTTGGATGCGGATATTTTCCCGCTCTGCGCACCCTGCCAGAGGGCAAGGGCGGCAGTGTTGTGCTCAAGGCTCACCTTGAGCAGGTACAGATCGTTTACGCCCAGCGGCGGGAAGAACTGCTGGATGCAGATACGCCGGAAGCTCTGGAGGAGCTCTCCGCCATTGCAGCGCAATGGTGCGTCACCGAAGGTGACTGAGAGGTTTATTCGGCCTTATCGTCCTTGGGCAGCAGCACGTTCAGCACAATGGCCACAAAGGCTGCGGGCACGATGCCGCTCTCGCCGCAGATCAGCTGGAAGAACTGGGGGGTGTGTGCCAGGATGCTGGCATTTGCACCCATGCCGTAACCCACGCCCAGTGCAACGGAAACGATGGTCAGGGTGCGCGGGGTCATCTTTTCCTTGGTAATGAGCTGGATGCCGGACACCACGATGGAAGAGAACATCATCACGGCAGCACCGCCCAGAACGGCCTGCGGCATGATGGAGACCAGTGCGCCCAGCTTGGGGATCAGGCCGCAGAGGATCAGGAAGATGGCACCGGTAGCCAGTGCACCGCGGTTGACGACCTTGGTCATGGAAACCAGACCCACGTTCTGACTGAAGGAGGTGTTGGGCAGAACGCCGAAGCAGGCGGCAAAGGAAGAGCCCAGGCCGTCACAGATAACACCGCCGGACAACTCCTTATCGGTGGCCTCACGGCTCATGCCGCCCTCCATCACGCCGGAGATATCGCCCACGGTCTCCACAGCGGTGACGATGAACATGATCAGCACGGGCAGGATGGCGCGCATATCAAAAACGATCTTGACGGGAACCAGCTTGGGGATGGCAAACCAGTCAGCCTGTGCCACCTTGCTCCAGTTCAGCACCCATGCCTTGGTGAACTCCACACCCTCGGCAGTGACACCAGTGGTAGGCAGGACAAAGCCCATGATAAAGGCTGCCAGATATCCCGCCACAATGCCGATGAGGATGGAGGAAGAACTCAGGAAGCCCGTGGTCCAATGCTTGAAGAACAGGATCACCACCAGCACGAACACGGCCAGCAGCAGGTTTTCCGCGGAACCGAAGTCGTTGGCTGCGTTGCCGCCGCCAAAGGAGTTGACACCCACGGAGATCAGGGACAGACCGATGGACAGCACCACCGTGCCGGTGACCACCGTGGGGAAGAACTTGCGCAGGGGCTTGAGGAAGAAGCCCAGCACAGTCTCAAACAGGCCGCCCAGAATGGAAGCGCCCATGATGGCACCGTAGGCCAGCACGCCGCCGCCCATGGAAGCAGCCACACTGTTGAACACGCCCAGGAAGCCGGAGCTGGTACCCATGATGATGGGAACCTGACCGCCCACAGGGCCGATGGAGAACAGCTGCACCAGCGTGACCACACCGGCCACGAACATGGCGTTCTGCAGCAGGCTGACCTGCAGGTCAGCAAACTCACCGCCTGCAAGGCCGCAGGCACTGGTGATGATAAGAAGCGGGGTCAGGTTGCCCACGAACATGGCAAATACATGCTGCAGGCCCAGCGGGATGGCCTGGCGAAGGGGCATCTTGGCATCAAACTGGTATGCACCCTTCTCCAACTCGATATTTTTGATCATAACTTCTCCTTTATCTAAAAGGCTTTTTTACACGACAAAAATTATTATAGCAGAGCCTTTCTCAAATTGGGAGAGGTCCGGGATGTTTTTTGTTCATTTTTAGTTCATAAGTCATACTTTAACTTTGAATTGTTCTTCTGTGAAGTACAAAATCGGATGGATCAGCCCCCTGCTCCCGGTACCAGAAGCCTCTGAGGCGCATCAATGGCCGTGGTGCCCTCTGCAAGGTCGTTGGCCGCAAGCATCTGGGCCGGGGAGACATGGAACCGCCTGGCGATGGCAAACAGCTCCTCCCCCGCCTGTGCATAATAGATGCGCAGGCTGATCTCCGGGTCTGCCGGGGTCAACGGCTCTCCCAGCGCGATGGAGCCCACACAGGTGTTTCCGCTCCGCTGTAGGATGGCTCCTTCTGCCTTGACGGAAAGGTTGACCTCCAGTGTGCCGTTTGCGCAGACACAGCGCAGATCCTCGGCACGGAGCCAGCACTCCGGGATCAGCTCTGCGTCCGAGGGCAGCTCCCGCCCCAGCGGCAGGGCAAGCTCCAGCACCTTTTCGTAGCTTTCCAGCTCTGAAAGGCTGTTCTCCCCAAAGGCAGTCACAGTCACCCGGCTGGTCAGATCCCAGTTATTTTCCCTGTATGCCAGCAAGGCCGGACCAAAGGAGGCAAAGCAGGCCAGAATTTTAGCCCCAGCGTCCGGCAGAGGGCCGGAGCCGGTCAGGGTCACGGTCTCATCCAGGGTGCAGGCCAGCGATTCCGTCTGTACCGTCTGCGGGGTCTGTTCTGTCTCAAATTTCGTGGAGAAGGCATCCGCCACGCACTGCAGCTGGTAGGGCCTCCATGCCCGCAGACGCAGCATCAGGTTGGCAGTCAGGCGGCTGGGTTCCTCCCCTTCTCCCTCCGTGAGCGTAAAGCCCACCGGCTCGGCCACGCAGAGGCAGCGGCAGTCCTCGCTCAGGCCGTCCACATCCAGCACCTGATTGAAGTTCAGGTTCACGCTCTGGCTCTGCAGTGCCGGGTCGCCCTCGGCACGCCAGGCACAGGAAACGACCAGCACGCCCTTGGCAACGGCTTTCCCGTTCAGGAGCTTGAGGTCTTCGACAGAGGCATTGCCGCTGAGGTCCAAAACGGCGGCGGGCGGCGTGGGAAAGCGGATCTCGCCCTCGACCGTGACCAGCTTTTCCAGCACAGCGGCACGCCGCACCCCGGAAAGGGTGACCAGTTTCTGCTCCACCCCGCCATCCGACAGAGCCGTGATGACATCGGTTTTGACCTGCGTATGCACCGATACCACCAGCCCATACGCCCCCCGCACCTCGATGCGGCGCGGGTTGACGGTGCGGCAGTTCAGATATTCGGTCTGGCCTTCCACCTGCACGGCCCATGCCGTGAAGACGAACTCCGGCAGATCCAGCAGCTTGGTAAATGGGAGCTTCTGCTCAGTCTGGCACAGGCCCGCTCCATCTTCCCCCTGATAATAGACCACACAGCGCAGATATCCCTCCAATTGCAGCTTGCCGGGCTGCAGCCGCTTTTGCAGCACCACCGGCCTGACAAAGCACTTGACCAGCTTAAACACCGGTGGCAGATAATCAGAGATCAGGATCTCTGTTTCCAGCGGCAGCTCTGCCTTGAGGGTACAGTTTGTCCCCGCCGCCGGCAGGGCATCCCGAAAGATCTTCAACTCCATGGTACGCGCTCCTTTCCTGTCCGCTCTTGGTGTCATTTTATTCCGGGAACAGGTGGGATAGAACGAAGCTACTTTCCGGAGACGCAAAAAGCCGCCGCACAGCGTTTCCACTGCGCGGCGGCCTTATCACAATCAGGGTTCGGGGAAAATCAGGTGCTTATTCAGCAGCCTTGGCAGCCTCGATCTGCTTGATCAGCTCGGGAACGACCTTGAACAGATCGCCCACGATGCCGTAGTCAGCAACACCGAAGATGGGTGCGCTCTCGTTCTTGTTGACAGCGATGATGCACTCGGAATCCTGCATACCAGCGGTGTGCTGGATGGCACCGGAAATGCCCAGAGCAACATAGATCTTGGGGTGGACCGTCTTACCGGTCTGACCGACCTGATGGTCAGCGGTCATCCAGCCTGCATCGGTAACGGCACGGGAAGCACCCACAACGCCGCCGCCCAGTGCAGCAGCCAGCTGCTCAGCCAGCTCGATGCCCTTGTTGACATCCTTGCTGATGCCGCGGCCAACAGAGACGATGACATCGGCACCGATCAGATCGACCAGCTTCTCAGCAGCCTTCTCGACGCTCAGGACCTCGGTCTTGATGTCGGCAGCGGACAGCTCGAAAGCGGGCTTCACGATCTGGCAGGCATCTGCCTTGGCCTGATCGAAGGGAGCCTTCTTCATAACGCCGGGGCGCACGGTGGACATCTGAGGACGGAAGCGGGGGCAGATGATGGTAGCCATCAGATGGCCGCCGAATGCGGGACGGGTCATCTTCAGGTTGCGGTCTTCCATATCGAACTTCTGCTTGGACAGGTCGATGGTGGAGCTCTCCTTCAGGAAGTCGATGTACTTTGCAGTGTCGATATCCAGGTGGGTAGCATCAGCGGTCAGGCCGGTGTGCAGACGAGCTGCGCAGCGGGGGCCCAGATCGCGGCCAATGTTGGTGGCACCGATCAGCAGGACCTCGGGCTTGTACTCGTTGACCATGTCGCAGACGACCTTGGCGTATGCGTCCGTGGTGTAATCCTTCAGCAGGGGGCTGTCGCAAACCATGACCTTATCAGCGCCATAGCCGCCCAGCTCCTTGGCAATGCCGTCCACGTTATCGCCCAGCAGCAGGCCGGTGACTTCGCAGTTCAGCTCATCAGCCAGCTTGCGGGCCTCGCTGACCAGCTCGAAATCGGTGGGCATCAGTTTGCCCTGGCGCTGCTCACAAAAGACCCAAACGCCCTTGTACTCGTTAAAATCAGCCATTGTAATCCTATGCTCCTTTCATCAGATCAGGTGCTTCTTGGCCAGGATACCTGCCAGCTGTGCGGCGGTGTCGTCGCCAGTCAGCATGGTGCCTGCGCCCTTCTGCGGAGGAGTGAAGGACTTAAAGACGTTCGTCGGAGAACCCTTCAGACCGATGGTATCGACCTCGATCAGCGGATCATCCTTCAGAGCGTTGTAATCGAACACTTCCATGGGCTTGTCGTAGCAGGTGAAGATGCCATTGACGCTCATGTAACGGGGCTGGTTCAGCTCCTTGATGCAGGTCAGCAGGCAGGGAGTCTGCACCTTGACCATCATGTAGCCGTCTTCCAGCATACGCTTCACGGTCAGGGTGTTACCATCCTTCTGGATGTCAGCCACATAGGTGACCTGGGGCAGATGCAGCTTTTCAGCGATCTGAGGGCCAACCTGTGCGGTATCGCCATCGATTGCCTGACGGCCGCAGAACACAACGTCCTCGGGGCCAACGCCGATTTTATTGACAGCAGCAGCCAGGATCTGGCTGGTTGCAAAGGTATCGGAACCGCCGAACTCACGGCCGGAGACCAGAACAGCCTTGTCCGCGCCGCGGGCCAGCAGCTCACGCAGCATTCCCTCGGCCGGAGGAGGACCCATGGTGATGACAACGACTTCGCAGCCGGTAGCGTCCTTGAGCTTCAGAGCTGCCTCCAGAGCGTTCAGGTCATCGGGGTTGGTGATGGTGGCCATAGAGGCACGATCCAGAGTACCGTCTGCCTTGACGGCGACTTTGCCGGAGGTATCAGGAACCTGCTTTACACAAACAATTGCTTTCATTGTAAATCTTACCTCCCTTACTTCAGCAGAGCGCCGGAAATGACCATCATCTGCACTTCGCTGGTGCCCTCGTAGATCTCAGTGATCTTGGCATCACGCATCATGCGCTCGATGGGGTAGTCACGGGTGTAGCCGTAACCGCCGAACAGCTGCAGGCAGCGGCGGGTCACATCGCTTGCGGTGCGGGCTGCGATCAGCTTAGCCTGAGCAGCCTCGACACTGTAACGGACCTTTGCGCCGTCCATGGCCTGCTGCTTCTTCAAAGCGGCAGCGTAGACCAGATACTTGGCAGCCTCAACGCGGGCCTTCATCTCAGCCAGCTCGAACTGGGTGTTCTGGAATGCGGAGATGCTGCGGCCAAACTGCTTGCGCTCCTTGACGTAGGCAACGGTCTCCTCCAGAGCGCCCTCGGCAATGCCCAGAGCCTGAGAAGCGATGCCGATACGGCCGCCATCCAGGGTAGCCATGGCCAGCTGGAAGCCCTTGCCGCGCACGCCCAGCATACGATCCTTCGGGATACGGCAATCCTCGAAAATCAGCTCGCAGGTGGAAGAACCACGGATGCCCATCTTATCCTCAGCCTTACCGACGGAGAAGCCCGGATCGGTGCGCTCAACGATGAAGGCAGAGCACAGCTTGGTGGGACGGCCCTTCTTATCCAGAACGTGGTCGGTGACAGCGATGACGATAAAGACATCAGCGAAACCAGCGTTGGTGATGAAGATCTTGGAGCCATTCAGAACCCAGCAGTCATCCTCTTCCTTGGCAATGGTCTGCTGACCCTGTGCATCGGTACCAGCGCCCGGCTCGGTCAGGCCGAAAGCGCCCAGCCACTCGCCGCTGCACAGCTTGGGCAGGTACTTTGCCTTCTGCTCGGGGGTGCCGTTCTCATAAATAGGAGCAGCACACAGGCTGGTGTGAGCGGAGACGATGACACCGGTGGTGCCACAGACCTTGCTCAGCTCCTCCACTGCCATGACGTAGGACAGCACATCGCCGCCTGCACCGCCGACAGAGGTGGGGAAGTAAATGCCCATCATGCCCAGCTTGCCCATCTTCTCGACGGTCTCTTTGGGGAAGTACTCTTCTGCATCAACCTTCTTAGCCAGGGGCTTGACTTCGTTTTCAGCAAACTCGCGGTACATCTTCTGCACCATCTGCTGCTGCTTGGACAGAGTAAAATCCATCGCTATATCCTCCTAACGGGTGTTTTTTATCTCCCGGGGTCAGGGTTCTCCCCTACCCGGTTGCAAACAAATTCCTCCTGACCGCTTTCCCCACGGCCAGGAGAAATGTTTATCAGAAATTACAGCTGGTCAACAGGAGTCTTGGTGCGGTCTGCGTTGTAAACGTAGAAGCCCTTGCCGGTCTTGCAGCCCAGGTTGCCGCCACGGACCATCTTGCGGATCAGCGGGCAGGCGCGATACTTGCTGTCGCCGGTCTCATGGTACAGGACATCCATGATGGCCAGGCAGATATCCAGGCCGATGAAGTCGCCCAGCTCCAGGGGTCCCATGGGGTGGTTGGCACCCAGCTTCATAGCGGTGTCGATGCCTGCGATATCAGAAACGCCCTCCATCTTGATGAAGGCAGCCTCGTTGATCATGGGGATCAGGATGCGGTTGACCACAAAGCCTGCAGCCTCGTTGACCTGAACAGGGTTCTTGCCGATGGCCACGGAGATCTCCTTGATCTTCTCAACGGTCTCTGCGGGGGTGTTGCAGCCAGCAATGACCTCGATCAGCTTCATGCGGTCAGCGGGGTTGAAGAAGTGCATACCGACCAGAGGACGGCTCAGGCCCTTGCCGATCTCGGTGATGGACAGAGAGGAGGTGTTGGAAGCGAAGATGCACTCGGGCTTGCAGATCTTATCCAGCTCGCCGAAAGTGGTCTGCTTGACCTTCATATCCTCAAAAGCAGCCTCAACGATCAGGTCGCAGTCTGCGCACAGATTTTCCTTCAGGCCCGGGGTGATGGCTGCAACGATCGCATCAGCCTTTTCCTGGGGGATCTTGCCCTTAGCAACCAGCTTCTCGTAGCCCTTCTTGATCTTTGCCAGGCCGTTCTCAGCCCACTCCTGCTTGATGTCGCACAGAGCAACGGTGTTGCCCTCAACCTGTGCAAATGCCTTTGCGATGCCCTGGCCCATAGTGCCAGCGCCGATAACACCGATCTTCATAGGAAATCTCTCCTTTAATATCAAAAATTATGTAATAGATTAGTTGTTGGTGAACACTGCCTTGGGCTTCGGTTTCTCACGGCTCAGGAAGCAGGCCATGCCCTCCTGCTGATCGTGGGTCTCGAAGCAAGCACCGAACAGCTTCTCCTCAACTTCCACAGCCTTCTCAATGGGCAGGCTGATGCCACCGTTGATGGCCTTCTTGCAGTTGCGCACTGCAATGGGAGCGTTCTTGGCGATCTTGCCGGCCAGCTTCAGCACGTTCTCCATCAGTTCAGCCTGCGGATACACAGCGTTGACCAGACCAATGCGGTATGCCTCGTCTGCCTTGATGTTCAGGGCAGAGTAGACCAGCTGCTTTGCCATGCCCATGCCGACCAGACGTGCCAGACGCTGGGTGCCGCCGAAGCCCGG
>OJQL01000973.1_pt1 | contig 24958 bp, 21 predicted proteins | sample 1598731 | NCBI WGS metagenome assembly OJQL01 (sample SAMN03922510, study PRJEB24848) | human gut metagenome | isolation source: stool sample | host: Homo sapiens | place: Germany | collected 2010-02
GACAAGATTATCATGCTCATCGCGCTGATCGTCTTCCGCATAGGCTGGTGGGCGACCATCTACTGCCAGCAGATTCTGCTGGGTATGCTTACCATCTTCGGACCGATACAGTGGGCGTTCTGCCTGCTGCCCAAGTGGGAAGGTGCATGGGCGAAGTGGCTGACAAGGTATCTGACCGTCCATTTCTACGGTGCCATGCTCTACTTCGTCGGCTTCTACGTCCTGCTGCTGTTCGACATCGTGCTGTGCATACAGGTGGAGAACCTGACGGCCATCACGGCCAGCGAGCAGACGATGGCGGCCTACCTGCAAAACAGCTTCTTCTCGGCGGGCTATCTGATGGCGGCAAGCATCGTGGCCCTGAAATGCCTGAACCTCGTTCCCGACCTCGCGGCATGGATGATTCCTGAAGGCGACACGGCGTTCTCGACCCGCAACTTCGGCGAGGGCGTGGCGCAGCAGGCGAAGATGACCGCTACGGGCGCAATAGGCACCCTGATGCGATAACAATCAAAAAACAACGACGAAATGGTAATCAAGAATTTGGAAAACAAGATCAAGTTAGTGGGCATCATCTGCACCGCCTTTCTGACAGGCTGCATCATCATCAGCGTGTCGAGCATCTGGACGGCCCGCACGATGGTCGTCGATGCGCAGAAGAAAATCTATGTTCTCGACGGCACGGTGCCCATTCTGGTCAACCGCACGACGATGGAGGAAACGCTCGATGTGGAGGCGAAAAGTCATGTGGAGATGTTCCACCACTACTTCTTCACCCTTGCGCCCGACGACAAGTACATACGCTACACCATGGAGAAGGCGATGTATCTGGTGGACGAGACGGGACTGGCGCAGTACAACACCCTCAAGGAGAAGGGATTCTACAACAACATCCTTGGCACGAGCGCCGTCTTCTCGATTGTCTGCGACAGCATCGCATTCAACAGGGAGAAGATGGAGTTCACCTATTACGGCCATCAGCGCATCGAGCGGCGCAGCAATATCCTCACCCGCGAGCTGGTTACGGCAGGACAGCTGCAGCGCGTGCCCCGCACGGACAACAACCCGCACGGGCTGCTCATCGTGAACTGGCGCACGCTGCTGAACAAGGATGTCGACCAGAAGATCAAGAACAACTATTAAACGGCGGCGGATATGAGCGTGAAAGGATTCAGAAGGATGCTGCTCGGCGAGAAGATGCCGGACAGGAATGATCCGCAATACAAGGAGCGCTACGAGCGTGAGGTGCGTGCCGGACGCAGGTTCGCAAAGGCAACGCGCATCGACAAGGTGGCGGCTAAGGTGCAGGGCTTTGCCAATCTGCACCGGACGCTGTTTCTGGTTATCGTCTTCGTCTTCATCGCCGTCAGTCTGGCGTGGAACATCTACCGCTTGTCGGCCGTCTTCCACCGGCCGGCGCAGCGCACGGCGACCGAGATGCAGGACAGCGTGCTGCACCTGCGCCGCACACTGCCGCCGCAACACAAAGTACAACCTGTAAAGAACGAGAAGAGATGAAACTGTTGGAGAAAATCAACTTTCGCCAGCCGAAGTATATGCTGCCGGCGATACTCTACCTCCCGATACTCGCCACGGCCTATTTCGTTGTCGACCTCTTCCATACGGAGACTGCCGGGATTCAGGACAGGTCGCTTCAGACGACCGAGTACCTCAATCCGGAGCTGCCGGAGGCGCAGATCAAGGGCGGCGACGGCATCGGCACGAAATACGAGAATATGGCGAAGTCCTGGGGCAGAATACAGGACCATTCGGCTATCGACAACATTGAACGGGAGGAACCCGATAACGCATTCGAGGAGTATGAATCCAAATACACGGAAGACGACCTCGCCCTGCTGGACGGGCAGAGTCAGGAAAAAGAGGCGGCAGCGCAAGCTGCCGATGCCCGGACGCGAGAGGAGGAAGCCCTCGCGGAACTTGAAAAGGCGCTTGCCGAAGCCCGCCTCAAGGCGCAGCAGGAGATGCAGATGACACCGCCCGATACCGCCGGTATGGAGCAGGAGCCGACTCCGGCTGCGGAAATCAAGGGACGCATCGCCGAGGACAGCCGCTCCGTGAGCGCACTCTCGGAGAGCGACCAAACCAATGAGGTGGTAAGGAAGGTGAAAACCTCGTCGGACTATTTCAACACGCTGGCGCAGAACGAGCCGGAGCCGAAGCTGATCAAGGCCATCATCGACGAGAATATCACGGCGGTGGACGGCTCGCGGGTGCGGCTGCGTCTGCTGGACGATGTGGAGATCAACGAGCGCATCGTGCAGCGGGGCTCCTACCTCTACGCCACGATGAGCGGTTTTTCGTCGGGGCGTGTGAAGGGTACCATTAACAGCCTGCTTATCGGCGACGAATTGGTGAAGGTCAGCCTGTCGCTCTACGACACAGACGGCTTGGAGGGTCTCTATGTCCCGAACAGCCAGTTCCGCGAGACGGGCAAGGAGGTGGCAGGCGGCGCCGTAACCACAAATATGAACATGGCCACGGGAAGCTACGGCAACAGCCTTTCGCAATGGGGAATGCAGGCCGCGCAGAATGCCTACCAGCAGACGTCGAACGCCATCGGCAAGGCGATCAAGAAGAACAAGGCCAGGCTCAAATACGGCACCTTCGTCTATTTGGTCAACGGACGTGAAACGAGAAACAGGTAAAGGCGATGATAGCGGTTGACCATATCTATCACATGGATTGCATAGACGGTATGCGCCGGATGGCCGACGCCAGCGTCGATGCTGTCATTGCAGACCTTCCCTATGGAGCTTTGAACAGCAGGAATGACGCGGCACAATGGGACAAGCCTGTTCCGTTCGAACCGCTGTGGGAGCAGTACCGCAGAATCACCAAGCCCGACAGTCCGATTATCCTGTTTGCGCAGGGGCTGTTTACGGCGAAGCTGGTTCTCTCCCAGCCCGCACTCTGGCGTTACAACCTCGTGTGGCAGAAAGACCGTGTAACGGGACATCTCAACGCCAACCGGATGCCGCTGCGCCAGCACGAAGATATCGTTGTCTTCTACAGGCATCAGCCGGTCTATCATCCGCAGATGAGACCGTGCCTGCCGGAGCGGCGCAACCATGGCCGCCGCACAACCGCCGAGTTCACCAACCGCTGCTACGGGCAGATGAAGATGACGCCCGTGCGAATGGCGGACGACAAGTATCCTACGTCGGTGATCTGCATTCCGAAAGAACACCGGAAAGGAACGTTCTACCACCCGACACAGAAGCCGGTCGCATTGGTCGAATACCTGATACGCACCTACACCGACGAGGGCGATGTCATTTTAGACAACTGCATCGGTTCCGGCACGACGGCGGTAGCCGCCATACGCACGAACAGGCACTTCATCGGCTTTGAGATTCAGAAGGACTATTGCGGGATTGCAAACCGCAGAATTGCGGACGAGTGGAAACACATAAGAGAATTTATAAAACCAGACAACAATGAAACGCATGATGACAATGCTCCTGCTCTCGGCAGGAATGTTCGCGGCTCACGAGGCGAAGGCCCAGCGGACGTATGAGGAGATGGAGCAGCTGACGGTCAACGAACAGGTGACGACCGTCATCACCGCCTCGGAGCCGATACGCTTTGTGGACATCTCCACGGAGAAGGTTGCCGGCGACCGGCCCATCGACAATGTAATCCGCCTCAAACCGAAGGAGGCGGGACACGAGGACGGCGAAGTGCTGGCCATCGTGACGATTGTAACGGAACGCTACCGCACCCAGTATGCGCTGCTCTACACGACGCGCCTGCAGGAGGCGGTGACGGACAAGGAGATTCAGCTCATGGAGCGCAACGCCTATGACAACCCCGCCGTCTCGATGTCGACGGCCGACATGAACCGCTTTGCGCGGCGCATCTGGAACTCCCCGGCCAGGTATCACAATGTGGCAAGCAAGGCGCACCGAATGGTCATGCGTCTGAACAACATCTACGCCGTCGGCGACTATTTCTTCCTTGATTTCTCGATCGACAACAGGACCAATATCCGCTTCGACATCGACGAGATCCGGGTGAAACTCGCCGACAAGAAGGTGTCGAAGGCGACGAATACGCAGGTCATCGAGCTGACGCCGGCGCTGATGCTCGAACAGAGCAAGTCGTTCCGGCACGGCTACCGCAATGTGATTGTCATCAGGAAGATGACCTTCCCCAACGGCAAGGTGCTCTCTATCGAAATGACCGAGAAGCAGATTAGCGGACGCAACATCACGCTCAACATAGACTATGAGGATGTGCTTGCCGCAGATTCGTTCAACACGGTATTGCTGGAGGAGTAATGATGAGAAAGACGATATACCTGTTTATAGCGGCTCTGTGCGTTGCCGCGAGTGCAAGCGCACAGAGCAACAGCGACCGCATAGCTCTTGGTATCGGTCTGCTTTACGAAAACGGGCTGGATGCGACCGTCGCATACGAACACGAGCTGAACTACCACAACAGCTTCGAGGTCTTCGCCGGCGGCTACCTCAAATGGGCGGAGTGCCCCTCGTGCGGACATGTCTGCCCGGAGTCGTTCTGGCGCAATTACCGCTCCTACTCTCTCGGCGTCGCCTACAAGCCCTGCGTGGTGCGAGGACGCAACCATTTCGGCAATGTGCGTGTCGGCGCTTCTGCCGGCAGCGACACCGACCGCTTCCTTGCCGGCATCCACGTCGGTTACGAGCATAACTATGTGCTGCACTCCGGCTGGGTGCTGTATTGGCAGGTGAAGAGCGACATGATGATCAAGGGGCGGGACTTCTTCCGCACGGGCGTGGCCCTCGGATTCAAAATACCTGTAAAATAAGGGAGCAACATGAAACGGACACTTTTATTGACAACGGCACTCGCAGGAGTCCTGCTGGTTTCCTGCGATGCGCACTTCGACTTTCCCGACACCGCCGTGAAGCCGGGGCATATCCTCTGCACGGACGGCAAGGCGATACCCTATAACGAATACAAGGATTCCGGCAGACAGGCGATTGCCGTGGTCTTTCACATTGACCCATCCGGTGACACGGAGGGCGACGGCTATGCCGTCTATCTGCATGACCTCGCGCCGGCGGCTTTCGCCGACAGCATAGGCGTCGCGCAGAAGACCTCCGCCGACATACGGGCAATGGACGGCAACGGAAATACTTTCGCCCTGTATGATACGAAAGAGACCGCCTCGCCCCTGGCGGAAGCGGTTTTCGACCTGTGGCGATACGGGCAGAGTGCCTATATCCCGTCAGTGGCGCAGATGCGGCTGCTCTATTCGATGAAAGAGGTAATCAACCCGGTCATCGTGCGGTGCGGCGGAGAACCTCTGCCCGACGAAGCGGACGACTGCTGGTACTGGACATCGACGGAGGTGGAGGGCCAGCAGACTGCCAAGGCATGGCTCTATTCTGTTGGAAGCGGAGCCATGCAGGAGACGCCGAAAACACAGCCGCACAGAGCAAGACCGATAATTACACTCAACAAATAAAATGGTTCAATACCCAAAGCGTTCTTTGACAATATTGGGCAAATAGATTGCGTGACTTAAATTTGCGACTGAACGGGTCGTATGATGTCCAGCAACGCTTGCAGGCTCTGTTGAATCTCTGACGGATTCGGGACAGTGCGGTATGCCAGTTCCGGCAACTCGTTCAAGTAGGTATCCTGCAATGCAGACCACACGCCCGGCCAGTCCGCCAGTATGGGTGCGTCTGCAAAGCGTCTGTTTCGCCAGCCGTCAGGCTTGTCGAAACTGTCGCGGTCATGGGTGAACAACGATTTGAAATCGTCGGTAAAGGCACTGCTGTTCAGGTAGTGCCGGCACTCGTCATCCTGCAGCAGGTGGTGCAGGTCGTAGAAGTGGCGGATTTTGGCTGACAGCTGCGGAATATACCGGTCGGCAAGAGAACAACGGAAGAGGGACACGAGCTTCTCGGTCAAGGTGCGACGCTTGTCAAGTGCATTCACCTCAAACGGCTGCATATCGTATTCCTCAATGATGCGTTCATTCCCTGACAGACGGAGAAAGTCTGTGAGAAAACTGCTTATGACACGGCGCTCAAACGGGTACGGATTGGCAAAACTGTTGATCTCGACCAATATCTGCCCTGCTTTGATGGCTCCGGCCTGCGGCGCATCGACAGCCTGCGGGTACAGGTAAAAGGCCTTGTGGTAATGGGAGCCTTTGCTCGTCAGACCGGGAATAACCAGTTCTTCAAGTCCTGCGGTCATGCTTTTCGAGGTGCGTCTGATGAGCGTCTTCAACTGATTGCCGCTCAAAGTCCACGCATCCGATATGGCTATGTCGATATCTTCGGAGAATCGTGCGCCGATGCCGTAGGCCTTGGACAGGCTGGTCCCGCCTTTGAAAACCGTGCGGTTGCCGGTATCTCCCTGTGCCATAAGGCGCAGAGAACGGCAAATCCAGTAGTCCTTCTCAATGAAGACGCTTTTGATGCCGAGACCGCCCTCGCCGATCGGACGGGCTGCCGCTTCAATGGCATCGGCAAAGTATTCCCTGTTTTCGTGCAGTCTCATAGGATGTTCCAGTTCTTTTTCGTGGGCAGTGTCTGTATCGAGACGGGAAGTCTGTATTTGGTGGTCCCGTTGAGCGTCTCCCGTAGGGCGTAGGTCTCCGTTCCGTTGTTTTCGAGGATAGCGCCGAGCAGGGCACGTACATACGGTGCATAGCCTGCGGCAAGTTCCGTCAGGCGTTTGCGCTCCTCTTCGGACAGGGCGCCAATCAATTTTCCAAGTATCTGCACACATTCATCCGGCGATGTCGCCGGGATATTGCGCAGCAATTTGATGGCGTCCAACATACACAGCAGAGGAATATTCTCTGCCGTGATTTCATTCGGCTGCAGGATGAATGACACCGTGTACTCTCCTCGCTTCAATGGCCGGCGATATTGTTTTGTACCGACGGTTATGGCAGAGGTTATCTGCGTCGTCAGCCCCATTTTGGCAAATGCGGCTGTTCCCGTGATATATCCCGTCGTCCGACCGTTGCGTTCGAGGAAGTCCTTGACAAGCTCCATCACCGGAGGCTTGAGCGTGCCGAATACGGTTCGACGGGGTTTGTAGTATCTCCCTTTGGAAACTTTCTGTATGACCCCGTCCGCGACCAGTCGGCTTATGGATCGCACCAAGGCGGGCTGATACTCCTGCGGAATATCAAAATCCTGAATGGAGAAGACCCGTCCTTCCGGGATGCTTTCCAATCTCTCCTTGAGCCGTCTTGCAATGATCATCGTCGTCACCAAAAATATTTCCGATGCAAAGATACTAAAATGTCAGGTTTTCTACGCAAAAAACACGACATTTTTTACGACGTCTAATCCGAAACGCAGTCCCATGCCCGATAACCGTCAAATGACAGACTGATAATTAATATGTTATATGATTAAATAAAGCAATAGAATGGAAGAGAGCAAAGAGCTGCAGGGCTTTTACAGGATATTCCGGGCGGTCATCTACATCTCCGTACTGATGGAGTTCTTCGAGTATGCGATTGACCCCGCAACGCTCGACCACTGGGGCGGCATCCTCGTGGACATCCACGACCGTATCAAACGGTGGATGATATACAACGACGGTCATCTTGTGTACAGCAAGGTTGCGACCGTCGTGCTTATCTGCATCATCTGCATCGGCACGCGCAACAAGAAACATATAGAGTTCGATACCCGCCGGCAGGTACTATACCCGTTGGTCTGCGGCTTAATGCTGCTTGTCCTCTCGGTGTGGCTCTTCAACCGTCCGATGCAGGTACGCTTCTACTCCCTGTCTCTGAACATCATCTTCTATATGCTCGCTTCCGTCGTCGGGGTCGTGCTGGTGCATATCGCGCTGGACAACATTTCCAAGTTCCTTAAAGAAGGGCTGCTCAAGGACCGCTTCAACTTCGAGAACGAGAGTTTCGAGCAGTGCCGGGAGGAGCAGAAGAACAGGTACAGCGTCAATATCCCGATGCGGTACTACTACAAGGGCAAGTTCCGCAAGGGCTGGGTCAATGTCGTCAATCCCTTTCGCGGGACGTGGGTCGTCGGAACGCCCGGCAGCGGCAAGACCTTCTCGATTATCGAGCCGTTTATCCGGCAGCACAGCGCCAAGGGCTTTGCTATGGTTGTCTACGACTACAAGTTTCCGACACTGGCGACCAAACTTTATTACCACTATAAGAAGAACAAAAAACTGGGTCGGCTGCCCAAAGGGTGCAAGTTCAACATCATCAACTTCGTCGATGTGGAGTATTCACGGCGGGTGAATCCCATCCAGTCGAAGTACATCAACAACCTTGCGGCAGCCAGCGAGACGGCGGAGACGCTACTCGAATCGCTGCAGAAAGGCAAGAAGGAAGGCGGTGGCGGCAGCGACCAGTTCTTCCAGACCTCGGCGGTGAACTTCCTCGCCGCCTGCATCTACTTCTTCGTGAACTACGAGAAGGAGCCGTATGACGCCAACGGCAACAAACTCTATGCGGAGATGGCACAGGACCCGAAGACGAAGTTCTGGAAGCCGACGGGTGTGGTACGCGACCGCAAGGGCGGCAATATCGTCGAGCCGGCATACTGGCTCGGGAAATACTCCGATATGCCGCATATCCTCTCGTTCCTCAATGAGAGTTATCAGACCATCTTCGAGGTGCTGGAGACCGACAACGAGGTTGCGCCTCTGCTCGGCCCGTTTCAGACGGCTTTGAAGAACAAGGCGATGGAGCAGCTGGAAGGTATGATCGGTACGCTGCGTGTCTATACCTCCCGATTGGCGACAAAGGAGAGTTACTGGATATTTCACAAGGACGGCGATGACTTCGACCTGAAAGTGTCTGACCCCAAGTCGCCCAGCTATCTGCTTATCGCCAACGACCCGGAGATGGAGAGCATCATCGGGGCGCTGAACGCCCTTATCCTGAACCGTCTGGTAACGCGCGTGAACACCGGTCAGGGCAGGAATGTACCTGTGAGCATCATCGTCGATGAACTGCCGACGCTCTATTTCCACAAGATCGACCGGCTGATCGGTACGGCACGCAGCAACAAGGTCAGCGTAACGCTCGGCTTTCAGGAGCTGCCGCAGCTCGAAGCCGACTACGGCAAGGTCGGAATGCAGAAAATCATCACGACGGTCGGCAATGTGGTGAGCGGCTCGGCACGAGCCAAAGAGACGCTGGAATGGCTGTCGAGCGACATTTTCGGCAAGGTCGTACAGCTGAAAAAGGGCGTGACGATAGACCGCGACAAGACCTCCATCAACCTCAATGAGAACATGGACAGCCTCGTGCCGGCATCGAAAATATCGGATATGCCCACAGGCTGGATATGCGGACAGACCGCCCGCGACTTCGTGCAGACGAAGGTCGGGGCCGGCGGTGCGATGAACATTCAGGAATCCGAAGAGTTCAAGACCTCGAAGTTCTTCTGCAAGACCGATTTCGACATGACGGAGATTAAGAAGGAGGAATCCGAATATGTACCCCTGCCCAAGTTCTACACCTTCAAGTCGCGGGACGAGCGTGAACGCATCCTCTACAAGAACTTCGTGCAGGTCGGACAGGACGTAAAAGCCATGATTGCAGATATAAACAATAAGAAGAACGCAAAATAGCCTGTACGATAAACCATGAGCCGGACAGATTCGAAGTATCTTTCTCCCCTTAACTCAAACAGAATAGATTATGGCAACGATTAGCGTGAAACTGCGTGCATCGAGCATCGCAGGCAAAGCAGGAACGGTTTATTATCAGGTAACGCACCGGCGTGTCATCCGGCAAATCACGACGGATATCCATATCCTGCCGGAAGACTGGGACGGGAAACAGCAGTGCCTCAAACAACAGGCGTCAGGGCAACAGACAGACGGACGTCAGACACCCGGACAACCGGCATCGTCCGCCGCCCTCCAAAGCCGCATACAGGGCGATACGGCCCTGCTGCGGAGGATTGTCCGTGAACTCGATGCGTCGGGAGAGCCTTATACGGCAGAGGAGGTTGTCCGACGCTTCCGCAAGCCCGACCGCACCGTAATGATACTGGCCTTCATGCAGGAGCAGATCGAACTGCTGCGCCTGTGCAACCGCCTGGGCACCGCCCAAAACTACGGATACGCCATGCGCCGTTTCGCCCGGTTCCTCGGCGGGGACGTTCCCATAGCGTCTGTTACCGAACAACTTATCGAACGGTTCAATGCCGACCTGTCGCAGCACGGTATGGTGCGCAATACCGTCTCGTTCTATATGCGCATCCTGCGCTCCGTCTATAACAAGGCGGTGCGTAATGGATTGGCAGAGCAGACCGCGCCTTTCCGCAATGTCTATACGGGCATCGACCGCACCCGCAAGCGGGCGGTCGGCGAAAACGTCATCGCCCGGTTCATCGGTTTGGACATACCGCAGCCATCCCAATTGGCGTTGACAAGGGATTTGTTCCTGTTCTCGTTCTATACGCGCGGCATGTCATTCGTCGATATGGCATATCTGCGGTGCGACAATATCAGCGACGGCATGATTCACTACGTCCGCCGCAAGACGGGGCAGGAAATCGTCATCCGTGTGGAGCCGGAGATGCAGCGCATCATCGAACGGTATGCCGACGGGGAGCGTCCGTATGTTTTTCCGATTCTGAATAGCGAAAATCCCGAGAAAACCTATGCGGAGTACCGGATTGCCTTGACCTATTACAACCGGCTGTTGAAACAGTTGTGCAATATGGCTAACATTCCGCAGCGGCTGTCGTTCTACACGGCACGGCACAGCTGGGCGACGGCGGCCCGCAACCATCAGGTGCCCGTGTCGGTCATCAGTGCGGGTATGGGACATACGTCGGAGCGCACGACACAGATTTATCTGACCATGTTGGAAAATTCACTGATAGACAATGCAAACAGGGGAATTTTGGAGTCGTTGCGTTGTACTCTCTCTTCGTAAGAGTGCATACAAACGACAGACAAAAGTACAAAACAAATTCATTTCGCCAAATAAAATTCAATAAAAAATTTTTTTTCAGCCCCCCCCCCCTCGAAAATTCAAGGCATTAAAAAACAACTGTTTACGATTTTCCGTCGAGAAAAAATTTTTTCGGCGGAAAAACGGGCGGAACGCACGGCCGCCGCATGTGCCGGAGGGCCCGGAAAGGCGGTTGTTGTGCGAAATGTTGTAAAAGTCGTGCAAATCACCGGTTTCTGCTGTTGCATTACGAAGAGAATCAACCTGTTGCAAAAATGTATGCACTCTTACGAAGAGAGCGATAGCGACAGTGGCGGGAAGGGAAATGCAAACAACTGAAAAAGAGAACGAAAGGAACACAATAAACCAAATAATCGATCAAAAAAGAGCGAAAAAAACGGACATTAAAAACTAAAAACTAAAACAACAACAACAACAAACAAACCAACAACTCTTTAATTTATTCGGTATGAAAAAACTTTGGAGAAAAGTGCTTGCCGTCGCCTTGGTGGGCGTTGTGGCGGGCAGCGTCGGTTGTAAGGACTACGACGACGACATCGACCAGCTCAACAACCGTCTCGACGAGTTGACGACTGGTAAAATCGCGACTTTGGAGTCGCAGCTCAGTTCGTTGCAGACGACTGTCGATAACCTGAAGAGTGCTGACGACGCGCTCGGCAAACGGATCGACGAACTGAAGAGTGATGTAGATGCCAATGCGAATGACATCGAGGCTTTGGAGAATGCACAGGATCAACTCGAGCAGGACATCGATGCTATCGAAAAAGACCTTTCGAACAATTATGCTACGAAGAACTATCTGAACACGACGCTCGCATCGTATGCGACCACCAAATATGTGGGTGATGCCGTAGCAGCCGTAACGAGCAGCCTTGGCAAATTCGCGAACGAGAAGGCTATCCAGGATGCCATCGATGCAGCAAAAGATGCAGCTGTAAAGGCTGCCGGCGGTGCCTGCAAGGCTGCATTCCAGACTTCGTTCGATTCTGCCGTCGCTGCGGCCAGCCTCGTCAATGAGGAAAACCTGGAACAGGCGATCACCGACTATGACGCCAAGATTAAGGCATACCTCGAGGAGGCTGTAACGAAACAGGACGGGCTTATCAACAAGGCCATTGCCGACGCTATCGGCGATGCTGTCGCAGAGCTGCAAAAATGGATTTCCGGCCGTCTGACCAGCTTACAGCTGATTCCCGAGCTGTATAAGGACGGTATCGAAGCTATCGAGCTGAAATCGTTGTCGTATAGGGCTTGGACAGTCAACGCATCGACCGAGATCGCGACACAAGGTACGGCGACCTCTACGACCGCAGCTTCGGCTACTTCGGTACGCTACCACGCAAACCCCTCGATCGTTAAGAAAGAGGATGTCAAAGACCCGAGCTTCGTATTCGAAAAGGCAGAAACGCGTGCCGTTGTCAACGACCCGCTGTTGAGCGTCGCTTCATGGAATATCGCTGACGGCGTGCTGACCGTAGACGTGAAGAAAGTTGCAGGCACCGCTCTTACGCCGGGTGCCAATCATGTTTACACGGCTGCTCTGAAAGTACCCCTCGCAGACAAATACCTCGGCCAAGGCGAAACAGGCACTGCTGTATATTCGGATTATGCCGCGTTGGTCGAGACGACCATCGAACCGAAAATCGCAGCTCTGATCGACAAAAACCCTCCTAAAACGACAGATGAATTCGAGTGCGACGAAGCTGCAGACCACTATCACTTCTCGGCTGACTACGCGGCTGCACAGGCAGCCAATCCTTCGATCACCGAAGTATACAACAAACCGATCGACCTGCTGTCGATGGTTACCGGCTGCTATGTCGAAGGAGGAACCGCCAAGGAAATCACCAAAGAGGCACTGAAAGCCGCCGGTCTCGAGTTCCGTTTCGCAGTGCCGACCAAGCCTTATGTAACTACACCAACTACGACTGGTACAGACCAGCAGCAATTCGCCCGCGTAAACAATACGGACGGTGCCTGGACGCTGACCGCGAAACTGCCCAACGGAACGACCAACAACCAGGCTGCCATCGACAAAACGCCGATCGTACGTGTCGAGTTGGTTGACGTAAACAACGGCAACGCCATCGTCGACGTTCGTTACTTCAAAATAAAGTGGCTGCGGAAGCAGCTCGATCCGGCTGATCTGAAGGTTCTCAAGACATTCGACTACACGTTGACTTGCAATGACTTCGAAGGTGTGTTCACTTGGAAGGATATGGTTAACGATGTGCTCGGCAAGCTCGGTAATGGAGATGGCATGTCGCAGAGTGAGTTCGTCGCAACCTATGATGAACCCCAAATTACCGCAACCGACCATAGAACAGGTACAGTGGCTACTGCTGCTGGCATTGGTGTCGAGCTGGAATACAACTTCGATGCCGCCGCTAACGAGTCCGCCGCCGCCTTCACCTGGCATCTGACGACCGACAAGATCGGCAATGTGATCGCAGACCTGCAAGCCGGTAGAGAGGTGAAGAAGGTTGTCAACGTGAAGATTCCGGCAAAGAACCCGTACCAGGGCGAAATCACTTTCTCGTTCGAGGTGAAGATCGTACTGCCGACGCTGCCTGCAATCAACGGTTACAACGCTACATTCTGGCACTCGGATTACACGCTGGCTTATGTAAATCCCGTACAGTTCGATCCGGCTACCATGAGTCCTGCTACTGATAAATGTAAATATAACTACGAATTAGACCGTCTGTTCGCCGAATACAAGCCTGTCAAGAACATGCTGCCGTGCGGCAAGTGGGATATCCAGTTCGCTAAGACGCAGCCTGCTACGGGTTATGCTCCTGCATTAACCGGAAATGCAGAGCCTGCACCAGATAACGACGTTACGGGTTACACGCTGAAGAATGGCGTTGCTGATGCTGTTAAATTGAACTATAATGGTATGGGCAACAACTGGTATGTTCCCGCAACCTCTAACCCAGGTGCCGTTAATGACGCTTCCGCAGCCGACATCACTGTCTCGGTTGAGAATAACACTGTCGGTAAGGGAATCTTGGGGAAGGAGGCTACGCTCAAGGTTTGGGCTGCAATCAATGACTACAACCGCATCGAGCTGGCCAAATTCAATGTTTACTTTGTCGAGCCTCTTAGGATCAACACCGAGTTGCAAGACGCATACTTCGAAGACCAGGTAATCAGCGGATCCGTGGTTGACTGCTCGGAAGCTTTCACGATGACCGACTGGAATAACTACCTCGTAGCAGCGGTAACACCGGCCCGTGCGACCGAGGAGAAGGAGATATATGCTGCTCAACTTTGGCAGTACTATGATGTGCAAACTACCGTATGGAATCTGGCTGGTGCCAAGACCAATCTGAAGCGGGATATTGCTACCGGCAACTATGTAGTGGATGATACGCTTACTGCAGATACTGCCGATATTCTTACTACGAATTATTTCGGTGTCGGAAGCCTCACACAGAGCGGAACGAACCTCATCTTCAAGAATATCAATGGCGTGCCGGTAGAGCAGACCGTGAAGCTCTTCATTCCGGTTACCGTTACACATAAGTGGGGTGAGATGACCGCCTATGTAACTGTCGAGGTGCGTCCTGCACGATCGTAGACGAATCCCTTTTCCGCGAAATCCGGCGCCGTCTTTCGGGGCGGTGCCGGGAGCGCGGGAAATCAAATCCCAAAGTAGGAATAGCACATCCCAAAGTTTTTTTGGTTAACGAAAACTCCCATTGCAAGTAACATTCTTGCTTGCGGCAGACCGAAAAGCGCGGTCTGCCGCTTTTTTGTCCGGAATCTTCTTCCGTCTCTCCGGCCCGCTGCTTTGTCCTGCGCAGCCCTTTTTTGTTCCGCCCCGCACCCCGCGTCCCGCTGCTGATGGGAACGGTCATGACCTATTTCGTCATCGACTGCCTGCACGGCGGCACGGCGGCAGAAACAGCCCGAAACGAAAATCTGGGACTCGTGCCGTTCGCGCTCTCGGTGCTGGCCGTACCCGTGTTCGATACGATAAGGGTGATGTCGGTACGGATGCTGCGCGGCAGGTCCCCGTTCTCGCCCGACAAGTCGCACCTGCACCACCTGTTGTTCGAGTACCACTTCTCGCATATCGGCACCACCTGCACGGAAATACTGCTGAACATGCTCGTGGTCGGTGTCTGGCGGACGGTCTATGCACTGGGCGCCACCATCGACGTACAGCTCTATGCCGTGCTGCTTACGGGCATCGGCGTTACCTTCGGGCTGTACGGCTACCTCACCTGTATCCGCAAGCGCAACACACGCTTCTATCACGCCCTGCTCCGCTTCGGCGACCGCACCCACGTCGGTCACTCCAAATGGTTCCTCAAATTCAGAGAATGGTTAGACAAGGAATAAAAGAGTATCTCGTAAAGGATTACATCAAAATATCTACATACCTGTATTAAAATATTTGTAAAACTATAAATAATACCGATGAATATCGAAAAAAACGCCTTTTTACTGACAATCGCCATTCCGACATACAATAGAAGGGATTTGCTGAAACGGGCATTGGAGTCGATTGTACCGCAGTTAAATTCCAAAATAGAAGTACTTGTTTCCGATAATGCTTCCGATGACGGGACCGATGAAATGATTGTCCAATCTTTCCCTATGGTTCGCTATATTAAAAACGAGATTAATAAAGGGGCTGATTATAATTTCCTTCAATGTTATAGAGAGGCAAAAGGAAAGTATGTTATTCTGTTGGGAAGCGACGACAGGATTGCTGCCGGAGCAATTGATTATTTGACCAATTTCCTTGAGAAAAATGACTGTGATTTAGTGTTTTTAAATTTTCGTTGCTTTGATGTTACGAAAAAGGAAATTTATATAAAAAATAGGGAGTGGATCAAAAAATACAGTACAAAGCAAGATATTGTAACGACAGATAAGAGTTTGTTTATGAAATACGCAGGACCCAATATTACATTTATGAGCGCCTCAATTGCCAAAAGAAAACTTTTAATGAAAGTAAATGAGCCAGAACGATTTACCGGGACATACTTTATACATACAAATTTAATGCTTGAATCAGTAACGGGTGTAAATGCTTTATTTGGAGTGATTATGCAACCTTTTATTGATGCAAATATGACAACGGGAGAAGCAGAATTGTCAAAGACTCCTGATGTGTTGATTTCAGTTTACGGAAAGTATTTGTATTCGACTCTTTGCTTTTATGCTGTAAAATCTGGTTTTCAGAAAAAGCAAATGAGAAAGGTTTACTTACGACATTTGCATGGGTGTCCCTATTGGAAATCAATTCTCTCATTGAGACATCGCAATAATGTTAAAGGCATAGAAGCCTTTTGGAAAGACGTCTATCCTGTGGTGAAAACATACCCAATTGAGCGAGCAAAAGTAATGGTAGCTGCTCATCTGCCGCAATGTATCATCAATATGCTTTATAAAGTCCACAAAGCTCTTAAAAGGAGTGAATATACAGATCAATAACAATTGCTATGAAATCCGTAATACTTGCCGGCGGTTTCGGGACACGCATTTCCGAAGAGTCGCAATACAAACCCAAGCCGATAATCGAAATCGGTGAAATGCCTATCCTGTGGCATATTTTGAAAGGTTATTCCGCATACGGAATCAACGAATTCATCATCTGCGCGGGATACAAGCAGCACGTCATCAAGGAGTGGTTTGCCGACTACTTCCTGCATACCTCCGACATCACTTTTGACTTCACTCACGATAACGAAGTTACCGTTCACGACCAGCACGTCGAGTCATGGAAAGTAACCGTCGTGGATACCGGGCTGAATACCATGACCGGTGGTCGCATCAAGCGCATTCGGAAATACGTGGGAAACGAGCCATTCTGCCTTACCTACGGCGATGCAGTGTGCGATGTAGATATATCGAAACTCATTGAATACCACAAATCGCACAGCAAAATCGCGACGCTTACCTCCGTAACGTTGGAGCAGCAAAAGGGGATTCTCGACATCGGGGCAGACAATGCCGTCAAGTCGTTCCGCGAAAAAAAAATCGCCGACGGCGCGCTTATCAATGCGGGATATATGGTCTTGAATCCCGAAATATTCGATTATATCGACGGCGACAGTACCGTATTTGAACGAGAGCCGCTCGAACGTCTTGCAGCTGCGGGTGAATTGATGTCGTATAATCATCGCGGTTTCTGGCAGTGCATGGACACCAAGCGCGAGATGGACCGGCTTGAGGAACTATGGGCTTCGGGGCACGCGCCGTGGAAAATCTGGGAGGATTAAGAATGGACTTGTTTTTCTACCGAAACAAGCGCGTCCTTGTAACCGGACATACCGGATTCAAAGGCACATGGCTTTGCCGAATGCTCGTAAATGCCGGAGCTGCAGTTACCGGTTACAGCCTGAAACCGCCGACAGAACCGAACCTGTTCGACCTTTCGGGGCTGACGGACAAGATGAAAAGCGTCATCGCCGACATTCGCGATTTTGACAGGCTGCAAGCCGTTTTCGCAGAAACGTGGCCCGAAATCATACTCCATCTTGCCGCGCAGCCCATCGTCCGCGAGAGCTACAAAGACCCGTGCGGCACCTATGAAACGAACGTCATGGGTACGGTCAACCTCATGGAGTGTGTGCGTCGGAATCCTTGTGTCAAAAGCGTTCTCAACGTTACGACCGACAAGGTCTACAAGAACAACGAGTGGTGCTGGGGCTACCGTGAGGACGAACCGCTCGACGGCTTCGACCCGTACTCGAACTCCAAATCCTGTTCTGAATTAGTAACGCACAGCTACATCAATAGTTTTTTTGCGGACAGGGATATAGCCGTCTCGACTGCCCGTGCCGGCAATGTCATCGGCGGCGGGGATTTCGCGAGCGACCGCATCATTCCCGATTGTGTTCGCGCCATGAAAGCCGGAGAAAAAATCGGCGTGCGGAATCCCTACTCCACCAGACCCTATCAACACGTGCTGGAGCCATTGGCGGTCTATCTGACGATTGCAGCAAAGCAGTATGCCGACAAGCGATGCGCAGGCTTCTATAACGTGGGACCCGACGACAGCGACTGCGTAACGACCGGCGATTTGGTCGACCTTTTCTGCAAACACTGGGGAGCCGGCGCAGAGTGGGTCAACCAGTCGGAGCAGAATGCCCCGCATGAAGCGAACTTTTTGAAATTGGATTGCTCGAAGTTGAAGGCAACGTTCGGCTGGACACCGAGGTGGCATATCGACGAGTGCATGAAATATACGACTCACTTTTACAAGACGTGGCTCACGGACGGTGACGTTCCCGCAGAGATGGACAGAGAGATTAAGGAATTTTTAGAGGAATAATATATGTCAAACTGGAAGACCGAATCGGAAGCAAGAGAGCAAATAAAAGCCCTTGTAGCCGAGTATTATCACGATTTCAAGGAGAAGAAAGCACCTTTCAAACCGGGCGACAGAATCAGTTACGCCTCGCGTGTTTTCGATGAGAAGGAGATGCAGAGCCTGACCGATGCGATGCTCGACTTCTGGCTCACGACGGGCAGATTCGCCGACGAATTTGAAAAGAAATTCGCCGAATGGATAGGTACCCGATATGCGCATCTGGTCAACAGCGGTTCGTCGGCAAACCTAATAGCATTCTCTGTGCTGACCGTCCCCGAACTCGGCGAAAGGCAAATCAAACGCGGTGACGAGGTTATCACTGTAGCCTGCGGATTCCCGACGACGGTAACACCGATACTCCAATATGGCGCCGTGCCGGTGTTCGTGGACGTAACGGTGCCGCAGTACAACATCGACACGGCACGACTTGAAGAGGCCTTATCGCCCCAAACGAAAGCCGTGATGATTGCCCATACGCTGGGTAATCCGTTCGATTTGAAAACCGTCAAGGCATTTTGCGACCGGCACAATCTGTGGCTCGTCGAGGACAACTGCGATGCGCTCGGTTCCCGGTACACGATCGACGGCATAACGAAATTCACAGGCACGTGGGGCGACATCGGCACCAGCAGTTTTTATCCTCCGCACCACATGACCATGGGCGAAGGCGGCTGCGTATATACCGACAATCCGCTGCTGCACCGGCTGATTCTCTCGTACCGCGACTGGGGGCGCGACTGCATCTGCCCGTCGGGTCGGGACAACTTCTGCGGACACCGCTTCGACGGACAGTTCGGGGAGCTGCCGAAAGGCTACGACCACAAATACGTTTACAGCCACTTCGGATATAATCTGAAAGTTACGGATATGCAGGCGGCCGTAGGCGTCGAGCAGTTGAAGAAATTCCCCGGCTTTATCGAGCGCCGCCGCCACAACTGGGAAAGACTGCGCGAAGCACTGGCGTCGGTCAACGATAAACTCATTCTTCCCGAGCCTGCCGAAAACAGCCGGCCCTCGTGGTTCGGATTTCTGATTTCGATCAAACCCGAAACCGAAATTGATCGGAATGAAGTTACCAAATATATAGAGGAACATAATGTACAGACCCGTCTGCTGTTCAGCGGCAATCTCATCAAACACCCGTGCTTCAATCAGATACGGAGTACCGATGCCTATCGTGTCGCCGGTACCCTCGATGAGACGGAGTTTATCATGAACAACTCGTTCTGGATAGGCGTTTACCCCGGCATGACCGACGAAATGATTGATTATATGTCGGAAACGATTATCGGGGCTGTGAAAGGTGTGGTAAAATGAAGAAAAGAGTATCCGATTATATAGCTGATTTTTTAGCTGAAAACGGAATAACCGATGTATTTACAGTTACCGGCGGCGGAGCGATGTATCTAAATGATTCATTTGGGCATCATTCCAAACTTAAATGTACGTATAATCACCATGAACAGGCATGTGCCATGGCGGCGGAGGCTTATGCGCGTATAAACAATAAAGTCGCAGCCGTTTGTGTAACAACCGGTCCCGGTGCTACCAACGCTATCACCGGCGTGGTATGCGGCTGGATGGATTCAATACCCATGCTGATTATTTCCGGTCAGGCAAGACTGGGCACCACGATATATGCTTCCGGACTCAAACTGAGAACGAGAGGCGTACAGGAATTTGATATTATCGGGTCGGTAAAAAACATGACCAAATACTGTGAACTTATTACCGACCCATTAAGAATCCGTTATTGCATGGAAAAGGCGCTTTACACATTCCATGAAGGGCGCCCCGGTCCCTGCTGGCTTGATATTCCACTGGATATTCAAAGTGCTGTCGTGGATACGGATACGCTTGAGGGTTTCATTCCGCCACAACCGTCTAATCAAGTAAGTGAAGAAACGTTTGATAACGTCATTGATAAAATCAGATATGCCGAACGTCCGGTATTGTTGATAGGGAATGGCGTGAGACTGGCGGGTATGCATGATGAAATGCTGAAACTTGTTGATGTGTTGAATATTCCCGTCGTGACGGGAATGAGTAGCGTCGATGCAATATCCTCCGAACATCCGCTTTATGTTGGTCGAGTAGGGACAACGGGAGATCGAGCAGGAAATTTCGCGGTGCAGAATTCTGACTTGTTCATTTCATTCGGAAGCAGATTGAGTTTCTCCGTGACGGGATTTAATTATAGCACTTGGGCGAGAGCAGCATACAAAATCGTAAATGACATTGATGCTGAGGAGCTTGAAAAAAGCAGTATCGGAGCAGACATGAAGATATGCTGTGATGTACGCCGGTTTATTTTCGAACTGCTTGAAAGACTTTCTGAACCTGTGCCGGCAAAAAAGGAATGGATTGAGCAATGCCGGCAATGGCGAGAAAACTATCCGGTAGTCTTAAAGAAACATTATGACGACGTAAAGCCCAATATATATGCATTTTTTGATTATATGTCACGCCGCCTGACCTCTTCGGACAGATTGGTCGTAAGTGTCGGAACTTCCCGTGTGGCCGGCAGTCAGGCGTCATACATAACTGAAGGTTTGCGGTTCATTACAAACCCTTCTACTGCGGCCATGGGCTATTGCCTGCCTGCAGCGATAGGCGTATGTATCGCATCAGGCAAGCGAAAAACGGTTTTGGTAACCGGAGAAGGCAGCCTGCAAATGAATATTCAGGAACTTCAAACCATTGCTCATAACAAATTGCCGATAATTATTTTTGTCATAAATAATCAAGGATACCATTCGATTCGAATGACACAAACCGCCTATTTTACCAAGCCGCTTGTAGGCGTCGGAGAAGAAAGCGGAGATTTGAGTTTCCCAGACCTTGAAAAAATATCCCATGCCTACGGAATGGAATTCAAAAGATGTGAAAATTCTGTCGATATGGACACTGCCATTGAGTGGGCGCTTGCGCATAACGCTGCGTGCATCTGTGAGATGATGGTTTCTACGGCTCAGGTAACGGAGCCGAAAGCGGCAAGCAGGCGGCTTGAAAATGGTCAGATGGTTTCCGCTCCACTTGAGGATATGGCGCCGTTCATGCCAAGAGAGGAGTTGCAAAGGAATATGATAATAGACAGGAAGTATCTGAATCGCAGGAAACGGGGGGGGGTAAAACCGGTTGATATCCACCCGTTTAGGTATATTCTCATTAACCGTTATATGAGGTGCTGCCATGAATAAGCAGACCTCAACAGTATCTGACTACATCGTAGAATATCTAATATCAAAAGATATAACCGATGTGTTCGGCTATCCCGGAGGGATGGTGACGTATTTTATGGATTCATTGTCCAAAAAGAGTGACCGGATAAAATCGCATGTAACATATCATGAGCAGGGAGCGAGTTTTGCGGCTTGCGGTTATGCTCAGGTCAGCGGCAAAGTGGGAGTTGCTTATGCTACGAGCGGACCCGGCGCAACCAATCTTATCACCGGAATTTGTAACGCATATTTTGATTCTATTCCGACACTGTTCATTACAGGGCAGGTAAATACCTTTGAAAGCAAGAGTGAAAGGAGTATTAGGCAGCGTGGATTTCAGGAAACCGATATTGTGTCAATCGTTAAGCCTGTGACAAAATATGCGGTGAGAATCGAAAGGGCGGAGGATATAAAAATATCACTCGACTATGCGTTTGATATTGCCTTGTCAGGCAGAAAGGGACCAGTATTATTAGATATTCCTATGGATATATTCCGATCCTATATTAAGACTGACCTGCTTGTAGGGTATGCAACACATAGCCCAAAGATAGCCCAAAGTCCCTCTTCTGAATATTTGAATCTGCTCAATGATGCGCTAAGTTGCGCAAGAAAGCCGCTGTTCCTGCTTGGCAATGGAATAAAGACAGCCGATAAAGTTGGTGAGATACGCGATGCTATAAACTGTCTGAACATACCTGTCGTAACCACAATGATTGCTGTTGATGTTGCTGCAGGATGCAAATACAATTATGGCTTTATCGGTGCTTATGGAAATCGAACCGCGAATTTTCTGGTTTCAAAATGCGATTTGTTAATATCCATTGGTGCAAGGCTTGACGTCAGACAGGTTGGTGCGAAAAGAGAAAACTTCGCTCCAACAGCTAAAATAATACGGGTAGATATTGATTCCGGCGAACTGAGCTATATCGTTCGTGAAGATGAAATTCATATTCATGATGATATAAGTCATTTTGTCGAAATGTTGGATAAAATTGATAGTAGAAACTATATCGAATGGATCAGTTTGTGCGAATCAATAAAGGAAAAACTGAATGGTATAGATGACAAATTGCCGAATCATTTAATCAAGGAGATTGGAAAGTCAATGTCGGAAAATGCCATCATAACTACTGATGTAGGCCAGAATCAGGTATGGGTGGCCCAATCGCTTGAAATAAAGAAAGGTCAAAAGATTCTTTTCAGCGGAGGACATGGTGCAATGGGCTATTCTCTCCCTGCTTCTATCGGAGCGTGTCTCGCTTCATCTCAAAAGCCGACAATTTGTTTCAGCGGCGACGGAGGAATACAGATGAATATTCAGGAATTGATGGTTATTTCACGTGAGAAATTGCCAATCAAAATTATTCTGATAAACAATCACGCGCTGGGTATGATCAGGCACTTTCAGGAAATGTATTTTGATAAAAATTATACTCAGACTACCCTGGCAGGCGGTTATGCCGTTCCGGATTTCAGTTCAATAGCAAACGCATACGGGATAAAATATCTTTGTTGTGAAAATGTGAAAGATATACAGTCCATAGATAAAAATTATTTTGAAGATGATGAGCCTGTATTTATCGAGATCAAAATCAAAGAAGATACATATGTCTATCCAAAGCTCGAATTTGGAAAACCAAATCAAGATCAGGAGCCTTTGCTAAAGCGAGCGCTTTATGACGAGATAAACAACATGGACGTAGAAAGAATCAAATGAAAAAAGTTGTTATAACAGGGGCGACCAGTATGCTTGGAGTTGCGACGGCAGAAGAATGGCTTAAAAACGGAGTAGGGAAAATATATGCGGTCGTAAGGGAATCAAGCGCCAATTTGTATCGCCTGCCAAAAGACGAAAGAATAGTAAAAGTTGGCTGTGAGGCATGTGATTATGACAACTTGAAGGATTTAATTAGCGAAACTTGTGATGTTTTTTATCATATGTCGTGGGAAGGAACTGGGGTGAAAAGAAATGCAAGTGTAACAGGACAGAGCGATAATATTAGATATACTCTCGAAGCATTGAAATCGGCAAAACGTCTTGGGTGTACAAAATTTATTGCTACCGGTTCACAGGCGGAATATGGACTGTCCAATCTTGATAAGCAGTCTCCCGATTCGTATGTAAATCCATGCACGGCGTATGGAATTGCCAAATATGCAGCAGGAAAAATGGCGATGATAGAAGCAGAAAGCCTTGATATATCCTGCATATGGGTGAGAGTATTCAGTGTTTATGGAAAATACGACAAGTCATCGTCAATGATAACATCGTCAATATCAAAAATGCTGAACAGAGAAAAAGTATCGTTTACGTCTGCTGAACAAATGTGGGATTATTTGTACAGCGAAGATGCCGGTCGCGCTCTATATTTGATGGGAGAAAAAGTGAACGGAAATCATGTTTACTGTCTCGGTAGCGGAGTTAAACGACCGTTAAAGGACTATATTGAAATAATAAGGGATAAAATAGATAAATCCCTGCCATTGGGAATCGGCGATATCCCTTACCCTAAAAATGTGGTTATGAATATATGCGCGGATATTGAAACCTTGATAGCTGACACCGGTTGGACACCGCAAATCGAATTTGAAGAAGGTATTGAAAGAACTATAAAATATATCCTTGATAAATAATACAATAATAATCAAACGGATACATATTTATAAAAACTGTCCTACAACAGAGGAGATACAATGCCGGAAGGAAGACTGAAAAACTCCATAAGAAATACCGTATCGGGTGTTGCGTGCCGTGTCATAACGATATTATTCCCGTTTATTATACGGACTGTAATCATCAAAAAAATCGGTATTGATTATGCCGGTCTTAACGGCATCTTTACCTCCGTGCTGATGATGCTCAGCATCAGTGAACTGGGCTTTGGCGCCGCATTGGTTTACAGTATGTATAAGCCGATTGCGGAGGCAGACAATGAGAAAGTATGTGCGCTTTTGAATTTTTACAGAAAGGTTTATCGCATTGTCGGTTGCATTATTCTTGCGCTCGGACTTGCCCTGCTGCCGTTTATAAGGTCGTTTATCCACGGAGAGGTGCCCGCCGATATCAATGTTTACGTATTGTATCTTGTCTTTTTGTTGAATACGGTCATAGGCTACTTCACGTTCGCCTATAAAAGCGCCCTGCTTACCGCAAGCCAACGCGAAGATATATCGAACCGCATTATAATATATGTCAGTGTGGCAATGTATACAGCGCAACTCGTTGTACTGTGCCTCTGGAAAAATTACATGGTCTATGTCTTTCTCATGCCCGTATTCACCGTAATAACAAATGTGGTAAGGGCCGTAGTAGTTGACAAGGTATATCCTCAATATAGATGTCGTGGCTCTATTGAAAAACACGAACTCAAAGGCATCTATAAGAACGTAGGTGCACGAGACTGTAAACTAAAGTGTGTCAAGTAAAAGAAAAAGAAATTATTAACTTTA
>OJQL01000974.1_pt1 | contig 24945 bp, 19 predicted proteins | sample 1598731 | NCBI WGS metagenome assembly OJQL01 (sample SAMN03922510, study PRJEB24848) | human gut metagenome | isolation source: stool sample | host: Homo sapiens | place: Germany | collected 2010-02
CGTTGAGCGGCGTACGGATTTCGTGGCTCATGTTGGCCAGGAACGCCGACTTGAGTTTGTCGGACTCCTCGGCCCGGATGCGCGCCTCGACGATCTCCAGCTCGGCGTTTTTCAGGTCCGTGATGTCCCACGACACGCCGATGATCAGCGGCAGGCGGTTTTCGACCGGAACCAGCGACTTGGAGGTGTTGACGATGCGCGTCTCGCCCGACGTGTTGACATACTCCTCGATGAAGGTCACGTGCTCGCCCGTGCGCAGCAGCTCCAGGTCATCGCGGCGGAAATGTTCGGCATCCTTCGGGCTGGGGAAAATCTCCGCGTCGGTGTGCCCGATCGCCTTCTCGACCGGAATGCCCGAATACTCGGCGAACGCCCGGTTCCAATAGAGATAGCGGAAGTCGTTGCCGGGATCCTTGACGAAAAGGTAGACCGGAATGTTGTTGAGGATGCTGTCGAGGATCGAATTCATCTCCTTGACCTTGTTTTCGTGCTCGATGCGCAGCGTGGCGTCGCGCCCGAAGAACCAGACGATCTCGCGCTCCTTGAAATGGTCGTAGATGATGTAGGCCACGACGTCCCACGCCGCGATGCGGCCCCCTTCGTCCTTGAAACGGATCGTGTACTTGTGCGAACCCCCGTCGCGGCGGATCTTCCGCAGGCGGTCTTCCCACTGCCGCTTCGTGCCCTTGAACGACCAGAATTCATAGACCTTGTGGGAGGACAGTTCGCCGGTGATGTTGTGGCGCAGGCGGTACTGTTCGTTGGCGTACTCCATCGTGCCGTCGAGGTCGCAGGCGTAAATCTCCTCGTCGACGTTGTTCAGCGCGTATTTGACCATCTCCAGCTCGTGCTTGGCCGCCTCGGCGTCGGTGATGTCGCGGCAGATGCAGAGGGCGTGCTCGCCGTCGAGCGGAAAAATACGGTTCTCGTAGTTGCGCGTCCGGCCGTCGAGCGTGATGTCGTGGTGCGAAGAGGAACCGCACCCCGTGGCGAAGACGTTTTCGAGGTTGTTGCGCACGTTGCGGTAGGCCTCGGAGGAGAGCATCTCCCGGATATTCTGCCCGGCGATCTCGCCGCTCGGAACGCCGACATGGTTGGTCTCCTCGGCGGAAACAAGCTCCACGAGCTGCCCCTGCCGGTCGAGGACGGTCAGCATGTCGGGTATGGAATCGAGTATTTTGCAGGCATAGCGATCCCGGAAGCGCCCGGCACTCCCGTCCGCCGGTCCGAGCTGCCGCTCAAGTTCCTCGATCCGGCGGATCAGCTCCTCGCGGGAACAGTCGTCATATCGGCTCATATTCATTCAATTATTGCAGTAGGTTCTTAACAAAGGTAGCACAATTTGCAAAAAAAGCGATCCCGGAACGTAAAATCATTCGCGGCCGGTCCGGAATCCGCCGGAAAAACCGAAAAGACAGTACTTTTATGCCGCAAACAAACTGAATCCTATGAAAAATCCCGACGTGGCCCGCTGCAAGATCGCCAAGGGCGAAGACGAAATCACCGAAGCATTCCGCGCCGGACGCGGACCGATCTGCACCAGCGACGGCCAGTCGTTCTTCTGACCGACAAAAAGCCCCTGTTCAACCGGGACTTCCTGCGGGGAGTTCCGGTTTTTTTGCGCCCCGAAAACGGTTCATTTATACACGTTTCGGGCAACGAGCCGGGAAACGCCCGCGCGGGGAACGAAATTTGGAACGACACACAGGACAGCAAACCAAAAAAATTTCAAACATCATGAACGTCAAAAAAATCCGTTACATTGCACTCGCACTCGTCGTAGCTGCGTTCTGCTCGTGCCAGAAAGAACCCTCGACGTCGGATCTCCACAGGGATTATCTGGTCTACACCGCCCACGATACCGGCACCGACTTCGCCGCGATCGACACCTACTACGTTCCCGACAGCATCCTGGTCATCGGGAACAGCGACAAAACCGAATACTGGAAAGACGCCGACGCCATGGCGATCATCGGCACGGTGGTCGGCAAACTGGACGATGCGGGATACACGCGCACCGAAGACAAGGATGCCGCCAGCGTGGGTATCCAGCTCAGCTACGTCCGCAAAGTGACCTACTTCGTGGGCTACGACTATCCCTACTGGTGGTGGTACTATCCCTACTACTGGGCTCCCGGTTACTGGGGCGACTGGGTAGGCTGGCACTATCCTTACAGCGTTTACTACGGGTACACGGCCGGTTCGCTGCTGATGGAAATGCTCGACCTCCAGGCCGACCAGGAGAGCGGCAAGAAACTGCCTATCGTATGGGACAGCTTCATCGGCGGCCTGCTGACCTCCGATGCAGAACTCAACCAGCAGCGCACGATCGCCGCCGTCGAGCAGGCGTTCGAACAGTCGCCTTATCTGGCCAAATAGTTTAACAGCAAAAAAATCGTCCGATTATGAAAACATCGAAATACCTCAAAACCATCGCTTTCTGCGCCTTCATGCTCGCCGCGGCCTTGCCGGGCAAAGCGCAGGTATTCCCCAACACCTACATCAACATCGACTGGCAGGTGGGCGTGCCCCTGGGCGCCGATTTCGCCGACAAGGCCTCGGGCTGGGGCATGAACTTCGAAGGCGGATACTTCGTCACGCCGGCCATCACCGTCGGTCCGTTCATCTCCTACCAGACCAACCTCCAGAGCATTTCGCGCCAGACGCTCGACCTGGGCAACGGATCGGCGCTGACGACCAACCAGAAACACGCGCTGTTCCAGCTGCCGTTCGGCGTCACGGGACGCTACAACTGGCTTACCGACAGTGTTTTTCAACCCTATGCAGGTCTGAAGCTGGGTGCCAACTACGCTGAAATGTCGTCGTACTACTACATCATCAAGCAGTACACCGACACCTGGGGATTCTACCTCTCGCCTGAAATCGGCGTGTCGATCTTCCCGAGGCCCGACTACCGGCTGGGCTTCCACGTAGCGCTCTATTACAGCTACTCGACCAACAGCGGCGACGTGCTGACTTATTCGATGGACAACATCAACAATTTCGGTATCCGCGTCGGTATTTCCTTCTGACGCCCATTGGGTGACGCCTCACCGGAACGCCGGACCCGTTGCAGGGTTCGGCGTTTTCATGCACCCGGATTTGGCGGTTCCGGTTTAAAAAACTATCTTGCGGGACCAAAACCAGTGGATGTTTAAAAAGGATACGGCATCGTAGGAATCCATGCCTTGAAATGGATTCCGTTTTCTCCGCACACCCGGGCAAGTCTGTCCGGCAGATTTTTCGTATATCCTATTCCGGCCATCCGACAGAATGGCCAAAACATCCAAAACCATGAACAAAGAAAACAAAGAACCGATTTTCGAATTCGATTTATCCTTCATAGCCAGCTTTTTCCGAGACATCGACCGGCAAGGCCCCGGTGGCGACGAACAAACCCTCCGGGCACTGGAATTCCTCCCCGAAACCGGTCCGGACCTGCGCATCGCCGACATCGGCTGCGGCACGGGCCATCAGACCGAAGTGCTGGCCCGCCACCTCGGCGGCACGATCACGGCCGTGGACCTGCTGCCCGAGATGATCGAAGGCCTGGAGGCCCGCATGCAGCGCGCCGGGCTGAACGACCGGGTCACAGGCCTCGTAGGGTCGATGGACGACCTTCCCTTCCGGGACGGGGAGTTCGACCTCATCTGGGCCGAAGGGTCGATCTACAACATCGGTTTCGGACGGGGCCTCGCCGAATGGAGGCGGTTCCTCAAACCCGGCGGCGTAATCGCCGTCACGGAATGCTCGTGGCTCTCGGGCGCACGGCTCCCGGAATCGAAATTCATCCGGGAGAATTTCCCCGACATCGACACCCCTTCGGCCAAGGTACACATCCTGGAAGAGGCCGGGTACGCTCCGCTGGCACATTTCGCACTCCCGCCGCATTGCTGGACGGAGAACTATTTCGCACTGACGGCCGCCCGCCTCCCTGCCTTCCTCGAAGAGCAGGGACACAGCCCGGTCGCCGTACGGTTCGCGGAACTGATGCACGAGGAAGCAGCGCATTACCGGCAATACGGATCGTATTACGGATACGTCTTCTACATCGGCCGGAAACGGTAGCGCCTTCCCATTACACGAGAGGCCCGATTTCCTGCGAAATCGGGCCTCTTTTTTCGGTTCCGGAAGAAGGTCACTCCCGCGAAAGGGCGTCGATGCGCGCCAGCTCGTCGTCGGAAAAAGCGGCGTTTTCCAACGCCCGCAGGTTGTCTTCGATCTGGGCCGCGGAGCTGGCCCCGACGATCACCGACGTGACGCGCTTATCGCGCAGGAGCCATGCCAACGCCATTTCAGCCAGCGTCTGGCCGCGCTGCCGGGCGATGTCGTTCAAGGTGCGGAGCCGTTCCAGCATCGCGTCAGTCAGCACCTCGCGCTGCAACGAACGACCCGCGGCCATGCGCGAATCCTGCGGAACGCCGTCGAGGTAACGACCCGTCAGCAGGCCCTGCGCCAGCGGCGAAAAGGCTACGAAGCCCGAACCCGACGCGGCGGAAAGCGACAGCACGCCCGACGTTTCGGGTTTGCGGTCGAAGAGGTTGTATCTGTCCTGGAACAGCAGGCACGGAACGTCGCGCTCGGCCAGATAACGGAACGCGAAACGTTCCGCTTCGAGCGGATAGCGCGATAGCCCGACATAGAGTGCCTTGCCCCGGCGGACGATGTCGACCAACGCCTGGAGGGTCTCCTCAAGGGGTGTCTCGGGGTCGTGGCGGTGGGAATAGAAGACATCGACGTAGTCGAGTTTCATGCGGCGCAGGCTCTGGTCGAGACTCGCCGTGAGGTATTTGCGCGATCCCCAGTTACCGTAGGGACCCGGCCACATATCGTAGCCCGCCTTGGTTGCGATGAACATTTCGTCGCGGTAGGGGCGGAACGAGCGTTCCATCAGGCGGCCGAAATTTTCCTCGGCGGTTCCGTAGGCCGGACCGTAGTTGTTCGCAAGATCGAAATGGGTGATTCCGCGGTCGAAGGCATAATGGGCCATCCGCTGTACGTTGGAAAAGGTCTGCGCGCTGCCGAAATTGTGCCACAGGCCCAGCGAAAAGGCCGGCAGCAGCACGCCGCTGCGCCCGGCGCGCCGGTAGACCATGCCGTCGTCGTAGCGATCGGGCGAAGGTCGATAGGGTGATTCGATCATGGCTGTAAAATTGAACGTTCAAAAGTCTCCCTTCTCGAAGGGAGATTCAAAGGTCTTCTCGAAATAGATGCGTAAAGCGCATTGATTGCGGCTTTTCCACAATCAATGCGCTTCCAGCCAGTTACCGCCGACACCGGCGTCGGCGATCAGCCGGACCTTGAGCTGCGCGGCGGACTCCATGCATTCGGTGACGATCGCCGTGACACGCTCCTGCTCCGAGCGGAGCATGTCGACGACCAATTCGTCATGTACTTGCAGAATCACCCGCGAGCGGATGCCTTCGGCGGCAAAACGCCGGTGGACATTGATCATGGCGATCTTCATGATGTCGGCCGCGGAACCCTGGATCGGGGCGTTCACGGCATTGCGCTCGGCAAGGCCGCGGGCGATGGCGTTGTGCGACAAAATGTCGTTGAGGTAGCGGCGGCGGCCGAAAATCGTAGACACGAAACCCTCCTCCTTGGCCTTCTCGACCACGTTGTCCATATACTTCTTGACCCCGGGATAGGAGGCGAAATAGCCGTCGATGATCTCCTTGGCCTCCTTGCGCGGGATTTCGAGCCGCTGGCTCAGCCCGAAAGCCGAAATGCCGTAGATGATGCCGAAATTCGCCGTCTTGGCCCGGCGGCGCTCCTCGGAGGTGACCTCTGCGAGCGATTTGTTGAACAGTTTGGCGGCCGTGGCCGAGTGGATGTCCTCGCCGTGCTCGAAGGCTGCGATCAGCGATTCGTCGCCCGAGAGGTGGGCCATCAGCCGCAATTCGACCTGGCTGTAATCGGCCGAGAGCAACAGGTGGTCGTCGTCCGAGGGGATGAACGCCTTGCGGATGCGACGGCCCATGTCGTCGCGGACGGGGATGTTCTGCAAGTTGGGATTCGTCGACGAAAGGCGTCCCGTGGCCGTCACGGCCTGGTTGAACGAGGTGTGGATGCGTCCCGTGGTGCGGTTGACCAGCTGGGGAAGCGCCTCGACATAGGTCGAAAGCAGTTTCTTCACGCCCCGGTATTCGAGAATCAGGTCCACGATGCGGTGCTTGCGGGCGAACGACTGAAGGTAGTCTTCGTCGGTGCAGAACTGTTTGGTTTTGGTCATCTTGGGCTTCTCGGCAATGCGCATTTTCCCGAAAAGCACCTCGCCCAGCTGGCGCGCGGAGTTGATGTTCAGATTCGGTTCGCCCGCCTCGGTGCGGATCGCCGCCTCCAGTTCCGCGAGTTTGCGGTTCAGCTCGACGGCATAGACGGCCAGCGCTTCGGAGTCGATCCTCACGCCTGCCATCTCGATGTCGGCCAGCACGGCGATCATCGGCTCCTCGATCTCGAAATAGAGGTGCTGGAGGCCGATCTGCTCGACCATGGGGTAGAGCACCTGCTTGAGTTGCAGCGTGACGTCGGCATCCTCGGCTGCGTACTCCTTGACTCGCTCGACGTTCACGAGGTCCATCGTCAGCTGCTTGACGCCTTTGCCGATGAGCGATTCGATCTCGATAGGCTTGTAATTGAGGTATTTCTCCGCAAGGGCGTTCATGTTATGGCGCGACTCGGGATCGAGCAGGTAGTGGAGAATCATCGTGTCGTACATGCGGCCCCGGATCGTGATGCCCAGCCGTCGCAGCACCATCAGGTCGAACTTGATGTTCTGCCCGATCTTGGCGATCTTTTCATCCCCGAACAGCGGCCGCACGATGTCGGCGTATTCGGGGGTGTTCTCCTCCCTGAAAGGCACGTACCACGCCTTGAACGGCTCCACGGCAAGCGACAGGCCGACGATGCGGTCGTTGAAGATGTCGAAACCCGTGGTCTCGGTGTCGAAGCAGAATTCGGGGTATTTCCCGACCGCGGCGACCACCTCGCGCAACTGCGCGGCATTCTCCACGAGGATGTATTCGTGGGGCGTCGTCTGGGCCGTGCGGAACTGCATCGCCTCGGCTTCGGCCTGCAGTTCGGCCACGGGAACCTCCTGCGCCGCAGGCAGCGGCACGACAGGGTCTCCGAACAGGTTGCCCTGACCCATCAGCGCAGCCTTTTTCGCCGCGGCCGACTTGGCGCGGGCCATCTCCGCCAGCTGGGTCTGCGCCTCCTGGCGCGGCCCTTCGGGAAGCGGCTCGGCAGGCGCGAGGTTCGTCAGGTCGTTCATGAAAGCCTTGAAATCCAATTCGGCGAAGATCCCGCGCAGGGCGTCGATATGCGGATCGCAAACCGTGAGGTCCTCCTCGCGGAAGGGGATCGGCACGTCGAGGCAGATGGTCGTCAGGCGCTTGGCCAGCCGCAGGTTGTCGGCCCATCCGGCGATCTTCTCGCCCTGCTTCCCGGGAATTTTGGCGACGTTTTCCAGGATGTTTTCCACCGTTCCCCACTCCCGGACCAGTTTGCAGGCGCTCTTCTCGCCGATACCCGGGACGCCGGGAATGTTGTCCGAGGCATCGCCCCACAGCGCGAGGATGTCGCGCACCAGCTGCGGGTCGTCGATGCCGTACTTCTCGCGGATGGCCTCGCGGTCGACGATCTCGATGCTCCCCTCGGCGCCCCGCTGCTTGTAGATGCGGCAGTTGTCGCGCACCAGCTGGCCGTAATCCTTGTCTGGCGTCACCATATAGACGTCGTAACCGGCTTCGACACCCTTCTGCGAAAGGGTCCCGATCACGTCGTCGGCCTCGTAACCCGCCACTTCGAGGATCGGAATGCACATCGCTTCGAGCACCCGTTTCACGTAGGGTACCGAGAGCAGGATGTCCTCGGGGGTTTCGGAACGGTTGGCCTTGTATTCCGGAAAGATGTCGCGGCGGAAACTGCCGCCCTTGGGGTCGAAGGCCACGCCCAACAGGTCGGGTCTTTCGCGCTTTTGAATGTCGCGCAGAAACTTTACGAAGCCGAACACCACGGAGGTGTTCATCCCCGCGCGGTTGCGCATCGGACGGCCCAAAAAGGCATAGTAATACTTGAAAATCAACGCGTAGGCGTCGACCAGAAAGAGTTTTTTCATATTAGATAAGTTGCGTCAATTAGAGTCACCTTTTCCCCGCTGCGCCCATTTTCACAAACCTGCCGCACCCGGAATCCCCTCTTGTTTCTTACATATTGTCCTCGGCAAACCACTCGGCGAACGAAGTCGCGGTCTCGTGCAGACGCAGCGAGTGGAGCGCGACGCCTTCGGGAAGGCGCGCGGCGATGCGGGCGGCGAAATCGCCGAGCATGTTCTCGCACGTCGGCTGGTAACTGACCGTAACCACGTTGCCGAAGCGTTCGGTGAGCACGCGGAAGAGTTCCGCCCCGGATTCCGAGGCGCGCAGCACCAGCGCATGGTCGAAACGCGAGACGATCTCCTCGCCGACGATCCGTTTCAGCACGCCGAAATCCAGCACCATGCCGCATTTCGGATCGGCCGCATTTTCGGTCGGAGTGCCCTTAACCGTTACAAACAGACGGTAGGAGTGCCCGTGGATTTCGCGGCACGGACCGTCGTATCCGTCGAGCGCGTGGGCCGCCTCGAACGAAAATTCTTTAGTCAATCTGATAACTGCCATATTGCAAAGATAGTGCAAGCCGAGCGCAAAAGCAAGTTTACTTGCATTTTGCCGAGGCGCAGCCTATCTAAGGCAAAGCCAAAGATCGTGTAAAGCGCAAAATATTCACCCCTATCGGGCGATTCTCTTTAAAATTAGTTATATTTGCCCGACTATGAAGCAGATTCTCGCCGACATCGCTCCTGTGGGCAGCAACAATTTATTCGTAACCCACTACTGGCCCGACAAGCAGACCGATCCTCCGCTCCACTACCACGAAGATTACATGCTCTGCCTGACGCTCCACGTACGCGGCCAGCGCATCCTGGACGATGCGGTCGAAGATTTCACCGAAAAAGACCTCGTGCTCATCAATCCCGGGACCCCGCACCGTTTCAAACGCGACGCGGCGTATGCCGACGCCAGGTGCGAAACCTCCACGGTCATGTTCAGCCGCGAGATGCCCCGCTGGCAGCTCCTCTCGCTCGAACACATGCTTCCCATCCGCGAAATGCTGCTCCGCCCCGCGGCAGGGCTGCGATTCGCCCCGAAAACGATCGACACCGTACTCGACCGGATGATATCGCTGCCCAAACTCGACGGCTTCGAGGCCGTCTCGCTCTTTTTCAGCATCCTCAACGACCTTGCCACGGCGCCGCCCGACGAGGTGCAGCAAATCGGTTCGCGCCACGACGGGTCCTACCAGGACGACCGGGTGCGCCGAATCGTCCGGTTCGTGGAGGAGGGCTATTCCCGCAAACTTTCGCTGGAGGAGGTCGGCCGTTCGGTGAACATGTCCCCGTCGTCGGTGTGCCGCTACTTCAAACGCCGCACGCACCAGAACCTGTGGGAGTACATCAACAGTTTCCGCATCAACCGGGCCGCGCAGCTTGTCGTCGAGACGCAGCTCCCCATTTCGGAAATAGGTCCCCGCTGCGGATTCACCAACGTCTCGAATTTCAACCATCTGTTCCGCGCCCATCTCGGGACCACGCCCAGCGACTACCGCCGCCGGTTCAAAACCTCGCCACTTACGCCGGAGACAACGAACTGAAAAGAGGCGCCTCCGGAGAAGGGGGCGCCTCTTTTTCACGATAGCATAGCCGCGGATCAGCGCACTTCGACCTTATAGGGCGAATACATCAGGACACCCTGCTGGTTCAGGGCCTCGCGCACGGCGTTGTACTCCTTCATCATCAGTCCCAGTTCCGAGCGGGCGAACGCCTCGCGGACACTCACGTTCAGCGACGCGATGATCGCAGCGAAGCCCGTCGGCTCCTCCTTCACTTCGACGACCCGGTAGCTGTCGCCCAGTTCCGCCTTGTCGACGGCCAGCGCAATGGCTGTTTTCAGTCCGCCGTAGGTGTCGATCAGACCGATTTCCAGCGCATCCTTACCCAGCCAGACACGGCCGCCGGCAATGTCTAACACCTTCTCGAGGGGAAGATTACGCCCCTCGGCCACATGGCCGGTGAAAGTGGAGTAAACCCGGTCGACACCGCGCATGATCATCGCCCGCTGCAGGGGCGTCAGCGGCGATGTGGCCGCGAAATCGGCCGAAGCGTTGCTCTTCACGCCGTCGACGGTGATGCCCAGCTTGTTTTTCAGGGCGTCGCGCGTATCGAGGAACATGCCGAACACGCCGATCGAACCCGTGAGGGTCATCTTGTCGGCCACGATCGCATCGGCAGGGCAGGAGATGTAGTAACCGCCGCTGGCCGCATAGGAACCCATCGACACGATGACGGGCTTCTCGGCGCGCAGCAGTTCGATCTCGCGCCAGATGACGTCCGATGCCAGCGCGCTTCCGCCGGGGGAGTTGACACGCAGCACGACGGCCTTCACCTTCTCGTCGTCACGCACGCCGGCGATCTTCGCGGCCAGCGTATTGCCGTAAATTTCCTTGCCGTAACCCTCACCGTCGACGATCTGTCCGTCGGCATAGACTACGGCCACCTGATCGGCGGAAATGTTTTTCAGGTCGGCGCCCACCTGCGCGGCGTAGTCGCCCAGCGTGACGAAGTCGTAATCGTCGGAAACGCCCAGTTCGGCGAAGACATCCTCCATCTGGTCCTCGTAGATCAGACTGTCGACAAGTCCTTTTTCGACCGCCTCCTCGGGAAGCGCCACCTCCAGTTTGTCGGCCATTTCGTTCAGCGTCTTCAGCTCGATTCCGCGCGCCTCGGCGACGCTTTCGGCGATGATGCCCCACATCGAGCTGACGAGCTGCTGCATCTGTTCGCGGTTGGCGTCGGACATCCTGTCATAGATATAAGGTTCGACGGCGCTCTTGTATTTGCAGGCCGTGGGACGGAACACTTCGGCCTTGAGATCGAGTTTGTCCAGCAGCCCCTTGTAGAACATCAGGTTCATGGCCAATCCCGACCACTCCATCATACCCTCGGGCTGCATGTAGATTTTGTCGGCTACCGAAGCCAGGTAGTAGCCGCCCTGCGAATAGGTCTCGTTGTAGGCGACGATGAATTTGCCGCTCTGCTTGAACTCCACGAGCGCCTCGCGCAGCTCCTCCAGGATCGCCGAGCCGGTGACGCCCCCCGCACCGTTCATCCGCAGGTAGATACCCTTGATACGGTCGTCGTCCCGCGCGACTTCGAGGGCGCGGAGCGCCTTCAGGAGCGGCAGCTGCCGCTGGGTCTGGAGCGTCATCAGATCGAGACCCGCCAGCGGATCGGACGACGGGGCGTCGGTCAGCACCTCCGAGAAGTCGATCTTCAGGATCGATTCGGGATGCACCACGACATTTTTCTCCATCGAGCCGGCGATGCCCAGCAGAATGAAAATCCATAGGAAAAACACCAGGAACGTTCCCACGACGACCGCGAGAAGCCCTGCCAGAAAAGTCTTGATAAAATTCATAGTTCGCTCTATTTTGTTGTTGTCTTCTTTTGTGCGTTGCTGCAAATATAGCGATTTTATACGAAAAACAAATAAAATTTATCGTTTTTCGATAAAATATATTGCCACACTATATATATTCTCTAAAATATACGTTATCTTTGGTGTCGTAACGACACTTTTACCTGCCGGAGCGCTTTACCGGACCGCACGCGATTCGGTTTTGAACCCGTTCCGCTTTTTAATATCTTTGCCGAAAAGAAACTGAATACGACATGGAAGAAAAAATCAAACGCCTGCTCGCATCGGTCGTTCACCCGGAAACCGGACAGGACATCGTTTCGAGCGGATTCATCGAACATACGGCGTCCGCCGAAGGGAAAGTCACCGTCGTGCTGCGCTTCGCCAAAGCACGCGACCCGTTCGCGGTGAAGATCAAGAACCAGGCCGAAACCCTTTTGCGCGAGGCGTTTCCGGGCGCGGAGGTGCTCGTCGTGATCAAGGAGGGCGGGGCGGCCCCGCGGCCCGAACCCAAGTCACAGACCACTACGGGCGGCATCGCCAGGGTGATCGCCGTGGCTTCGGGCAAGGGCGGGGTAGGCAAGTCGACTGTCACGGCCAACCTGGCCATCGCCCTGCGGAACATGGGATTCCGCGTCGGCATCCTCGACGCGGACATCTACGGGCCGTCGCAGCCCAAAATGTTCGGCGTGGAAGGGTATGTTCCCGAAGCCGTCGCCGAGAACGGGGTGGACCACATCGTCCCGGCCGAATCGATGGACGTGAAACTCATGTCCATCGGTTTCTTCATCAAACCCACCGACGCGCTGCTGTGGCGCGGCGCAATGGCCGTCAGCGCCCTCAAACAGATGATCCACCAGACCCGGTGGGGAACGCTGGACTTCCTGCTTGCAGACCTCCCTCCCGGCACGGGCGACGTGCACCTGTCGATCATCGGCGAACTGAAAATCGACGCCGCGGTAATCGTCTCGACTCCCCAGCAGATCGCCGTGGCCGACGTGGTACGGGGCGTGGAGATGTTCCGCAATGAAAACGTCAACATCCCCGTAGCGGGCATCGTCGAGAACATGGCATGGTTCACACCCGCCGAACTGCCCGAAAACCGCTATTACATCTTCGGTCGCGGCGGGGCACGCGCATACGCCGAAAAGAGCGGGGTAGAGTTCCTGGGAGAAATACCGATCATCCAGTCGATTATGGACGGAGGAGAGACGGGAACACCTGCAGCGGGGATCGATTCCCGCGTCGAGGAACGCTACCGCGATATCGCCGAAAAGATTGTCGGTAAAGTGATGAAAAACGGTTGACAACTTGTCGAAAACCGGGTTGATAACCGATGAAAAAGAATGAAAAGTAGGGGCGGAAAAATTTGCTTTTCGAAAAAGGGAACGGGTATAAAAATCTTTTCGCCGAAACCAAATTTTCTTTTCAGAAGTTGTGGCGTGGAGGAAAGCCCCGAAACCGGAATAGAATGTTTAAAACAAATAGCTGTCGATATGTCGACAACCTGTTTCAACAACTGTCGATTGTTTTTATATATTTTTGATTTTTAATCAATTATAATTTAAAATAAGAAACAACATAAAGAAAAAGTGTTGATTGGAAAATAACACTACCACTTGTCAACAGTATCAACAGCTATTCTATTTATTCTTCTTTTATTATTTAAATTAATTAAAGGAATAAAAATAAAAAATGAACGTGGAAAACTCCTCCGAGCTCAGCCGCCGCATCGGGGATCTCAAGCGCGAGAAAAACGCCGTGATCCTGGCGCACTACTACACGACGCCCGAAGTGCAGGCCGTCGCCGATTTTCTGGGCGACTCGCTCGCCCTGTCGGTGAGGGCGCAGTCGGTCGATGCCGACATCATCCTTTTCGCCGGAGTGCACTTCATGGCCGAGACCGCCAAGGTCCTCTGCCCCGGAAAAAAGGTGCTCATCCCCTGCCCCGAGGCGGGGTGCTCGCTGGCCGAATCGTGCGACGCGAAGGAGTTCGCCGCCTTCAAGGCCGCGCATCCCGGCCACACGGTCGTCTCCTATGTGAATACCACGGTCGGCGTGAAGGCGCTGACCGACATCTGCTGCACGTCGTCCAACGCGCTGAAGGTCGTGGAGTCGATCCCCGCCGACCAGCCCGTGATCTTCGCTCCCGACCGCAACCTCGGCTCTTACATACAGAAGCTCACGGGGCGTAGGAATATGGTGCTGTGGAACGGAGCGTGCCACGTCCATGAGGAGTTTTCGCTCGAAAAGCTGCTGGCGCTCAAACGGGAACATCCGGCGGCGAAGATCGTCGTGCACCCCGAGTGCCGGGCTTATATCGTCGAAGTGGCCGACTATGTGGGTTCCACGGCGGGAATCCTCGAATACTGCGGCCGGAGCGACGCGCAGGAGTTCATCGTGGTGACCGAGGCGGGAATCCTCGCCGAGATGAAGAAGCGTTATCCGGAAAAGAGGTTCATCCCGGCGCCTCCCGACGACGAGACGTGCGGATGCAACAACTGCAAGTATATGAAGATGGTGACGCTGGAGAACATCTGCTCGTGCCTTGAGAACGAATCGCCCGAGATCGTGCTCGATGACGAGGTGCGCCGGGCGGCGGAACGGTCTATTCTCAATATGATCAATGTCAAATAATTTTTTAATACGTTTTATGAAGAAAATCTTTTTACTGCTCGCCGCGGCGTGCGTCACGCTCTCGGCGGCGGCGGACGAAGGCATGTGGATGCTGCCCTATCTCCGGAAAATGAACAGCAAGGATATGAAGGCCCGCGGGTGCAAACTCTCGGCCGAGGAGATTTACAGCATGAACAACTCTTCGCTCAAGGACGCCATCGTCATTTTCGGCGGCGGATGCACGGGGGAGATCGTCTCGCCCGACGGGCTGCTGTTCACCAACCACCATTGCGGCTACGGGTCGATCCAGTCTCTCTCGTCCGTGGAGCACGACTACCTCAAGAACGGTTTCTGGGCCATGTCGCGCGCCGAGGAGCTGCCGGCTCCGGGGCTTAAGGTGCGCTTTATCCGCCGGATCGTCGACGTGACGCCGGACGTGCTGGGCGCCGTGCCCGACATCGCCGGGGGCGGGGAGCGGGAAAAGCTGGTCGCCGCACAGGTGAAGGCCGTTTCGGAACGCCTTGCCGGGGAGAATCCCGGCATGGATGTCGAGGTCAAGTCCTTCTTCGGGGGCAACCAGTATTTCGCCTTCGTGATCGAGGTCTTCACGGATGTCCGCCTGGTCGGTGCGCCCCCGACGTCGATCGGCAAGTTCGGCGGCGACACCGACAACTGGATGTGGCCGCGTCATACGGGCGATTTCTCGGTCTTTCGCGTTTATGCCGGACCGGACAACAGACCGGCGGAGTATTCGCCCGAAAACCGCCCTTACAAGGCTGAAAAGTTCCTGAAGATTTCGCTCGGCGGTTACGACGAGGGAGACTTCGCGATGATCATGGGTTTCCCGGGGTCGACGCAGCGTTACATGACCTCCTACGAGATCGACCGTCTGCTCGAAGTGGAGAACCCGCAGCGCATCTTCATCCGCGGCGAGCGGCAGGCCATTCTGAAGGAGGACATGGCCGCCAGCGACAAGGTTCGCATTCAGTACGCTTCGAAATACGCCCAGTCATCGAACTACTGGAAGAATTCGATCGGCAAGTCGCGCGGTATCCGCCGGCTCGACGTGAAGGGACGCAAGCAGGAGCAGGAGGCGGCCTTCACCGCCTGGGCGGCGAAGAACACGCTGCCTACGGAAGGCTATTCGAACGCCCTGAACCTGATCCGCGAATCGGTGGAGGAGACGGCTCCCTATTTCGCTTCGAGCCAGTATTTGAGCGAGGCGATCGGCCGCTCGGTGGAGATTCTCGCCCCGGCGCGCCTGGCCGTTTCGAAGACGGGCGGGGAACTGACCGAGGCGCTGAAAGCGTTCTACAAGGACTACAACATGCCGACCGACCGGCGTGTGGCGAAGCGGATGTTCCGGATCGTCGGGGAAAATTGCAAGGAGCTGCCTTCGGTGTTCGCCGAGGTGATCGACAAGCAGTTCGGCGGTGATACGGATGCTTATGTGGATTATCTTTACGACAATTCGGTGTTCGCCGACGAGCGGAAGGCGTTGGCTGCGGCCGAAGCCGGAACGGACGTTTCGAACGATCCCGCCGTGCTGCTGAACAAATCCTATACGGCGAAAATGCGTGAACTGGCTGCGGCGCAGCTGGCCGGGAAGCGGAAGTTCGCCGACGGGCAGCGGCTCTACATTGCGGGCCTGATGCGTATGCAGCCGAACAAAGCCTGGGCGTCGGATGCCAATTTCACGCTCCGTCTGACCTATGGGCGCGTGCTGCCCTACGATCCGGCGGACGGCATTCATTATAACTATTATACGACGCTCAAGGGCGTGATGGAGAAGGAGAACCCGCAGAATCCCACGGAGTTCACCGTTCCCGCCAAGCTCAAGGAGTTGTATGCGGCGAAGGATTTCGGACGTTACGCCAACGAACGGGGAGAGCTTCCCGTGGCATTCCTCGCTGACTGTGACATCACGGGCGGCAACTCCGGTTCCCCGGTGCTGAATGCCAAGGGGGCGCTGTTGGGACTGGCGTTCGACGGCAACTGGGAAGCCATGTCGGGCGATGTGGCGTTCGAACCCGAGTTGCAGCGGACGATTGCCGTGGACGTGCGTTACGTGCTGTTCGTCATCGACAAATTCGCCGGAGCCGGATGGCTGCTCGACGAATTGCAGTTCGAATAAAGGCCGGATTTTCCGGTGGGATAAAGAAGGCGTGCCCGGCGGGTGCGCCTCTTTTCTTCGAACCTTTCACAAAATATGCGCTTTTCGTTCCCGATTCTCTTAAAAATTAGTAATTTTGACAGAAATTAGTAATACTGTATCTATTTTACATTTATGGCAAAAGAGTTCAAACGCTACCTCGTGACATCGGCGCTCCCTTATGCGAACGGTCCGGTGCATATCGGCCACCTGGCGGGAGTTTACATACCTTCGGACATTTATACGCGATACCTGCGGCTTCGGGGACGCGACGTGATTTCAGTCTGCGGATCGGACGAACACGGCGTACCCATCACGATTAAGGCCCGCAAGGAGGGCGTGACACCCCAGCAGATCGTGGACCGTTACCATGCGCTGATCAAAAAGTCGTTCGAGGGGCTGGGCATGTCGTTCGACATCTATTCGAGGACCTCGTCCAAGACCCATGCCGAGACCGCTTCGGCCTTTTTCAGAAAACTCTACGATGAAGGCAAGTTCATCGAAAAGACCTCTTTGCAGTATTACGACGAGGAGGCGCAGACCTTTCTGGCCGACCGTTATATCGTGGGAACCTGCCCCAAATGCGGCAACGACCGCGCTTACGGCGACCAGTGCGAGAAGTGCGGCTCTACCCTTTCGCCCGACGAACTGATCGACCCGCACAGCGCCGTGTCGGGTTCCGTGCCCGTGAAGCGTGAGACGAAACACTGGTATCTTCCGTTGGATAGGTACGAAGAATTTCTGCGCGAATGGATTCTGGAGGGGCACAAGGAGTGGAAAACGAACGTCTACGGGCAGTGCAAGAGCTGGCTCGACGGAGGTCTCCAGCCGCGTGCCGTGAGCCGCGACCTCGACTGGGGCATTCCGGTTCCCGTGGAGGGCGCCGAGGGTAAGGTGCTCTATGTGTGGTTCGATGCTCCTATCGGTTATATATCTGCTACAAAGGACCTTACGCCTGATTGGGAGCGGTATTGGAAGTCGGAGGACACCAAGATGGTTCATTTTATAGGCAAAGACAACATTGTGTTCCACTGCATCGTGTTTCCGTCGATGCTCAAGGCCCACGGCGACTATATCCTGCCCGAGAACGTGCCGGCCAACGAGTTCCTGAACCTCGAAGGCGACAAGATTTCTACTTCGCGCAATTGGGCCGTGTGGCTGCACGAGTACCTCGAAGAGTTTCCCGGCAAGGAGGATGTGCTGCGTTACGTTTTGTGCGCCAACGCTCCCGAGACGAAGGATAACGACTTCACGTGGAAGGATTTTCAGGCGCGCAACAACAACGAATTGGTGGCTGTGCTGGGTAATTTCGTCAACCGCGCGCTGGTGCTGACGCAAAAGTATTACGGCGGCAAGGTTCCGGCTTGCGGGGATTTGAACGAATATGACCGGGAGACTGTTGCCGAGGTGGCGGCCGTGAAGGCTTCGCTCGAAGGAAATATCGAGAGCTACCGTTTCCGCGAGGCGCTGAAGGATGCCATGAACATCGCGCGTATCGGCAACAAATACCTGGCCGACACCGAACCGTGGAAGGTGATCAAGAGCGATCCGGCGCGTGTGGAGACGATTCTCAACATTGCTTTGCAGATCACGGCCAACACGGCCGTTGCCATCGAGCCGTTCATGCCGTTCTCCGCGGAGAAGATTCTCCGGATGCTGGCTGTCGACAAATTCGGCTGGGAACGCCTCGGTGCAATGGATCTGATTCCGGCGGGGCACGCCATCGGGGAACCTGCCCTGCTGTTCGAAAAGATCGAGGACGACGTGATTCAGCGTCAGCTGGATAAACTTGCGGCGACCAAGGCGGCCAATGAAGCGGCTGAAATGTCTCAATCTATTGAACCTCAAAAAGATACGATTGAATTCGACGATTTTCAGAAGATGGATATTCGCGTTTCGACGATTCTGGCGGCGGAAAAAGTCGCTAAAACGAAGAAATTGCTGAAACTGACGGTCGACACGGGTATCGACAAACGTGAAATCGTTTCGGGAATTGCCGAGCATTTCACGCCCGAAGAGCTGGTGGGACAGCAGGTGCTTGTCCTGGTGAATCTCGCTCCGCGCGAACTGAAAGGTATTCTTTCGAACGGTATGATTTTGATGGCGGAAGACGCTTCCGGAAAGTTGCGCCTGTTGCAGCCCGGCGAGGCGACCGGCAACGGAGCCGTTGTAGGTTGATAGAGGAAATTTTCGATAAATTTTTTAAAAGCATAAGATATGGAAAATACAGATTGGAGCGCTTTGGGCTTCGACTATCGCAAAACCGATTACAATGTTCGCTACTCCTTTACCGACGGGAAATGGAGCGACATGGTGGTCACGGATGACGAGTATATCCAGATGCATATGTCGGCTTCGTGTCTGCATTACGGCATCGAACTTTTCGAGGGTCTCAAGGCTTTCCACGGGATTGACGGAAAGGTGCGCCTTTTCCGTGTAGCCGACAATGCGCGGCGTCTCCAGTCCTCGGCAAAACGGTTGTGTTTGCCGGTTCCTTCGATTGAAATGATCGTCGATGCCTGTATCGAGGTCGTCAAGCGCAACGAACGTTTCGTTCCTCCCTACGGCACGGGTGCTTCGCTCTACCTGCGTCCGGTGATGTTCGGAACAACGGTCGGATTGGGTGTGAAACCGGCTAAAGAAGCCTTGTTGATTGTCTACTGTTCGCCCGTCGGAGCCTATTTCAAGTCGGGCATCAAGCCGATCCGGGTTGCTATCGACCGGGAACAGGATCGCGCTGCTCCACGTGGAACAGGAGATGTGAAGGTCGGTGGCAACTATGCGGCCAGTCTGCTGTCGGGTGAAAAGGGCCATGGAATGGGATATTCGAATATCATGTACCTCGATGCTGCCGAACATAAATACATTGAGGAATGCGGTGCGGCTAATTTTTTCGGCATTAAGGATGGTAAATATATCACACCTAAATCTCCTTCAGTCTTACCGTCGATTACCAATATGAGCCTTCGCCAGATTGCACGCGATATGGGATTGACAATCGAGGAGCGCCATATTCCGGTTGAGGAGCTGGATTCCTTCGAGGAGTGCGGCGCCTGCGGAACAGCGGCGGTTATCTCCCCTATCGGATATATTTACGATATGCAGACCGAAAAATCGTATAATTACGGCGAAGAGGTTGGAAAGAATTGTATGGAGCTTTATACGCGTTTGCAGGATATTCAGTACGGCCGTGCGGAAGATAAGTACGATTGGTGTACGATTGTTTTGTGATTTGTGATTTATTTGTAAAAAGGCCGCTCTAACAGAGCGGCCTTTTTAATTTGTTCCACGTGGAACATTATACCCTATCGTCCGAATTTTACGAGCAGGACGTTGACGTCGGCGGGTGAAACTCCGGGAATTCGCGACGCCTGGCCGATGGTTTCGGGACGGATGCGAGAGAGTTTCTGACGGGCTTCGATCGTCAGCGCCTGCATCGAATGAAAATCGAAATTTTCCGGAATTCGAATATTTTCAAGACGCCGCAGTTTCTCTGCGATGAATTTTTCGCGTTCGATATATCCTTTATATTTGATTTGAATTTCCGCCTCTTCGATTGCTTCCGGAGTTATTCCGTTTTCGCCGATGAATTTTCGCAGTTTGGGTAACGTATTTTGCAGCGAATCGAACGTGACATTGTTGCGCATCAGAATGTCGTAGAGTTTTCTTCCCTGCGTCAAAGGTTCCGAATAGACTGATTTTAAATAGTCGTTAATTTCGGCTGCTTTGATGCTCTGCTCGCGGGCGAATGAAATAAGCGATTCTACAGACGTATTTTTTTTGACGAAATAGTCGTACTGTTTCTGCGAAATCAGACCTATTTTGTATCCAAGCGGAGTCAAACGGATGTCGGCATTGTCCTGCCGGAGCAGAATGCGATATTCGGCCCGGGAGGTGAACATACGGTAGGGTTCGTCGACGCCTTTTGTCACCAGGTCGTCGATCAGCACGCCGATATAGGCTTCGTCGCGTTTCAGTACGACCGGCTCCTCCCCTTTCATTGCCCGGTGGGCGTTGATACCTGCTATCAGCCCCTGTGCCGCGGCTTCCTCGTATCCCGTTGTACCGTTGACCTGCCCGGCGAAATAGAGTCCCGAAACCAGTTTCGTTTCGAGCGAATGGTGCAGTTGCGTAGGCGGAAAATAGTCGTATTCAATGGCGTATCCGGGGCGGAAAATGTGCAAATCTTCGAATCCGCGGATTTTGTGCAAGGCTTCCCACTGCACTTCCCAGGGCAGAGATGACGAAAAACCGTTCAGGTAATATTCATTGGTCGAACTGCCTTCGGGTTCCAGGAAGAGCTGGTGCTGGTCTTTGTCGGCAAAGGTACGGAGTTTATCCTCGATCGACGGGCAGTAGCGCGGACCGATGCCGCAGATCGTGCCGTTGAACAACGGCGACCGGTCGAATCCTGTACGGAGGATGTCGTGGACTTCTTTCGAAGTGTAGACCAGAAAGCAGGGAAGCTGCTCTTTGACGGGTTGCGTTTCGGGAGAAAATGAAAATTTGGCGGGGGTTTCATCGCCGTATTGCGGTTCGAGGATTTCGAAATCGATGGTCCGGGCGTCGAGTCGTGCCGGGGTTCCGGTCTTCATGCGTCCGGTCTCGAAACCGATGGTCCGGAGGTTCTCCGTAATGCCGTGCGAAGCGGCGTCCCCTGCCCTGCCGCCTTCGGCATGCGAGGAGCCGCAGTGCATCAGTCCCCCGAGGAATGTGCCGGAGGTGAGTATGACTTTCCGGCAGGAAAATTCGACGCCCATGCGCGTCCGCACCCCCGTAATACGGTGTGTGTGTGTGGTGGGCCGGGAGTTATTCTGCTTCGGGTCCGGCTCTGCGCCCGGGGTGTCCGGTTGTGCGGGGTCTGTGTTCAGGTCGAACAGCAATTCCGTCGCGGCGTCCTGCCAGATGTAGAGGTTCCAGGTGTTTTCGAGCGTGCGGCGCCACTCCTCCGAAAAGCGTGTTTTGTCGCATTGTGCCCGGGGACTCCACATCGCGGCGCCCTTCGACCGGTTGAGCATCCGGAACTGGATGGTCGTACGGTCGGTGATCCGGCCCATCTGACCGCCTAAAGCATCTATCTCTCTGACAATCTGCCCTTTAGCTACGCCGCCGACTGCCGGGTTGCACGACATGGCAGCCAGTTTGGCCATGTCCATCGTGAGCAGCAGCGTGCGCGAGCCGAGCCGTGCGGCGGCCGAAGCGGCTTCGCATCCGGCATGTCCTCCGCCGATGACGATAATGTCGTAATCGAGTGTCATTCGTTATTCGTTTTGTCTGTTTTCGGATCTGCTTCCCGGAGCGGAGCGGCTCCGGAAATCAGCGCTCCGAAGTCTATTTCGTCCCACTCCACTTCGTCGTCGGGCAGTTCCAGGGAATAGAAGTCGACCATATCCATTCCGATTCCCGTTTCGAAGGGAACATAGAGCGATTGGAACTGCTCTGTTTTCCGGTCATTGCTGAAGGCGAACACGGCCGTCCTTCGCACGGAGTCCACGAAGTATATATCTATTTGCTCGATACCGTCATATCCGGCCGTTGTCCGGAGGCGGTAGTGCATCGGCGCGATGCGTTCCGCCGCGCTGATGCGCGAAGGCCACGGACCTTCCATCGTCTGGCGGACAAAAAGCGAATCCGAAATCCACACCGGATAGGGATTGAAACCGTTTACATAGTAGTTCCCCTGGAAAGAGCGGACCGGCGTCCAGCTGTGCGGCAGCCCTTCCAGCGCCGTGTGACGCAGAAGCGGCCCGGGATGGCGTTTTTTGAGCATGTGCAGCATGTCGGTGAAATCCTTCCATTGAGTCTCGTTCTGCGGCGAGAGGCTTGCGAAATTGGGAATATCGTTCGGCTGCGGACCTTTCCGGATAAAGACCTTATAGCGGTTCGTGTCGCTGCCGAGAGGGTACTCGTGGACGAAGAGGAACGTCGTGTCGTTTTCCACGAAGGGACCCCGCCGTTCGGTGCTCCCGTCGCGGCCGGTCCGGGTACGGGATGCGGCGTGCGGGGACTTCTCCCCTGCCGCCATCTCCTTCCCTGCCGGATCCGGTGTGGAAACGGCGGCTTCGGGCGTGCCTTTGCCGGCAACCTTGTCTGCGGCGTTTCCGGCCGTGCGGCGGCCCGTACTGCCGGCAGCCAGCAGGAGAGCCGCGAGAACGGCCGCAGCGGTAAATAGGGAGCGTTTCATGTCGCGGTCAGTGTTGGGGGTACTCCCAGAATTTCAGGTATTTGTCCTCCTTGCGGTGCATCTGCGCATTGGTGCGGGGCGTTTTGTCGCCCTGCCCGCAGAGGTGCAGCACCCCGTGGACCACTACCCTGCGCATCTCCTGCAAGGTTGTCGCGCCGTATCGGCGGCTGTTGTCGGCAACGGTCTCGACGTCGATGAAGATGTCGCCCGAGACGATCCGTGCGCCCTTGCGGTCGCTGTAATCGAACGTGATGACGTCGGTGAAGTAGTCGTGTCCGAGGTATTGGCGGTTCATCTCCAGCAGCCGCTGTGCCGAACAGAAGATGTAGGTGACGTCGCCCAGCGCGTAGCCCTCCCCTGCGGCCACTTCGTGCAGCCATTGTGCCGTGAGGCGCTTTTGCGGGAGGCGGTAGGTGCAATCGTCGGTAAAGTATCTGACAGCCATTTTTTCGTTGTTGTTATGTCGTGTCCGTACCGGGGCGGACGACGTGCCGGCCACTGCACGGAACCGCAGGAAACATCGGTTTTATTTTCGGAAACACTCCTCCGCCCGCATCTTCTGCCCGGGATTGGGCGGGTAGATGCCGAAGACGAGTTTGTATTCGGTTTCCATCGTCATGACGTTGACCGCCGAGCCGATGGTTCCGAGTTGTGCGTTTCTTGCCACTTTCTGGCCCTTCTCGACGCAGATCGTCCCCATGTTGGCATAGGAGGTTATGTATTCGCCGTGAGCGACGTAAACGTCGTATTTGCTGGTGATGCGGTTGCGCTTCACGTCGACGACCTTGCCGTCGTAGATCGAGATGACGTGCGCCCCCTTCGGACCGGTGATCTCGGCCATGTTCTCCTTGTAGCGCTTCACGCGCCCGGCCGTCACCGGAAGGCGCAGTCCGAAGGTTTTCGCCGAGAACGAAGCGCCTTCGGTGTTGCCTTTGGTCAGCTTGCGCAGTTCGCCGATGGCCACGTCCAGCTGCTGTTCCTGTGCGACTTTGCGCTGCAGGGCCGTCTTCTCCTTCTGCGACATCGACCGGATGCTGGCCTTGGCGTTGCGGGCGTCGCGCTGGAGTTTCTCGCGCTGCGCCGAGAGGCTGCGCGTCACCGAGTCGAGCGACTGCTTGCGGCGGTCGAGCGCCTCCTTTTCGGTGCGGACCTCGGCGGTCAGCGCCTCGATGTCGCGCAGTTTGCGTTCGCGCAGCGAGGCGACCTCGCGCAGGGCGGTGATCTTGCGCGCCACGTCCGTGAAGTCGCGCGAGGAGAAGATATAGGTCAGGTAGTTGTTGTGCTTGTAGTTGCGGTAGGCTTCACGCACCATTTCGCCGTACTGCGCACGGTCGCGTTCGAGCGTCGCCGAGAGGTTTCCGGCCACGCTGTCCGTGTGGGCGATCTCCTCACGCAGGAGGCGCGCCTGCTTCTCGGTCTCGTCGAGCAGCTGGTTGCGCGAGTCGATCTGGCGGGCCAGGCGGCGTACCCGTTCCTCGGTGGCCGTACGGCCCTTCTGGATCTTCGAAATCTCCTGCTCCTCGGTGGCGATCCGCTTTTCGAGGGCCGCGATGACCCGTTTCTGCTCCTCGATGCGGCGGTCGGTCTGTGCGGCGGCGGCGAGGGTGAAGAGCAGGAACGCGAGGGTCAGGATGCGGAGCGGTCTCATGGCGGGTTATTCTTTGGGTTCGGGCTTTTTGACGGCAGGCTGTTTCAGCCGCTGTTCGATCTGCCCGGCGTCGTAGCCCTTTTCGAGCGCCCTCCGCCAGTAGATTTCCGCCATGAACTGCTCGCCCAGGAGGTGCAGGATGTCACCGTAATGAACCATCAGTTCGGGGCTTTTCTGCCCGTCGAGCGCCACGGCCTTCTGCAGGATCTTCTTGGCTTCGTCCGTGCGTCCCAATTTGAAAAGTACCCAGCCGTGGGTGTCGAGGTAGGTCGGGTTGTTTGGCGACAGTTCACAGGCTTTTTCAGACATTTTATCGGCCAGCGACAGTTTTTCGTCTTTTTCGCTCAGGTAATAGCTGTAATTGTTGAGAATCATAGAATTGTCCGGATCGTACTTCAGCCCCTTGCGGTAATAGCCGTAAGCGCCCGGACCGTCTTCCATTTTCTGCCTGTTGTCGCCCAATGTTCCGTAAATCACACTTCGCAGCGAATCGGTACGGGTCAGTTTCAATGCCTTGAGAAACTCCTTTTCCGCACCGGCATAATCCGCAGACGGCTTCCGCTCCCGCTTACCGAAAAGGTTGAATTTCATTCTTCGCTTGTTTTCAACAGTCGTTTTCCCGCCTCGGCACAGCCTGAACAAGTTCGGCTCTGCGCTCGGCTTAACGAAAACGTTTATTTTCATGCTCCATTTCTCGCCTCGGCAATTCGAGTAAACTCGATTGCACTCGGCTTGGCGAAATGGTTCTGTCAATTTACCCAACGGCCGCAACTCCGTCCGACCGGCGGCCGTCGTCTCCGCCGGTCGGAGACACACGTCTACGGGC
>OJQL01000976.1_pt1 | contig 24887 bp, 32 predicted proteins | sample 1598731 | NCBI WGS metagenome assembly OJQL01 (sample SAMN03922510, study PRJEB24848) | human gut metagenome | isolation source: stool sample | host: Homo sapiens | place: Germany | collected 2010-02
AGCGTCCCGGCGATGCGGGAAGCGTGTACGACGATGCGTTTTGGGAAGAAGCGCACTATCAGTTCGTCGTAACGGATAAACTGTTCGAGAACGGAACACCTTTGTAAGACGAGTGTATCGCAGACAAAAAGGGAAAGATTCTGCATCTTTCCCTTTTTAAATTTATTATTTTTCAGTAAATTTATCTTGTTATTTAGTTGCGTGTGCCCGCACCTCATGCAACCGGATTTCCTACATAAATTCGAATTTAATCTGTATTCGCCGCGAGCACCATTCTTATTACCCGTTGAACCATTATTGACTTTACCTAAAATTACTATTCCTATGAAACAGTTTTTATCTTGTCTTTTCATTATTCTGGTCTGTTTCTCTTGTACTAAATTCGAGGAGGAATATCAATGTGAGGAAATGCTGCCCGAAACGAGGACCGGAATGGCATTGAGCAACGGCAATCCCTATTCATTCAAAAATATCCAATCGGCAGCCAATCAAATAGCCGTTTTTGAAGGAACGACTCCTATACGTTTAACTCCGACTCATCTATATGTCCGGTTTTTCGTACAAGATACGGTTCAATATTGCATGTTGAGTGACAGTATGCGTTTATCGCTTTACCCGTATCCGTTGGACCGCCGATTAAGTTCCGGTGAAATGCACCAGTATTTAACCAATCAACACAATCAATATTTTTATTCCGTATTGCCGATAAAAAATCTATCTATTCTTTCCAGTGTGCAATGCAATATTTTGGACACTTTGTATATGCAACCGACCAATTCTTTGTTGAGAACAAACTCTATGGAGAATGAAGAAGAGATGATGGACGGAAATACGGACGAGTCTTCAGGAGTGGAGAATGGTTTGTATAGGACTTCAGCCACGGCTGTTCAATTGTCAGAAGCAGGCTGGGAAAAAGTGCTTAAGCAGGCCAAAAAAAATGTAGGTATAGAGCTCCCCACCGGGCCATCTTCTACTGCATCGGGCGACTGGTATCCTTCCGTCAGGGTTACGTATCAGGATGACAAACTGACCGACCCCATCCCGTTACCCGGGGTAAAGGTCGTCGTAAGAGATTTTACGAATGAAGGATTCGCCTATACCGGAACGGACGGTATTGCACGGGATATTGCAGCCAATTCCGGCCGATGGTTCACCGATTATGTGCAATATGTCCTACGGTTTGAAAATGACCAAGGCGGTACCGAGTGGATTATTCGCGATTGCGGGTATTTAACGGCGGAATATCACAATGAGGACATGATGAATACGAACTGGAATTTATTTATTAATGCCCGAAAAAATGATACTCCCCACCGGTTACAATGTTTCGCAGCTACCCACTTGGGAACCTATGCCTTTATAATGGGGCAGAATGTACTGAACAAGAACTTCAAGAATTTCGACCATTTGATGGTTATCGGTGTCTTCCCGGAAGAAACATGCATAGAACATCCCGGAGCCGGCGGATGGTTTATTTGGGATGAACGGCTAAACCGCTTGAGTAAGCGTACCGACATAAAAATTTATGGTAGAGTAAAAGCCAATGAATACGTATCTAAAGCAGCTATGGTAGCTTCTACTATCCATGAATTTGGCCATGCCTCCCATTTTCAATCCGTTCTCAGCACTCCGGGATCGGACAGAAACAAAAATTATAAAAGGGCTGAAAACAAAATGGTCGAAAGCTATGCTGTTACTGTGGAATATTATATATCCAGTCTCATTTACGGACGAACGAAAGCAGGAGATTTATTACAGCATGGTTCTCATCCGGATTATACTAAAGTCGGACCTTCGTTGATATGCAACGGAGTTACGGTAGAAGATTTGCAAAATACCGTCATCTATTCCGCAACCTTCGCAGAATGGATGCAGAAGATATGGGAAGTCCCGAGAGTCCAGGACAAACTGGATAGAAGTGTTTTCGATTTGATACTCGACAACCCGTACCGTCTCATTTTAGACAATTACAACGAGATGCTGAAAGGACCGGAACATACGTCCGTCGGAGTAAAAAATGATTATTATATCGATTCCCGTTATGTGGGAGATGTCGAGGTCCTGTCGTTCGAGATTTCGGGCGAAGGATACAACATCGAATCGGATGCTAAACAAGAACATTTTTACGTAACCTTTTCTACAAGAGGAAAACGTACGATAACGCTCACGGTCAATCATCTGAAACTGAATGCCGTTTTGCGTGCCGTTATGGAAGTCGATGTTGCAGACCCGCCGGAAATCATCGCCTGTGCCTTGTCGAGTACGCAGCCGCGTATCGGGGACAGAAATTGTTATACGATCAAAAACTATCCAAATACCGTTATTCCGTATTGGTCAATCGGACGGTATGAAAACCGTCAGTTCGTGGATTACTCTTCCCACTTCTTCATTTTGGATGCCCCCTCCGAAGAATACTTTTATATCGTACCGAAATTCGGAGGCAAATATGTCATCCAAGCCAAATTGTCAATAGGTATGGGTAAATATGAGACGTTGGAATTGGAAATCAACGTCCCTACTGAAACTGTCAGAATGCCGGGAGTTGTCACACCTTGGCCGAACGATTCTACTTATATTACCAGAGTAAGAGCTTACCTGAAAAACAATGGTACTGCCCAAAAGCGTATCATATACAATGCAGGACCTTTTTACTCGATTTCGTCTGATACTTTGGGCGGTAGTTATGATTTCTATGCTTTTTCCAATCTGCCGTTCGAGAACCATCCGAATTACAGTTACATCGTTCCATTGTATGAAAACAAATACCAGAACAATCAATTCGCTTATGATACGAAGATATACAGTGAATGGGGCAATACCGCAAACGACACTCCGGTATTATGTTATATTTATAGCGGAGTGCGTCCCGGCGCAGTTCCACTGTATTCGATTGAAGAGGTACGATTGGAAAACAATGTAATCGTAAACGCATTCAGATATGTATCGACAGCAGACAAACCCAACCAACAATACACTTCTACCGATCCTGTTACGAAAAAAGCATATACATTGAAAACCATCAATCACGGCCGAATCGGTTATGTGTATCCTAATTCAGAGCTATAATAACGAACGAAGGCCGGGAAGCAAATTCCCGGCCTTTATCGTTTCTACGGGACCTCTTCCCCGGCTATATTTTTTCGTATTTGGCATATAGGAGGGTCAGCGTCGCCGAAGGTTTGCAAAGGTACTGCACTTCGGTCGAGAGCCTCGTTCGGTAAGCGGCATCGGCATACCAGCCGGCGAACCGCATCCCTGCGCTGTACTGCGGGGCCCGCAGGGTGCATCCGTTTTCGTAACAGGCGATGCGCAGGGTTCCGTCCTCCTGGCGCAGGTAGTACGGAGCGCCGGTCACCGTGAGCGCTTCATCACCGTAAGGCGCTACCCGAATCTCGTTGGCCAGCATGTGCCGGAAGGTGTAGGTCTTGCGGAATCCTCCGTCATCGACCAGCAGCACGTCGTACTCTATCCATCCGTTCGCCTCGGTCACGACGGGCGGATTGTAGATTACCGGCAGGGAGTTTGGGCCGTTCTGATTCCACAGGGCGATCGTCCCGGTCTGTCCGTAAGGATTGGTGTTGAATTTGAAACAGGATGCCACGCCTTCCCGGAGCGTCACCGTGCCGTCTATCTTGCGGCCGGCCGTATTCCCGGCAATGTCGAAATGCAGATTCCACGCCTTCGAGGGGATGCAATAGCCGGAAAGTGCTGCGTCGGAGTTCTCCAAATCGTCGTACACGTCGAGCGTGTAGCACTGCACGCGGGTGTCCACTTCGCTCTCGCCCTCGATGGTGATGTCGAGCGAATAGCGGGTATTGCGGCGGACGTTGAAATCCGTCGTGTTGTTCTCTCCGAGATATACCCGGTATTCGAGCACTTTGTTTTCCCGCACGGCCCGAATCATCAAATACGTCGCATACTGCGGGGCATGGTCGGCATCCTTCAGCCGCTGGTCGGTAACGGAGGCAACAATACCCTGACAGTTCTGCGGCATGTACAGTTCATCCGTATAGCGTCCTTGTCCGTCCATTACGATACTCCGGTTGCTGGAAACATATTCGTCTTCCTGCGCCGAAGGAGCCGTATCGCCGAAAATTGCTCCGCGCCGGGGTATGTTGCAGACTTGCAGCGACACGATCTCCATACCTTTCATGGCAGGAGCTGCGGAAATGCTGTACGTTATTTTGGCCATATCCCTTTCGAGTTCCAGCGGCGGCAGCGTCACCCGATTGCCCGGCTGCTGCTCGATTTGAAGCTCCCGCATCGCCGACATGGGCAGGCTCCGAAGCCCGACCATAAAGTTTACCGTCCTGTCAGTAACTTGCGCATACTGCAATTCCCCCAGGTCGGCATAGGCATTGGCGATGACATAGAGTTCGTAGTTTCCCGGGACGCAATTAAATTCCAGCTCCATAGACGTAAGATAGCTGTGCAGAACCAGCTCCCGGGAGTAGGCATCGAAAAGATAGACGTTCAGGTCGTTTACCGTGTCTTCATCCGCCGTGCGTGTTACGCACTCCATCTGCCCGGCCTGTACGGGCATAACGACCCGTACCTGCCCTTCGGGAATGTTCCGCTCCCCGGCGGGCTGTATCTCGCGCGAGCAGGCGGCACATCCCGCAGCGGCAAGGCCGCAAAGAATAATCATTGATTTGAGTTTCATCGGAAGTTAATTTTTGAGGGTTATAGATTTCGTTTTATACGGTATCGTCCGACTCCACGAGCCGAAAAGAACACTCCGCTTCCTGTTGCTGCCCGAAGTTGTCGGTTACGATAAAGCGCAGGGAGGGATCGTCGCTGCCCGTCGGCCGGTACCAGAGCGTAAAGCGCCACGCCAGCGGGTCGGAAACGTCCAGGTCGGGAACCACGCGCAGTTCGTATTCTTCGCGGTCCGTGTAGTACATCCCGCGCGAATCGCGCAGCGTGCCTTTTCCGTCGGTTTGCACCCAACTGAATCCGTACTCCGCGCCTGCGTAGTCGCCTTCGCGCTCCAGGGTGAAGCGTATCTCCACCTCTTCGCCCGGTGCAACTTCTGCGGGCAGCGGCCAGGTGGAAATTTTGAAAGAATACTCCTGCCGGACCTCGATGCCGTCACTGCAGGCTGCCGCCAGAAGTCCTGCGCACAGCAGGCAGGCGGCCGTTCATACGTGTGTTTTCATCTGTGTTGTTGTTTGTGTTAGAATTTGTTGTCGTTGCACCAGGCCGCCAGCCGTCGGTCGTCGTACATGGCGCTCGGTTTCCCGCACCGCTCCAGATGTTCGATGACGAGCGGTCGGGGCAGTATGCCCCGGCAGACATAGGTCGAACCGCAGGGTGTGCCTTTCGTGGTGGAGTATTCGATACGTCGGTCGAACATCAGCAGCTGCAGCTGAACTCCGGCCAAAGCCCGCATACAGCTTCCGTTGCTGAAAGTGTTGTTCGAAAGGAGCAGGGCGAAAGGCTTACCCAGAGCGATGCACCGACGCAGAATCTCGGTCTTACGGCTGTACGGCGGGTTGGAAAGCAAAATATCCCAATGCGGTGGTTCGAAGTTGAAGAAATCCTGTCCCCGGGACAGATGCGACCATACGCAACGGATGCCGAGTGAGCGCAGGGCCCGGACATATTCGCTGTATTCGGTATCGAAAGGGCATCATACGATTTTGTCGCGTGGAATATATTTCAAAACAGGAACTACCGCATAGTGCGGCGTATAGTATTCGTCGCCGGGACGTTTGTAGATACGTGCGATTTCCATAGCGATTGACGTAGCTTTAGTTGATGATGAAGCGTATCCCGACGGATACGGTGGTGCGGAAGAGTGTGACGGAGGAACCTGCGGTGATGCGTTGTGCCACTTCCAGCGACAGAGCTATCCGGTCCGAAAGAAAGGCGGCCAGCTCCGCCGAGAATGCTCCGCCCCATAGTACGGCGTCGCCGTTTACCAACCGGGCCCCGTCGTAGAGCGTCCTGCTGCGGCCGCCGACTGTTTCATAGCCGACCAGCAGAGCACCGCCCGCAGATAGGCGGACGTGATAGCCCCGGTCGTGCAGCAGGTGGACGTAGTAGCCGACACCGGCCAGGTATTGCCGCTGGGGTATGCACTGCGGGCCGTAGCGGAAGTCGCGGTGCAGATATTCGACTCCGAACTTCCAATGTGTGCGGTTCCGGTTTGTCCGCTCCAGCGCTATGGCCGTTCCCCATGCGTACTCTCCGTACCGGCTGCATACGCTCAGTCCGTCCACCGTTCCTGCCTGCATGTATAATGATAGCTGGCGGTGCAGGTCGCGCTGTGCTGCGACCTCGGTTGCCGGGCAGATGCCGAGGAGCAGAAAAAATGCGGTGATAAGTCCTTTCATGTCTCTTGCGTTGTTATCGGGATTCGGGAATAGGTTTGGCGGCGAGGATGTCTCGGTTTTCGACACGGAGACTTTGGTGGCGTCCTCCGCCTCGCTCATAAATATCTATGTGCAGAGCTTTACCGTCGGGAATGGTCATCTTGGAAATGGCCCATACGGTACGCCGGGTATCTCCCGCTCCGATATCATGCAGAGGATGCAGACTGCGGACGGGAACGATTTCTATATCCTGCACGGCCGTGCGGCGGGGCAGGCGTTTGTCCCGGACGTACAGACGGATATAATCCACATCGAAGGGGATGCGGCTGTCATTGCGCATTTCGATACCGAAATAGAGCCATCCCTCGCTGTCGATATAGATTCCTGTGAGAAGCGTTTGCAGTCCGTAGCGCTTGTAACCGATATGTTTAATCTGCGGCTTGTCATTGTTGTAAATTTGTTCCATCGCACTGTCTATGCGAGCTGCGTCATCCCCGTCCAGCGCATCGAGGCGCACAGGTACCGTCGGCGCTTTCCCTTCAGGAATTTGCGCCTGCAGGTCGTTCATAATGCGTATCGAGAGCTGCCCGGGGTCATCGGCATACCGCACGTCGAAAGCGTAGAAGCGGCCGTCGGCGGTGATAACCGTCAGATTGGTTTCTGCCTGAAAGTCGCGCACGGCAGCTTTCAGTCGCACGACGTTGGCCGCTCCTGTGGCTTTGTCGGCGATGATATCCGTCGAACCGAGGTCCACGTACTGCACGGGGGCAGGAAAAATCAGGTGCGTGGTCTTGTTGAACGACACTTCGACCTGACGGGGTGTTATCTCCGACTGCGGTATCTGGGCCTGCCCGCTGCGACCTGCGCAGAGGCAGAGCAGAAAGACGATGTATCTTTTCATGGCTATTTTTCGATTTTACTGTTCCGAGACAAGAAAAAGCGTGTGTCCCGCTTTGAGCGTTATTCGCACTTCGCGCAGTTTGGTCGAGAGGTACTTCGTGCTTCCCGAGATGAGCGAGCGGGTAAGGTCTGAAGCGATTTGCTGACCTGCACCGCGTGTCACCGTAATCCCCGAGCCGAGGTTGTTGCCGGCACTCGCCGCTGCCTCTTTGAGTGCCGAGCGCTCTGCGGTATCGGGAATGAAGAGTCCCGGCTGGCCGTCCGTATCGTAGGCCGTAAGATTGACAGTGAGAAGTCCGGCGTCGGATGCGAGCGACTGCACCCGGATACCGAGCCTCTGGCCGCTGATTGTGGCCGTGCCGTAGATTATCGTTCCTTCCGGCAGGAGGGTCTCTCCAGCCTGCACCCGGTCGAGCAGCCGCAGGCGCACGCGCTCCCCGGCCGCGATGCGCTGTTCACTGTCGATGCAAGCGCGAATCCTACCGGTCGGAGTCGTCGTATCCGGTCCCACTGCAGTACGGAATGCCCGGTTACGGGGTATGTCCGGCAACGTGTCAGGCAGGGCGAGCGTGGACACTACCGATGTTACGGGCCGCACGACGGTTATCTGTTCCGCCGGACTCACGGTCGCAGGTACGGATGCCGTAGCCGGTTCTCTGCCGTCGGCAGCACCGTTAGGGAAGTAGCGGGCCGCCAATGCGTAGCTGCGCTCCATCAGCGCTTCTGCGGAGGGCGGCTCCGGGGGCAGGGTTCGCTGTTCTTCGAGGCGGCGGGTCAGTTCCTCGACCTGACGCTGCAACGCCTCGAGCTGAGCATCCTCCCCGTCGGCGGGACGGTAAAAAGCAGTTACCTGCCTGCTCAAGGTGCGGTAAGTGTCGTGCGATGCGCTGATGGCATTTTCTTCGGGTACCGTTTGTGGCTCTTTTCCCGTCACGCTGTCCGAAAGCAGAGAGTCGTCGGCAAGATCTGCGAGCGACCGTACCTTGTCCTGCCACAGCTCCTGCCGGTGTATCTCTTCATAAACCTTGCGTTTATCAGCGTTCATTTCGCTCACTGTCGCATCGGGAATCGACGTATCGAAACCTTCGAACATCTCGTTGCCGGGCGTCTTCTCCTGCGGGGCGTAGAGCATCCACAGAAATCCGCCGCACAGGGCCGTCATCGCACCGATGGCAAGTCCGGAGCGCAGGTGCTGCCATGCCTTTTGTTTGGATGCCTGCTGGGACTCTTTACCGGGTTGTGTCGCTGCCATAACATACGGAGTTTATCGAGGTGCTGTCTGTCATATCGGTAATCAGCGGTACGGGATGCAGGTGTTCGATGCGGCCGCGCAGCCGTTCCCTGCCCGAGGAGATGTCCCGCAGCGTAGTGAACAGATTCAGCGTCAGCAGTGCGAGCAGCAGGCCTGCGGCAGTCCATCTCCTCTGTTGCGGAGAGAGCGCATCGCAGCGGTGCCGCACTCCCTCTGCGGCCCGTCGCAGCCGCTCCCGGAGATGTTCGAGATTATTTTTCATGGTTTGTGAGGTCTTTGTTTTCCGTTACTATGAAATTTTCAATGAGGAATCCCTGGGGATTGCTGTCCGAACGCTGGGTGTTGCGCAGCGTGCAGTGCGTCACGAGACTTCGGAGCGTGCGGTTGCTGGCGCGGACGATATGCTGCCGGGCATAGGTTACAACCCGGTAGGGATAGCTGTCGAAGTCGCAGGCGATGCTGTCCACTTCTATCCGCTGGATAATGTCGCCTCCGATGATGCGGTTGTAGTAGCCCCGCTCTGCCAGGTTGCGGTAGTAGGCGTAGGCGCTGCCATCGGCCAGGGCCAGGGCACGTGCGACGTTGCTCTCGATGGCCTCTTTGTCCGGAGCCAGCGAAAAGAACAGTTCGTGAAAACGGCGCACGTGTTCGCGGGCTTCGACCGGGCGGTTCTGCGCGGCATCCTGTGCGAGGGCCAGCATCAGACTTTTGCCCTGGTCGAGTACGTAAATCTTCTGCCGCTGCCGCTCGGCGAAGTCGTAGCTTCGCCACAGGGCGACGGCCGTCAGCAGCGTGTTACCTGCCAGGACGAGCACGACGACGAGTCGTATGCGGTCGAACGCGCTCTGGATATTGGTCAGTGTCTTGAACTCCATGATTGTAAGATTGAGGATGTGCGATATTTCGGGTATGCCCCGCCGCATTGCCTGCCGCAGCTCCGGCAGTTCCGGCAATATAGCCGCCCAGGGCACTGGCCCCCGCATTGATGCGGTGCTGATACATGCCTCCGCCGCCCGACTGGATAATCCAGCTCGCCACGGTCGGGATGAAGAAGTAGCCGACGATACCGATGATGAGAAAAATGCAATAGACCGTATTGCTTCCGTCAGGGATGAAGTCGGGGTCGCGCAGCTGTTCGATGTCCTGCGAGAGCATCAGGGTCTGCAGACGCGAGAGCATGGCCCCGAACAGGTCGCTCACCGGCAGCCAGAGCGAGATGCCCACATAACGGGCTATCCATGCCGTCAGCGTGGACTGGAATCCGTCATATACGGAGATGGCGAAAGCCAGGGGCCCCAACAGCGCGAGGACGATGAGGAAGAACGTGCGCAGGGTATCCACCGCGAGGCCGGCCGCCTGAAAGAACAACTCCAGCAGGCTGCGGAACCATCCTCGGACCGCTTCTCCGATGTTGTACGCCGTTCGTTCGGCGTACATCCCGGCCATGACCGCCAGGTCGCGGGGACTTCATCCCAACTCATCGAGCTGACGGTCGAACTCTTCGTCGCTGACCAGATAGGCCGTTTCCGGATTGCGGAGCATCGCCTCGCGCTGAAGCTGGTCCTTCTCTTGCTGGAAGCGATGCACATTGAATGTTTCGTATTCCATGAGCGAGGCCGTCGCGCGGTTCACCGGCCGAAGTATTCCGTCGATGGAGCCCAGCACCAGCGTCGGAAAGAACATGATGCACAAGCCCAGCACGAAGGGCCGCAGCAGCGGAAAGACGTCGATGGGCTCGGCGCGGGCCAGCGACTGCCACACGCGGTAACCTACGTAGAGCATGGCTCCGATGCCCGCGACGCATTTGGCCACGACAGCCATACTGCCGCATTGTACGAGCATGTCGCCTTGCAGGTTGCGAAGGAGCTGGTGCAGATTGTCCCAGTGTATATCCAAAGGCATTACCATAAGAGGATGAGAATCGAAAGGTTAATAATAGCGTTCCTGCTGCGAACCGTACAGGGCTGCCACCCGCGCTGAATCGCCGGCGGCCTTGCCGCGAAGGTAGGAGACCGATATTGTCTTGCGGGTGTAATAATGGAGCAGATTGCGGTAACGTGTTATGTCCCGATACACCTTGTCTATCATCTGCATCCGTTCGTAGTCGTTCATGCGCAGCGTCGTGACCGATGTCAGCTGTTTCAGCTCGTCCAGCAGATAGCTGCCCTCGGAGAGCAGCAGCGTATATCCCGAGGCGATGGCGGTCAGCTCCTCGGCCGAGAAATTGCTGTCCGCGAGCATCTTCCGGAAGTTGTTCACGTAGATGTCGGCCATCTCGCCGACCATCAGCACGCATTGCTGAACCTTGCGGGCGTCGCGTACCAGATTGTTCACCGAGCGCAGGGCGTCGAAATACTTTTTCCCCTGTTCATAGATTTTGACCGTTTCTTTGAAGTTATTCAGCATGTGCGAAGCGGTCGTCGCCGTTTCGATCACCTCATTGGTGCTGTTCACAATGCTCTGAGCCAGATTGGAGGCATCGAATGTCAGCCACTGTGCGTGGGCCGCCGTCGTTGAAAGAACGACCAGCAGGGTCAGCAGCAACCACCGGGGATGTTTCAGTGTCGTCGTATTTCCGTGTTCGTGTTTCATCGTTTATCGTTTTTGTCCTTCGGCCCGCCGCGCGGCGGCGAACTCCCGCAGTGCTTGTTCCATATCACCGTCCGCACGGGCTGCCAGGCGTTGAATTTCCACTTTCTCGCGTTCTTCGGTCGTATAACACCCGTACTCTTCATCCGATACTTCAACTGCATAGACGGCCGACCGTACGCCTCCCAGTCCTATTCATACCTCCTTGTATTGCCGGGTGGGATCGTTGGCAAGATTAAGGGATAGTATCTGGTCGCGGGCCTTGTCCGTGAGACCGAGCAGGGACTGCACCTGGTCGAAGCGGTTCACGTATTTGCGCATGTCGAGCAGAATCTTGCAGTCGGAATTGTTCAGGATGGTGTTTTTGATAATCGGGGATGTCAGGTCGTCGAGCTCCTGCGTGACCACCACCGCCTCGCCGAAGAACTTGCGGCACGTGCGGTAGGTGTACTGCACGAAATCGGCCATGCCGGTTTTCATCAGGGCTTTCCACGCCTCCTCGATGACGAGCATCTTGCGCTGCCCCTGCAAGCGCCGCATCTTGGAGATGAAGAGCTCCATGATGATTATCGTCACCACGGGAAACAGGATGGGATGGTCCTTCACGGCATCTATCTCGAAGACGATGAACCGCTTCTGCAGCAGGTCGGGATTCTGCCGGGCGTTGAGCAGATAGTCGTACTCGCCCCCTTTGTAGTAGGGTTCCAAGACGTTGAGAAAACCGGCGATGTCGAAATCCTTCTCTCGGACCTTCTTGGCCTCCAGCACGGCGCGGTAGTCGGTCTTCACGAACTCGTAAAAGGTGTCGAAGGAGGGCTCGACGGCCGCATCGCGCTCCAGATGTTCGATGTAAAGGGTAACGGCGTTCGAGAGGGCTACCTCCTCGGCCCGGCTCGGAGCTTCGTCTTCCCGCTTCCACAGAGTCAGCAGCAGCGTCTTGATGCTCTCCTTCTTTTCCAAATCATAAACTCCGTTTTCCGAATAAAAGGGGTTGAAGGTGATGGGTTCCTTTTCGGAATACGTATAGTAAATCCCGTCCCGCCCGCCGGTAGTGCGGTGAATGAGCGTGCACAGTCCCTGATACGAATTACCCGTATCGACCAGCACGACGTGCGTGCCCTGTTCATAATATTGACGGACCAGATGGTTCATCATAAACGATTTGCCGCTTCCCGAAGGCCCGATGACACATTTATTTCTGTTGGTCGTGATGCCTCGCCTCATCGGTTCGTCCGAGATATCCACGAAGACAGGCCGTCCGGTCTGTCGGTCTGCCAGGCGGATGCCGAAAGGCGACGGCGAAGAGCGATAAGCAGTCTCTTCTGTGAAGAGGCAGAGCGCTTGCTCGGCGAACGTGTAAAAGGACTCCTCGGCCGGGAATCCTCCTTCGCCGCCCGGGATGGCGGCCCAGAAGAGTGTCGGCGTGTCGATGGTATTGTAACGCGGGTTGCAGCCCATACGGGTAATCTGCGCTCCCACCTCGTTGCGGACGGCCCGCAGTTCCTGTTCGCTGCGGGCCCAGGCCAGAACGTTGCAGTGCACCCGAACGGGCAGCAGGTCCTGCGAATGGGCCGCATTCAGATAGGCGTCTATCCACTGTTTGTTGATGGCGTTGGCCCGCGAATAGCGCGACAGGGCGTGCAGCGTCCGGGCATTTTTCTCGAAGTGCTGGAGAATTTCGGCCGGGCTGTCCAGAAAAATCATCTGGTTGTAGATATGCTCGCACGGAAGCAGGATACCCACGGGTGCGGCGAACGAAAGCAGGCAGTCGCTCCGCTCGGTAGAGAGCCGGTCGTAGCGATAATCCGTGCCGACGAGGGCCGGCAGGTCGTCCAGCTCGGAGAGCGTGTACAGCGCGAGTATCTTATCGCCGACGGTCATACGGTCGGAATCCAGCTGGATGTCCTGCAGCCCGGGCGTCTCCGACCCCGAAAGCGTGAGATAGCGTTCGATGATGCCCGCGTGCTCGCGGGTGCCTGTCAGCTCCCGGTCACGGAGTCGCCGCAGGCTGACCAGACCGCTGTCAGCGAGGATACGCTCGAACTGTCCGACGGCTTCGGCGAAACCTTGCAGCGTCTGGGCGTCCGTCATCGGTGCCGGGACGATACGGCCCCGGCAGAGCATCGACAGGTCGCTCCGGCGGCGGCTGCGCTCCCGTGTGGTCTTGGTCAGAAACAGGTAGCAGGTGTGGGCGAAGAACTCGCGCTCGTTGAAATGTCGTTCGAATGACCGTGCCAGAAAGCTCAGGTCCTCCTTTTGCAGTTCAGGCCGGTACTGTTCCCGCAGAAAGATATCCTGTTTATGCACGATGCAGTATTCGGGCAGCACGCGCAGGGCCTTGAGTCACGCCTCGTGCAGGGCTTCGTACTCCTCGGCCGAGAGCGTGTAGAGCTCCGGCAGCAGGACGGCGAATGCCGCCGTGATGTCGGCATCTTTGGACAACAGGTAGTCGTTTTCGACGGCCAGCAACGGAAGTTTACTCTCCAGCGTGGCGGTTTTCAGGATATTTTCCATACGTATCGTTGTTAATGTGAAGCATCGTCACCACGCTCCGGCGCGAGGCAATGCGGCGGGGGCGTCGGCAGCGGGCGACTCTTTTCATCAGCCCGTGTTCCCCGTAAACGGCGTTCAGACGGAATGTAAGCGCCGTGGCTCCGGCTCCCACCGCGAGGCCCAGCGTCAGGTAGGCGGCCGTACTCATTCCCGCCAGGCGGCAGACGACGATAAGCAGAACGTCGAAGAGCAGGCCTCCGGCAAAGAGGAACAGGTAAGGGCCTCGCAGCCCCTTGAACTCGGGTCCGCGTCCCACGCCCTTGTGTATCTCGTATTCGGCCATCGCGTTACAGGAAGAATGAGCGCAGCACCGTAGCCGCGACGATAAGAAAGATGCAGGCGCCGAACCAGCTCGCCGCCGTTTTGCCTGTGTCGGGGTCCCCGGAGGAGAATTTCTGGTAGGTGCGGATACCGCCGATAAGTCCGACGATGGCACCTACGGCATACGTGAGTGTAACGGCCGGCTCGAAGTAGGACTGCACCATGCTCGTGGCATCCAGCAGTCCCTGGACCCCGGTACCGCTCTGTGCCCGGAGGCTGCCCGTCGTTCACAGCAGCCACAGGCTTGTTATGCTGAGTTTCTTTTTCATTGTCAGGTGGATTTTTGTCATCGTTTCGAAGATAGGGGCAGGCGGCCCGTGGCCGGCCCGCCCCGCAATATGCCGAAAGGTTACCTTCAGCTCGAATCGAAATACGCTCCCATAGGTGTCGTTTTTTTAGGTTAAACAATCTCTTCGGCGGAGGTGTCCGCCGCTTCTGCCTGGTCGAGAAACCGGGCGATGCGGTCGTCGCTGCCGCTGATGCTTTCCAGCAGCGAAGTGTAAATCTGCGTATCCTGAACGCTCCGCACGGCCCGCACGAGTGCGGTGCGATGTTCGGCGGCGACCTGCTGTCCGTTGCACAGACGGATTATCCACTCCAGTTCGCGGGGACCTATCCCTTGTCCGCAATCGTGCAGCCCCGGGGATGCGCTCTCCATGACCGCGTCGTGCGGTGCCTCGGTGTCGGAAGGAGTCTGCCCGTCGTCCGGCTGCTCTGCAGACGGTTTTTGGCCTTGCAGCGTGCTGCGCAGGTAGTCGTCGTAAAACGCTATCCGAACAGGGTCGGTGAACATCTCCGGCAGCCGCCCGGAGGATTTTCCGGCAGTTGCGGAAGCAAAGGTATCGCCTGCGGCGGCGGATTCTCCACCCTGTCGTGCGTTGGCGCTCTTTGGCGCAATATGGCGGAGGCTCCCGCCGCGCGGGACCAGGTCGTCTTCCGGGACCGAAGCCGTATCGCGGCGGAAAGGGTCCTTCGCCTGCGGGACGTCGGCAGGGACACCCGTCTTTCGCGCCCAGCGCTCCAGCAGCTCTGCCAGCCGACGCAGCGGCCGACCGAAGAGCAGCGCATCCAGCCGCCGGGCGAACAGAAACCGGTCGAGGAACAGGTAGCAGAACAGCAGACAGAAAATCCCTCCGCCGAGCCATTTTAACACCGTCCCCGCGTCCATCGCTGAAGCGGGTAACGGTATTCCTCCAGATGCGCCGCAACGAGGTTGCGCACGACGGACGACACGCTGCCGCCTGCCGGGGCCAGCTCCCGCAGCAGGGCCGACAGACGCTCATGTTGTGCGGGGGTAAGATACACGGCACGCCGGCCGCCGAACGAAGGATGCGGTTTGAGAAAGCGGGACCGGTAGCGCTCCGGAGTGATGCGCCAGGGCAGGTAACGCGCCCGCACCGTCGTCCGATACCGCTGCCGATGCAGTCAGCATCGCAGGAGTACGAGCAAGAGAAGCACCGAGGCCGCAGCACCCAGCACCGTGAACCACGCGGCGCACTGCGCATGCGCAGCAAACCAATTTACAACCGATTCGTGCATATTAAAAAAGTTTATTCAAATCCTTCGAGCAAAGTTGTCTTATCCGTTCGCCATACTGCTCGAAATGGTATGCGAGGATGTTGTCGATAAAACTGCCGACCGTCAGGTTCCGCTTGCCGAGAAGCCCGATAAGAGCGGTGATTTTGCGGTGCAGCGCCCGGTCGATATAGACTCCCTGCCGTTCGTTGCAGGGACGCGACACAAGAAAACGTGCCGTGTAGTCGTCGCACGGAAGGTGCAGGGCGCTTTTGCTGCGAGGCAGCGTGTGCTCCGGTCGCTCCGACGGGAAGGTGCCGTGTGCTGCGGCATCCGGACCCGTTCCTGCCATGAGGCTGCGCAGGTATTCTTCGTCGAGCCTCTTATCCGTTTCGTCCTTCATCCTTCGGGTCGAGATTCAGTGCGAGGCACAGTTCATTCATCAGGTCGGCAAGGCCGCACTCCCGGGTCAGCGCCGCATCGGGAGGCAGCAGCGTCGAACGGCCTGCCCAAGTGCCGGGCACCAGGTCGCGGCCCAGCGCCGTACGGACGGGAATGCGGCTGTGCAGCAGCCGCAGGCCGAGCTGGGAGATGCCCGTAGCATAGATGTCGTACAGACGGTTGCGCTCGCGGCGGTCCACCAGGTTCCAGAACAGAAAGATGCCCCGCAAGCGCGAGGCGCCCGTGGTGATAAGGCGGTCGTTGAGCGTCGCGGCGAAGTTCAGGGAGCTCTCCAGCACCATGCGGTCCGCCTTGAGCGGCACGACCAGATAATCCAGGGCGGCCAGCGTCGAAAGGACGCCTTCCGTGCCCATTGTCCCCGGCAGGTCAAACAGTACCGCCTGACAGCTTTCCTGCCCCCGGGCAGCATACTGTTCCCATTCCCGGAGTGCCGTCTGCGGGCGGGCCGCAAGGACCGGGTAAGGTTGCCGGTCCAGACGGCCGAACTGCGCTTCCAGCCGCTGCCGCACGAGTGCCGAGGCCTCGGCTGAAGCCGTATCGCGCTGCCGCTGCCGAAGAACGGAATACTGCGGATAGTCGCAGTCTATCACGGCCACGCGAAAGCCGCGCACGTAATGCAGTCACGAGGCCGTCAGAATCGTAAAGGTGGATTTGCCCACGCCGCCTTTTTGACTGGCAAATGCGAAATGAACGGGACGTGTTTCCATAAAGATGAATCGATGAATAAGTGAATGAATAGGTGTTCGTACGAATGTCCGTCTGTCTTTTCAGCTGCGTATTCGTCCCGACGGACGGATAGCTAAACAGCTATGCAATTATTCAGCTATCCGCACGGATACGGACATAGCCGGACAGATGGATAAACGGCCGAACAGGGTGCAAAGTAAATATGCCGGCAATAGGATTGTACGGGGCCTGACAGCCGTGGCGCGTGCTGGCGCTCTTTGGCGCAGAATGGCGAGGGCTGAAAAGTTACATTTCCGGCAAACGGGCCGTATCTTTGCAGCGGGAAATCCCCCGCAAGGGGACATGTCGGAAAATCTCACGATTTTCCTCCTTCAACCGGCCCTGCGGCCGGTTTTATTAGCACACGCTAATAGCAAGGGGTACTTTCGGCCGCCCGAAATAAATCCGGCCGCCCGAAAGGGCCGCGCAGAAACTCTGCACGGCCGACGGTTCTCCCGAGTCGAACCTTGAACACGATATGATATGCCGATGCGAAACACGAACAGAAATGCCGCCGGACGCAAAGTGCTGTCCGACCCAAAGACACACAGGTACTACCTGAAGCTCAACGACGAGGAAAACGAACGATTCCTGTCGATGATGCGGCAGACACAATACCGCCGTGCGGCGGATTTTATCCGTGCACGCCTCTTCGACTGACCTTTTCGCGTTGCCGTGCGCGACCGCAATACGCACGATTTTCTCGTCCGCCTGACCGAATTTTACGAACAGTTCCGGGCCGTCGGGCGAAACTACAATCAATGCGTCAAGGCCATTCATTCTACCTATGGCGAGAAGAAAGCGCTCGCTTTTCTCTACAGACTCACCGCAGAAACCCGGAAACTGGAACAGCTTATCATCGAGGTCGTGCGCATCACGAGGGAAACGCAAAAATGGTATAAAGAGCGGGAAAACGAGGGTAAAACAGGCAAGGATGTTGCAAGTCAATAATCGTAGCAAAAAATAGGTTTTTAGCGGATTTTTGCTTATATTTGTATGATATATATTCAGTATCGAATGGTATTCGGAGATTGGAAACAGAAAAGTAAGGGGCTGACCGTATCGCCGTCATTGTTATGGGAATATGACATGGAACGGTTCGATTGGCAGAGAATGCGCGTGGTAGTGATGCAGCGTGTCATAGAGCGCGGGTCGGACGAAGACATGTACGCTGCGCTCCGACTTTACGGCGGATTCCGAAAAGTTCGGGAAATAGTAAAGGAAATTCCCGTCCTCGCTCCGATAGATATGAATTTCGTATGCCTTGTGTTCGGACTGAAAAAGGAGGAACTGAAATGTTACACACGCAGACTATCCAGAGAGAAACTTTTGAACTCTTAACGAAGTTAATGCAAGACCCCATGATGCAAGGATTCAATCTTGCCGGTGGAACGGCTTTGGCGGCTCTCCGAAAAAGGCAATCTCGAAACTGAAAATATAGGTTAAATAAATAATGCTGCAGGACAATGTGTCCGTATTATTATATCCTGCATATGTTCGCACAACATTTCAATAAATCATTGCGATGCTTACATACATAAAAATAGACGGTTTCAAATCATTTCAAAATTTTGAAATGGATTTTACACCATTAACGGTGATAGCTGGCTCGAATGCCGCAGGTAAAAGTAACCTTTTCGATGCTTTGAGGTTATTGTCTGCATTAGCGGATGCCGATAAAATCCAGCGGGCATTCAGGGAACAACGTGGCGATTTATTGGAATTGTTTACTCATTATGACGACCAGACAATAGCCACTACTATGTCGTTTGCAGTCGAACTATTAGTTAATCCGACCGTTAAGGATACCTGGGGAGCCACGGAAACCTTAAAATACACGAGACTACGCTATGAACTGACCTTAAGACGTTTTACGAATAGTATCGGCATGGAAGACATAGAGGTCATATATGAAAAACTCGATACTATCAAACACGATACGGACAAATGGGTCAAGCTCCTGCCATCTCAAACAGCAGACTATTGGCGTCCCAAAGTCATGACGGGTAAACGACAAACTCCGTATATTTATACAGAGTTATACAACGATATACAAACTGTCATCGTTCCGCAGGATGGCTCGCAGGGAAAGAAGCGATATTATCCATTGAAAAATGCGACCAAGACGGTATTGAGTAGTTTCGACTCTGTAGATTTCAGGCATATATTAGCTGCAAAGGAAGAGATGAAGAGTTGGCGATTCCTGCAATTAAATCCTGAAAATCTACGATTACCTACCAGCAAGACTACCGGAGAAGATACGATTACTGCCTCCGGAGAAAATCTGGCTGCGGCTTTATATAGAATTAAACAGGAGGATAGTTATAATCTGAAAGAAATATCCCGAAAGTTACAGTCGTTCATTCCCAATTTCGTCGGTGTAGATGTTATAGATGATATTGAGAATAAACAGTATATTATTGTATTACGAGATGTAGCCGGAAAGGAATATACTTCCCGTGTCTTGTCTGAAGGAACAATGCGCATTTTGGCGTTATGTATTCTATGGCTGGATAAGAAGTATCAGGGATTACTGTGTTTCGAAGAACCGGAAAACGGTATTCACCCTTTTAGAATTAAGTCTATGGCTATCCTGTTGAAAGATTTATCCACTGACTTTAAGGATGTGGAAGCTCCTTTGCGACAAGTCATTATCAATACTCATTCCACCGTTTTTGTTAAAGAAGTAAGCAAGTGGATTAGTGATGATAATATGACTATTGCATTTGCACAGATGGTCAATAGAATAGTGACCGTACAAAGTGAAAGAAAAAAATTATTGGCGACCAAAATCACTCCGGTACCAAAGGCCAAAGCCTTGCAAACAACAATCCCGTTTACCGAACAGGAAAGAAAAATGTCGATACAGATGATAAATGAATATCTGCAGGTGAACGATAACGAGTCTTACAATATCGAGTGTTAGATTATGGGAAGACAGATTTTCATCGGATTAGCCACAGAGGGTACGACCGATATTCGTTTTTTAGAAAGTATTGTTCACCGAACCTTCGAAGATATCGCATTGAATGAGGGCCAAGTTGATATTGATATTTATGTGCATTGTCTGAAAACGCCTAAAACAGGATTGTCTTTCCCCGAATATGTTGCCAATGCCTCGAAAGACGGAATAGCCAAGTTCGGCATCATGACTCTTGCTATTCATACAGATACTGATGGCGATACATATTTAGAGCGTTTGAAAAATACCATTGAAAAAGCGCAACGCAAACTGGATGGACTGAATGGCGATGAATATTGCAAATTATTGACTCCGATATTGCCGATTCGTATGATCGAAGCATGGATGTTGGCAGACAAACAGTTATTGAAAGATGAGATTGGAACGACAAAATCGGACAGTGATTTAGGAATAAATAGAGATCCCGAAAATATAGCCGACCCGAAACATACCATAGAAGAAGCCATAAGAATAGCTACGGAAGATTTACCAAAGCGACGTCGCTCTCGATTAAATATCTCTGAATTATATTTATCATTGGGACAATCTATTAGCTTGGAAGCCTTATCCCGGTTGAACTCTTATAAGAAATTTCAGGATGCTGTGCGCAATACCTATCGTATTTTAGGATATATGTAAATGATTCCCACCGTGAGCTATGGCAGCAACTTTTACGGAGTGCTTGCCTACAACAATCTGAAAGCCGAGGCGGGCAAGGGCAATGTGCTGTGAACGCAGGGCCTTGCCCGCAAGTCGGACGGCGGCATCGACCTTGCCGACTGCCTCGACACTTTCCGGCTCTATGCCGACTGTAATCCCAACGTCCGTAAACCGGTCATCCATTTTTCGCTCTCTCCAGCACCGGAGGATAACCTTTCCGACGGTCAGATGGCCTATCTCGCCCGTGAATTTATGGAGCGCATGGGTTACGACCGCCAGCCGTACATCATCTTCCTGCACGAAGATACCGGACGACGGCACCTGCACATCGTCTCGGTCCGGGTGGACGAAGAGGGACACGAACTGCCGTACCGTTTCGACCTGAAACGGGCAATGGCACATTGTCGGGAGATGGAACTCAAGTACGGCCTGTGCCCGCCACAGGCAAGGGAAACGACCGCCGAAACTCTCTCATCGCTTCGCAAGGTCGAATATCCCTCGGACGACTTTACGACACGGCTTCGCAGTACGGCACGGGCCGTCATCGAAAGCTATCGCTACCATTCGCTCGGCGAGCTGAACACAGCTTTGGAGCTCTTCAATATCCGCATCGAAGAAGTACGGGGACAACACGCCGGACAGGAGTTTCACGGACTGGTGTACGGTGTCCTCGACGATAATGACCGGCGCATCGGCCCCACCGTCAAAGCCAGCAGGCTCGGCCCCGCTTTCGGCTGAAAGTCTGTCGAAAAGCGCATCGCCCGCAATACGGCAGTTCTCAAGGCCAATCCTCATTCGCTCGATACGCTGCGGAGTGCCGTCCTCTCCGTGCGGGCTGTGTCGTCCTCCGAAGAGGAGTTTGTCCGGCAGCTTCGTAAACAAGGCATAGAGGCCATATTCCGCCGCACGGACGAAGGCCGCATCTATGGCGCGACGTTCATCGACCGAACCGAGCGTTTGGCCGTGAACGGGTCGAGATTAGGGCGTGAGTTTGCCGCCCGTACATGGGACGAATGGCCGGATAGATTCCGCCCGGAGCCGGTATCCGATTCAGTGCCTGCACAGGAACAGTCCGGTTGCCCGAACTCCCGTATGGAGGAAGTTTCATTCGGAATACCGCAGCAGCCACCGTCCCTTTTCGAAGAACTCCTTTCAGCGGGAGCGGAAACTTTCGGAGAACTGTTCGAACCGCTGCCGCCCCGACACGAAGAGTATATCGACCCGGCATTCCGGCTTGATTACAAAAAACGCAAGAAGAAAAAACGCAAGCATATCAAATTATAAAACCTCATGCAACAGGAAGATGACCTGCGCGGTCTTGCCAAGACCGCCGATTTCATGCGCGGAGTGAGCGTACTGTTTCTCGCCGTGCACCTCTATTGGTTCTGTTACGGCACGCTGGCAGAGGCGGGCTGAACCAATGCCATCGTCGATAAAGTTCTCGCAGGCTTTCAGCGCACGGCGGGACTTTTCTCCTCGCCTCTTTATACCAAGCTCTTCTGCCTGCTCTTATTAGCGCTCGCCTGCGTGATGAACTCCGGTGTCAAGAAGAAGTCCGTTACCCGCCGAAGTATTCTGTGGCTCCTTGCAGTCGGAGGAGGGCTGTTCTTCGGCAACGGTCCGCTGCTCGACCTGCGGCTGTCCGCAGCCCTGCGGACACTGTTGTATGGGCTGACGCTCCTTGCAGGGTATCTCTGTCTGATGGCCGGCAGTCTGCGTATCTCGCGGCTGATGAAGAGCCGCCTGCTCGAAGACCCGTTCAACGAGGAGAACGAGAGTTTCATGCAGGAAATGCGTCTGAAAACGAACGAACACTCCGTTAATCTGCCGACACGTTTCCGGTATAAGGGAAAGCTGCACACAGGATGGATAAACGTAGTCAATCCCTTCCGTGCGACCATCGTACTCGGAACGCCCGGCTCCGGGAAAAGTTATGCGGTCATCAACAACTATATCAAACAGTCCATCGAACACGGCAGCGCGATTTATCTGTACGACTTCAAATTCCCGGATCTGAGCCTTATCGCCTACAACCACCTGCGGACGCATCTGGACGGATACACGGTAAGGCCCAAGTTCTATGTCATCAACTTCGACGACCCGCATCATTCGCACCGCTGCAACCCACTGGCGCCGGAGCTGCTGACCGACATCGCCGATGCTTACGAAGCCAGCTATACGGTGATGCTGAACCTGAACCGCTCGTGGACGGAGAAACAGGGCGACTTCTTTCCCGAAAGCGCCATCACGCTCTTCGCAGCAATCATCTGGTATTTGAAAATCTACAAGGGCGGCCGGTACTGCACTTTTCCGCACGTGATAGAATTGCTCAACCAGCGATACGAAGACGTATTTACGATTCTTTCGACCTATCCGGAATTGGAAAACTATCTTTCGTCATTCATGGACGCATGGAAAGGCGGGGCGGCCGAACAGCTGCAGGGGCAGATAGCCTCGGCCAAGATACCGCTTTCGCGTCTTATATCTCCGGCCTTGTATTGGGTGATGTCGGGAAACGACTTTACGCTCGACCTGAATAATCCGCAGGCACCGAAAGTCCTTTGCATGGGGAACAATCCCGACAGGCAGAGTATTTATGGCGCCGCATTGGGATTATACAATTCCCGCATCATCAGACTCATCAATCAAAAAGGAAAACTCAAATCGGCGGTTATCATCGACGAGCTGCCGACCATCTATTTTCGCGGACTGGACAATCTTATCGCTACGGCCCGCTCGAACAAGGTCGCTGTATGCTTAGGATTTCAAGATTTTTCGCAGCTCAAACGCGACTACGGTGAGCGGCAGGCGACGGTCATCATGAATACTGTCGGCAACATCTTCTCCGGACAGGTGGTAGGCGACACAGCGCGTATGCTCTCCGAACGTTTCGGGCGTATCGTACAGCAGCGCGAATCCATGAACATAAACCGCAACGAAACATCCATGTCGGTCAATACCCAACTCGACAGCCTGATTCCTGCGGCGAAGATATCGAACCTGTCACAGGGAATGTTCGTAGGCGCAGTGGCCGATAACTTCGGAGAGGAGGTCAGACAGAAGGTGTTCCATGCGCAAATCGTCGTCGATAGCGAGCAGGTGAAGCGCGAGGAGAAAGCCTATAAGCCCCTGCCGGAAATCTATTCGTTCAGGGATGAAGAAGGACGCGACACGATGCAGCAGGAAGTGCAGGACAACTACCGTCGCATCAAAAAGGAGGTCGAACAAATCATACAGGACGAACTAAAACGCATCGAACAAACGCCGGAGCTGGCTCACCTACTCAAAAGCGAAGAGAAATAGACCGGAGGAGCAAACAATAAAAGGGCGAGAAATTTGTTATATTACTAAATATTGGTAACTTTGTAAAGAGTAATATCGAAAAATATGAAAACGACATCGGTTGCATTGGGAAGTTATTTCGACGATTTTATCAAATCGAAGATTGCGCAGGGACGCTATAACAATGCCAGTGAAGTGGTCCGGGCCGGTCTGCGGCTGCTGGAGGAGAATGAGAACAGATTCATGGAGCTTAAGGCGGCCATCGAAGAGGGCATCGGCAGTGGCGAAGCGGTCGGTTTCGATGCACAGGAACATCTTAAGACACTGAAAACGCAGCGGCAGAATGGCTAAAGTTCGCTTTACCAACAAGGCGGTTGAAGACCTTTCCGAGATTTGGAATTACACGTTCGACAAGTGGTCCGAATCCCAGGCGGATATCTATTATACTTCACTTGTTTCCGCCTGCCGGAAGGTGGCGGCCAATCCTTTCCTGTTCGGACAGACCTACCGTAACATTCAGGAGGATTTGTTTGGATACAGGTGTCACAAACATATTATCTTTTACCGTGTTTTGGAAAACAGGGATGTTGAAATCATCAGAATCCTGCACCAGCGGATGGACTTGGAAAACCGGATATACTCATCCGATTGTACCAATGAAGACAATACACTTTTACAATAAATTACACATATGCCGCTATCCAATCTTATCGACGAATTTCAGCCTATCATAGCCCCCGGCTTTGAAACGGATTTTCTGAAAGCTTCTGTGGCCTATATGCAAAATCCGAAAGACAAATTGGGATTCAATAGTTTTGCATATAGCATGCGAGAGTTGATCCGCAACATCTTCGAGCGTCTTGCACCAGATGCAAATATCAAACGGTGCAGTTGGTATAAACCTACCTACAATGCTCAAGGCAAAGAAACGATAACCCGTCAGCAGCGAGTGAGGTATGCCATTCAAGGGGGCATTGGAGATAGTGATTTACAAATTCTATTACAACAGCAATATACTGATATGGCGGATGCCATGAAAGACTTGATCGACCAAATAGATACTCTGAGTAAATATACTCATGTGACTCCTAAGACATTCGGACTTTCCCCAGCAGAAGCAAGAGTATTGGCCGATGAAGTGGCGGATGCGTGTATCCGTGTTATCCGAATGCTACTTGCCGTGCGAACCAAGTTTCAGGAGCAAATTCAGGAGGAAGTATTAAACCATATAGATACCGATTTTCTGTGGGATATAGATTGGTTAGCTACCCACACATATACCGATGACTACACGATCAGGGATTGCAGCGTCGAGATTGACGATAGCACCGTTCAGATTACGATAAAG
>OJQL01000983.1_pt1 | contig 24838 bp, 18 predicted proteins | sample 1598731 | NCBI WGS metagenome assembly OJQL01 (sample SAMN03922510, study PRJEB24848) | human gut metagenome | isolation source: stool sample | host: Homo sapiens | place: Germany | collected 2010-02
AGGGGAGGAGGGTGAGATTCAATATTTTTGCTCTACTGTCGTTTTAACCCCCTCGTCCTGCGGACACTCCCCCTATATTCCTTAACGGAAACACCTCGTAATGCCACGGGACGCGGCAGGGGGAGGGGATTGAAAGTGGTGTTTCAGTTTTGGTATAAGGATAGATTTTATACTTCTCCCCTGTGTTTTGCAACGCAGAATATAGGGGAGAGACCGAAGAAACAGTTGTTTCTGAGGAGAGGGGTTAGAAAGATCGTTGTTCATTCTTCTCAGCAGCGAGAAGAACGAACCAAGAAGCGCCTCCGCAGTTATCGGGCTTTTGGGCTCGTCGCCTCGGTCGTCGTCGGGGTCTGTGGAACTCGCTCCGCTCAAACAGTCCTCGCCCTTTTTCCTCCGCCCCCCTTGCGTCTTTGCTGCCCAATAAAGGCGGAATTAACTAGTCCTTTTTCCGGTTTTATTCAACTTTCTTTTTTTAACCCCTCCGTCCTGCGGACACCTCCCCTATATTCCCTAACGGAAACACAGGGGAGGAGGGTGAGATTCAATATTTTTGCTCTACTGTCGTTTTAACCCCCTCGCCCTACGGGCACTCCCCCTATATTTTCTTATGGAAACACCCCGTAATGCCACGGGACACGGCAGGGGGAGAGAGGAGTTAGCTGCATAAAAATCACTTCTGAATTTCTACCGAGCCAAAATTTTTCTTGCTTTACAAGTTGCTCGACCCATCGGACCGGGTGAGGGTGTAGGTCGGTCTTTTCCCAATAAAACCGAGGCTGCCTGATGGAATAAAATCAAGCAGCCCCGTGTAGTGAAATTTTATGTTCCCCGTGATTAGATCGAGAGTTTTCTCAACGTGTTGAGTAATTCTCGGTCTATGGGTTTGTCGTTTTTGATAGCTTTATTGAAAGGAATATATTCTATTTCGTTGTTGCGGATACCGATCATGACATTACGTTGATCTTCGAGCAGGGCATCGATGGCGGCCGAACCCATGCGGCTGGCCAGAATGCGGTCGTGCGCCGTGGGTGAACCTCCCCGTTGAATGTGTCCCAGAATAGTTACGCGGACATCGTATTGCGGGTACTCTTTCTGTACCCGTTCTGCCAAGTGCATGGCTCCACCGGTGATGGGGCTTTCGGCTACCAACACGATACTACTGTTTTTCGATTTGCGGAATCCGTTCTTGATGAGTTCTTCGAGTTGGTCAACTTCGGTCGAAATCTCCGGAATAATAGCTGCTTCGGCTCCCGTAGCGATGGCTCCGTTCAAAGCGAGGAATCCGGCATCGCGACCCATGACTTCGATAAAGAAAAGTCTTTCGTGAGACGTTGCGGTATCGCGTATTTTATCGACGGCATCCATAATGGTGTTCAGTGCCGTATCGTATCCGATAGTGGTGTCGGTTCCATAGAGATCGTTGTCTATCGTTCCCGGCAATCCTACGATGGGATAGTTGTATTCGGTGGCGAAAATGCGCGCACCGGTCAATGTTCCGTCTCCTCCGATTACGACAAGGGCATTTATGCCTTCTTTGACGAGTGTGTCGTAAGCGACTTTTCGTCCTTCGGGCGTTTTGAATTCCTGACAGCGGGCTGTCTTCAATATCGTACCTCCCAACTGTATGATGTTACTTACGTTTTGCGTTTTGAAAGGGGTTATTTCTCCCGTAATCAAACCTTTATAACCTCGATAAATACCTTTTACCTCGAATCCGTTGTAGATGGCTGCACGGGTTACCGCGCGAATGGCCGCATTCATGCCGGGAGCATCGCCACCGGAAGTTAAAATACCTACACATTTAATTTGCGACATAACCTATATTGTTTAATTGGTAGCAAAGATAGTGAAAGGTGAATGTAGAAAAAAAGAACTTGCGCTAATTTTATGCTGCACTTCCTCCTATTTTTGCTTTTTGGGCAAATATAGAAATTAAAAGTCAAATACCGGTACAGTAGAGATGACGATATTGTGAAGAAATGTTTTCGTAATACCGTCTCCTTTCTGTTTTTTTAGGGTCGAATGAACGATAATTTCTTGTCTTCTTCTGCAAATAGAATGGCCGTGTTTACCAGAGCCAGATGGGAATAGGCTTGGGGGAAATTCCCTAATTGTTCTTTGGTGTCGAAGTCCAAATCTTCGCTGAACAGACCCAAGTGATTGGAGCATTTCAGTATTTCGTCGAACAGGCAGCGGGCCTCTTCTTTTTCTCCTATGACGAAAAGAGCCCTCACGAGCCAAAAGGTGCATATCGTGAATGCCGAGGAGGGCAGTCCGAAGTCGTCTTTGCTGTTGTACCTGTACATCAAGCCTTTGTGTAACAACGCTTTTTTTATGGCTTTCACTGTTTGGTGATAACGAATGTCGTTCGCTTCGATGAAGCCGTAGGGCTCCATGAGGAGCAGGGAGGAATCTAAGGCTGTGTTTTCGTAGGTCTGGGAAAAACTGTGGATTTTTTCTTTCCAGCCGTGAGTCATCACATCGGTTTTTATCTTGTCGGCTTCTTTCTGCCAGCGTTCGATATATTTGTATTTTTTTAGCATATTGGCGATTTTCGTTCCCCGATCCAAAGCGACCCAGCACATTACTTTCGAGGAGACGAAATGCTGGCTTTCCCCTCTGATTTCCCAGATTCCTTTGTCCGGTTCTCTCCATTCCTCTTCGACTGTGGCGAGAATACTCTTCACCATTTCCCACATATCTTCTATCTCGTCTAACGTCCCCGGCATGAGTCGATAGTATTGGTAGATCAAGTCCATGAGATAACCGAACGAGTCGTTTTGCTTTTGGTGATAGGCATCGTTTCCTATTCTCACCGGTTTGGAGCTTTTATATCCGTCGAGGTGGTCCAGAATGATTTCTTTTAATTGCCTTTCTCCGCGAATGCCATACATGATTTGAAAAGACTCGTGCTTGGCGACGAAGGTGGATTGAATGAATTTCATAAATCTGCGAGCCGCTCCTGCATGCCCGATTTGGAAGAGGGTCTCGATGGACATGGATGCATCTCTCAACCAACAAAAACGATAATCCCAGTTGCGGACGTCGCCGACGGTTTCGGGCAGGCTCGTAGTGAGTGCCGCCAATACGGCTCCGTTGTAATAAGACATTAACTTCAATACTAACAGACTTCGTTCTATAACGTCGTTGTAGAGCGAGTATTTTTTAGTCCGGTTCGTCCAGTTGAGCCAATAGACCAGTGTGCGGCAATATTCGAGCTTTTCCCGTTCAATGTCTATCGGAATCACCTTTTCGTTGTATGACAGCAGGAAAAATTCATCTCGTTGGAGCGTGATTTCCTTTTTTTGTTCGATGTCTTGTAAAGACAGGGAAGAGTATAGGTATTGTCGGTCTTTGTTCTCGGACGAACAATAAGTTTCGATGTATTCGTCGGTAATGTTGTGTATGACTTTTCCCCGTGCATAATCGGGAGCCGGATTGTAATTTACTTTAAACCGGGGTGTCCCTTTTATCCAACGGATATAACGATATATTTCTGCGGGCAGATAGTGCTCTTTTTCATAGGAACGGTAGCATGGCATGAAGTCGAGCACGACAAATTCTCCTTCGTCGGAAGAGAAATGGGTGGATAGTATATTGGTATGAGGTACATAAGATTGCGAGATGCGGTATTCGTTCGACACTTCGAATCCGAAACAACCGCCTTTGTCCCTATCGAGCAGTGCCGCGAAGATAGAGGGCGAATCGAAGTCGGGGAAACACAACCATTCGATATTCCCTTTTTCCGATATGAGCGCTGCCGTCCGGCAGTTTCCAATTACACCATAGTTGAGGTTATTCATCGGTTTTATTTTAAGTTTAATAGTTCTTTAAAGAAATGTAATGCGGAGTTCAATCCTTTTCGGACTTTATCGTTGGTCGATGACTCACCCGAAATATTTACCAATGTTTGCAACAGAGGAAGGACTTGTTCCTGCGATGGCAAGTTGTATCTGGCGGTTTCGGAGACGTAACCCACTTTTATGGTTGCCGCATTTTTGGGCAGGGCCTTGAACATATCTTCGTCGGTGGTGTCGTCGCCGATAGCCAGAATGAAATCGTAATATTCTTTTTTGAGCTGGCGGGAAACTTCCGAGCCTTTGTTGTAGTCGGGCGATTTTATTTCGATTACTTTGTCTCCCTGAATGATTTGCAATTTCTGTTGTATACAGATAGAAACAAGTTCGTTGGCTAATTGTTGGGCACGCAAAGTTCCCAGCCAAGCATCGCTTTCCCGATAATGCCATGCGATGGCGGTTTCTTTGACTTCCAGACGCGAACGGGGTGTTTTCGCTACGAATAGTTTGAGGATAGATAACAAACCTGCGCTCCATACCGGTTTGTTGATGTTTTTGTGCCATAGCCCGTTTTCCCGATAGAATGCTCCATGCTCCGCAGCTATCGAGACCGGAAGGTTTCCCAGCCATTTTTCCAATGTGAAGTGATCGCGTCCGCTATTGATAACGATGTGGTTGTCGGAGTCTTCACAAAGTTTTTGTAGCGTTTCTATGAGTTCGGGCGTCGGCTCGGCATCTTCGGGGCGGGGTTTGAGAGCCGCCAATGTTCCGTCGTAGTCCAAAAGAATGAGCCGTTTTTTCGCTCTATTGTACTCTTGTTTGATAGTGCCTATCGTGTTTGCTGTAATCTGTTTTTTGCGGAAGGAGATATTCTTGCGGCAAATATCGTTCCACTCGTCGGTAAAGTCGGCAGCCCATTTGTCGACGGTTTGGGTCGAGATGATTTTCTGCATGTTTTGCAGCCGTCGCAACTGTTCCTCTACGGGCATTTCCAATGCTTGACAAATTGCCCGTTCGATTTGTCCCGTGTCATTAGGATTGATTAACAGAGCGTCGGTCAATTCGACGGCTGCTCCTGCCATTTCGCTGAGAATCAATACACCGGGATTTTCGCTTTTGGCGGCTACATATTCTTTGGCTACCAAGTTCATACCGTCCCGGAGGGGGGTCACAAGCGCTATGTCGGCCATGTGGTACATGGCTGTCAGTTCCTCGAAAGAAAATCCGTGATAGAAATAATATACCGGAGTCCAATCCATCGTGGAATATGCCCCGTTGATGGAGCCTATTTCTTCGTCTATTTTGGTCTTTAATTGGGCGTAACTGCCTACGTGGTCGCGCGAGGGGACTATGATCATAGCCAGAGCGACCTTGCCATGATATTCGGGGTGATGTTCGAGGAAGGCGGCGAAGCCTCGCAGCCTGTGCAGGATTCCTTTACTGTAATCGAGGCGGTCCACGGAGAGAATCAACTTGTGATCTCCGAACAGTTTTCTCGTGCGGTCGACCGCTTGACGGACTTCCGGTTGTGTAGAAGCATTGTGGTACAGGTCGTAATTAATCCCCATAGGAAGGGCATCTATTCGTACGACCCGATTGCCTAACTGTATTTCGTCCAATTTGAAATTCATGCGCAGCACACGTTCTACCGCACTGATAAAGTGTCGCATGTAGTCGTGAGTGTGAAAAGCTATAAAATCGGCTCCTAACAGACCTTTGAGAATCTCGGCCCGTTCGGGCAATATGCGGAAAAGTTCATAGGACGGGAAAGGTATGTGATGAAAATAGCCTATACACAAGTCGGGAACGGACTCTCGAAGCATACCGGGCAATAACATCAGTTGATAATCCTGTACCCACACTTTATCTTCGGGGCCTATCAGCCGGCAGATGGTTTCGCAGAATCGCCTGTTTACTTCTTGGTAGGCTTGCCAGAAAGTGTCCTTGTACAATGTATAGGCAAAGAAATAGTGGCACAGCGGCCAGATGGTACTGTTGCTGTAACCTTCGTAATAATTTTTTATCTGGGTGTCGGACAGGAATACGGGGTGAAAGTTTAGTTCTTCCAATTTTTCCCCGATCGCTTGTTTGTCGCTATCATTATCCACACAAATTCCCGGCCACCCGATCCAATGCTTTTCGTAAGTAGTTTGAAGAGAATCGAGCCCCGTTGCCAGTCCGCCTTCGCTTCGGGTGAATGAAAACGTTCCATTTTTTTCGCTTACCTTGACCGGCAGTCTGTTTGATATGATGTAGAGTTTCATATCTCTTGCACGACAAATGGCAGACCATTTTTGTGGGGATATGATTAAATTGTTGATTATTATGGCGATAGTCGGTTTTTCGGAGCGCAAATGCCTTTCATTTTGATAAACTATTTACCAAAATGAAAGGTAGGGGTAGAATCTATTTTTGTATAAAGTATCGGAGTAAACTTATCCGGGCTGAGCCGGATTATGCTTGCTTTTGGGTATTCACAGAAATACGGTCGGTCATCGGGTGGCGGTAGAGCCGGTCGTTTCCAATAACCGGGTTATGTATTCTTGGACTTCGGTCATGAGCCAGCGGGGGGTGGAGGTAGCTCCGCAGATACCTATGCTCTCTTTTCCTTCGAGCCAAGTGGGGTCTATTTCACTGATGTCGGAAACGAGTCGGGATTGGGGATTGACTTGCAGGCATTCTCCGAAAAGCACCCGTCCGTTGGAACTCTTTTTCCCGCAAACGAACAGGATAAGGTCGTGTCGGCGGGCAAACTCCCTGATATTGGGAATGCGGTTGGCGACTTGCCGACAGATGGTGTCGAACGATTCGAATTGTCCATCGGGTTTCAGCTGTTTTATCTCGTCGACGATGTGGCGGAAGCCTTCTACCGACTTGGTTGTCTGGGAATAGAGCAACAGTTTTTTGCGGAGGTCTATCTTGCCGAGGTCTTTGTCTCCCTCGATGACGACGGCTTTGCCGTGGGTTTGTCCCACCAGTCCGTTGACTTCGGCGTGTCCGGTTTTGCCGTAGATAACGATTTGCGCTTCTCCGGGAGGGTTGGAATCGTATGCGGTTTTGATTTTACGTTGCAGTTGCAACACGACGGGGCAGGTGGCATCGATAATTTCTATGTTGTTCTCGGCGGCGATTCGGTAGGTTTCGGGAGGTTCGCCGTGGGCTCGCAGCAATACTTTCACGTCGTGCAACTGTTTGAGTTGCTCGTGGTCTATGGTGATGAGCCCTTTGGCTTTGAGTCGTTCCACCTCGTTGCTGTTGTGTACGATGTCGCCGAGGCAGTAGAGCCGTCCGGTGCGGTCGAGTTCTTCTTCGGCTTTGCGGATAGCCGTGACTACACCGAAGCAGAAACCCGAATGTTCGTCTATTTCTATGCGTGCCATAACCTGTCTCCTTTCTACCTTTGCGGGTGGTTTATCGAAGTTTTTCGACGGTTTCTCTGTACCGGGTCATGAGCCATGCGTCTTGCTCGGCGATTGTCATGTGGGAATTGTCGAGCTCTATGGCATCGTCGGCTTTGCGCAAAGGGCTTTCTTTACGGGTCTGGTCGATGTGGTCGCGTTTGTTGATGTTGGCGACTACTTCGTCGAAATCGACATCGACACCTTTCGCCTTCAATTCGTCGACGCGTCGTTGTGCCCGAGTCTCCGCCGAGGCCGTGACGAATATTTTCAGTTCGGCATGGGGGAATACAGTTGTGCCTATATCGCGCCCGTCCATGACGATGCCTTTCCGTTCGCCCATTTTTTGCTGTGCGGCAACCATAGCCGTGCGCACGAAAGGTATGGCACTAACGGGGCTTACCTTATCGGATACTCGCATGGAGCGAATTTCACGCTCTACGTCGATTCCGTTTAGAAATGTGTGTGTCATACCCGTTTCGGGATCGGGGCGGAAATCGATTTGAATGTCGTCCATGAGGGACCTCAGCGTATCGGTGTCGACCGTGTCGCCGTCGATGAGGCCGTGGTCGAGGCAGTAGAGGGTGACGGCGCGGTACATCGCGCCACTGTCGATATAAATGTAGCCTATGTTCCGGGCAAGAGCTTTCGCCATCGTACTTTTCCCACACGAAGAGAAGCCGTCGACGGCGATGATTATCCGAGGTTCAGGTTTATTCATAAGCGTTTATTTTTTGAATTCGAAAAGATTGGTCGAGAGGTTGACCATGAGCGTGGTCGCTCCCGTGTGTTGTTGTGCGAGGGCGACACCTATGCCGAACATGCGGACTTTGATTCCGCCGCCTATGCTGAATCCGGAGAGAAAGTTACGGTGAGCGGTGCGCATGTCGGTGCGGGTTTTGTAGTTGTACCCCACTCCTATGTAAATGCGGTCGGTGGGCAGGAACTCCACGCCGAAAATGAGATGGCGGAAAAGGTTGTCCACGAATCCGCTTTTTTCGACGATTTCGTCGCTCCCGGTGTAAGAGCTGCTTTCGATGGCGGGATAGGGAAGTTTCCACCTTGTGAGGTTACGAGCGGTGACCGACACCCGTATGGGCGCATGTTCGAGGCTTTGCGTATAGCCTATCTGCAAATCGAACGGCATGCGTTCGAATGTGTCGTTGTAACGTTTGATTTGTCCACCCAGATTGCGTGCTACCAGCGAGAGCGAGAGGTCGTTGTCGGCGTTGTAGTAGTTGAGGCCGAGATCGACGGCAAGCGCCCAAGAGGTGTATTGTTCGTAAGAGGAGTAGATGACTTTGGCATTGACTCCGCCCCGCAAGGTCGTGGTGATGTCGTGGGCATAGATACCGTTGAAGACGATGTCTTTGGGTGAAAATTCACCGGTGATCACGCCGGTTTCGTCGGCACTTTTCATTTTGCCGTACCCGTAGTATTGTATGCCGGCCGCCCATGCTCCCCGTTCTCCGGCCGCCTTTCCGAAAGTGGCTCCTGCCAGATTGATTCCCCCGACGTATTTCATGTAGTTCAGCCCGAGTTGTAAATCCGATTCGGGTCCCATCAGAGCCGGGTTTTGATTGACGAGGTTTATATCTTCGTCGATGACGGATATATTGGTTCCTCCCAACGTATAGGCGTGGGTAGAGGTGGGGATATTGAGAAAGTCGAACGAGCTTTTCCCCTCTTGTCCCCTCCCGGCGAAGCATGTAGTGACAGTCGCCAGAAGAACCGTTATATATCGAAACGTATGTGTCATAATTGTTTTCGGGTTTCAAAGATAGCCAAAATTCCCGGTCGGCAGAAAGTCGCGTGATTGAATTTTGCTTTCGGCAGAATGGTTCCCGATGATTTATTAACGGGAAAAAGGGCAATAAAGTATGTGGCGGAACGAGTTTGTATCGGAACTTTATTCGTATTATATTGTGAGTTATGTTTGCTCGGCTCGATGGAAATCGTTAATTTTGAACTCTGTTCTATGTAAAACATAAAAATTTTCAAGTAGTTTATGGAAAAACTGCAAAGATATTTCGATGCGATAGAAGCTGAACTTTCGAAGATAGAATATGCCGCCGAACCCGATGGATTGTATGCTCCCGTGCGTTATGAGTTGTCGTTGGGCGGTAAGCGCGTGAGGCCTTTGTTGACGTTGCTTGCTTGCGAGATGTTTGCGGGCGATTATCGTCGGGCATTGAATGCGGCGGTGGGGTTGGAAGTGTTTCACAATTTCACGCTGTTGCACGACGATGTGATGGACAAAGCCGACGTGCGCCGGGGTAAACCCACAGTGCATAAGGTGTGGGACGAGAATACGGCCATACTTTCGGGCGATGCTATGGAGATCATCGCTTTCCGTTATATCGCCCGCACGGAAGCTCCGCACACGGGGGCCGTCGTCGAGTTGTTCTTGAAAACGGCTCTTGAAATTTGCGAAGGTCAGCAATACGATATGGAATTCGAGCGTCGGGACGATGTGACCGAAGCGGAATATATCGAGATGATTCGCCTGAAAACAGCCGTGCTGTTGGGGGGAGCGTTGAAGATAGGGGCGATTATAGGCGGAGCGAGCGAGACGGATGCGGATTGTATCTACCGTTTCGGCGAGTCTTTGGGACTGGCGTTCCAGTTGCAGGACGATTGGTTGGACGTGTATGGCGACCCTGCCCGTTTCGGGAAAAAGATAGGAGGCGATATTCTGAATAACAAGAAAACGTATATGCTCATCAATGCCCGGCAACGGGTCGAAGGGAAAGATGCCGAGGAGTTGTCCCGCTGGTTGAGCGCAGCCGAATACGATCCTTCCGAGAAGATCGCTGCTGTGACGGCGTTGTACGACCGTGTCGGTGCAGGCGATTTGTGTCTGCGGCAGGTCGACGAATACAGTCGTCGGGCGATAGAGGCTTTGCGGCAAATCGGAGTGGACGAAGCGGCAAAGCAGCCTTTATATGATTTGGCGAATTCATTGATAAAACGAGATCACTAAAATTTTTCAGAAACAATGCCTTACCGCCGGTTACCGAATACAGACAAAGCCCGCCTTGCCGCTCTCGAAAAAGCGGTGGCGATGGAGCATGAGTGCGATGTGGACAAGCAGGCGGCTTCGTATAAAACGTTGAACGAGGCCCGCGTTCTTTTGAGACGTTTCAAAAGTGCCGTCGAGCAGTTCCAGTATTGCTATACGGCTCAGGCCGAGGCCAACCGACAATATCAGTCGCATTTGAAGACGGCCCGGTTGTACATCTCGCATTTCATACAGGTGCTTAATTTGGCGGTGTTGCGTAACGAGGTGCGTAAGGAACACAAGTTGTTTTACGGGCTCGACCCCGAAGATTTTGCCGTGCCCGAGCTGACCGGCGAGAAGCACATTCTCGTTTGGGGAGAACGTCTCATCGAGGGGGAACGCGAACGGGTGTCGCACGGAGGCGCACCTATTTATAACCCTACGATCGCGAAAGTGACCGTGCATTACGATATTTTCAAGGAAGCCTATCGGGAACAACAGAATTATAAACTGAATACGACTCGTTCCCAGTCGGGATTGGATGCCTTGCGCGAGGAGGCGGACCGGATTATCTTGGATTTGTGGAATCAGGTGGAAACGTATTACGCCGACCTCCCTGCCGAAATCCGTTTGAATCGTTGCCGGGCTTACGGCGTAGTATATTATTATCGCAGTGGAGAAAAGCGACCCGAAGATGATTGATACTCACACACATATTTATCTGGAAGAGTTTGACGAAGACCGTGTCGAGGTGGTGCGTCGCGCCCGTGAAGCGGGAGTCGAACGAGTGATATTGCCCAATGTCGATTTCGACACGGTGCAAGCCATGCATGCCACGAACGATTTGTTTCCCGGTTATTGCCGTATGGCTATGGGGCTACACCCCACGTCGGTGGAGGCCGATTATCGGGAGCGGCTTGAACAGGTGAGAGAGCTGCTTTTCTCCGGGGAGTATTGCGCTGTGGGTGAGATAGGGCTCGATTTGTATTGGGACAAGACCTATGCCGAGGAGCAGAAAGAGGCTTTTGTGGTGCAAACGGGGTGGGCGGCAGAGTCGGGTTTGCCGGTGATTATTCATTGCCGGGAGGCATTCGACGAAATATCGGCTCTGTTGCAGTCGGGCAGAGTGCCGGCATTCCGAGGGGTGTTCCACAGTTTCACGGGGTCGGCCGAACAGGTGCGTCTGTTGAGGGGAACCGGTGACTATTATTTCGGGATAAACGGCATCGTTACTTTCAAGAACGCTCATCTCGAAGATATGGTACGAGAAGTAGGCATCGGGCGTATATTGCTCGAAACCGATGCTCCGTATTTGACTCCTGTGCCTTATCGAGGCAAACGGAACGAACCTTCGTATTTGCCTTATATGGCGAAGCGAATAGCCGAAATTCTGGATATTACGACTGCCGAGGTGGAGGAGGCTACCACGGCCAATGCTGTGCGATTGTTCGGAGAAGGGTGATTCCCGGATAATGGGAAAAGCCGGCTTTTATGCTATGCATAGGGGGAATGTGTTTCATGGGGCTTTCCTCGAAAATAATTCCCGAATTTTGTTTGAAGGGAGTTAAAACAGTCGTTTGGAGCCGAGGCATGAAAAAAAGGCGTGAAATATTTGGGGAAATGTAAAAAAAAGCATAAATTTACGGAGAGACACAAAATCACGATACTATGAAAAGACCCCTCCGCTTTTCAATGAGTTTGTCTATACTCTTTTTGTCGCCCATGTCGGCGATAGTGTCGGCTGCCGTCGATATTCCTTTGAGTTTGTCGTCTGAAAAGAATTATATCGTGGAGGTCGTTCTTCCCGGCGGTAGTACGTCGGCGAATATAGAGGACGGCCGGATAACTGCCGAAGGGACTTCGCAGGCGCTTGCGACCGTGGTCTATTATGACGGGCTGGGTCGTCCCGAACAGACTGCCCGAGTGGGTTTCACGGCAACGGGCGCCGACCTGCTGTCCACAGTCGGTTACGACGAGGCCGGGAGAGAATATCGTCAAGGGCTTCCCACACCCGTATCGGGGAACAACGGCTGTTATGTGAATCCTTCTACGTACGGGCAGACGGCTCAAAGTTATTATGGAGACACATATCTCTATCGGGAGACTTTGTACGAAAACTCACCGTTGAGCCGGACAGTCGGTGTGAAAAATCCCGGAGCTGTTTGGAACGCACACCCGAAGACTGCTGCATATCGGAGCAATACGGCGGAAGAGGCCGTTCTTTTCCGCATTTCGTCCGATGGGGTACAACGAGTGGGTCGGTATACCCCAGGCGCTCTTTATGTTACTCGCGAAACCGACGAGGACGGAATTTGGCAAGAGAGTTTCACCGATAAATCGGGTCGAGTGGTTATGACCCGTCAGGGAAACGGTTATGACACTTACTACATTTATGACGACCACGGCAGGCTGTGCTACGTACTGCCCCCGATGGCTGTGGACGGAATGCATAATACCGGCAATTATCCCGACAGCCACACTCTTTTGCAACAGTATGCCTATCTCTATAAATACGACGACCGGGGGAACTGCATAGGGAAGCGTTTGCCCGGTTGTAAATCGATACAGATGATTTACGATAGGGCTAATCGGTTGGTCATGAGTCAGGACGGCAATCAACAGAGCGGAAGCCTCTGGACCATAACCAAATATGATGCCCTCTCCCGAGTGCTGTATACTTATGAGGCGAATCCGCTTCGCAGCCCCGGAGACTTGCGCCAGTATTGTAAAGAAAAATTATTTGTCGAGGAACGTGCCGATAGTTATACTGCATGGCCGGGTATGGGTTATACCCTCAGGATTCTGCTGCCTGCCGCCAATGATTACCGGTTGCTCACGGTCAATTATTACGACGACTATTCTTTTTTGTACATCGAGGGGACGGCAGCTTCGCAGCTTGCCTATCGGAGTAAGGAGGGATATGGTGCGGCTTATTCCTCGGCCAAAGGTTTGCTGACCGGGACGCAAGTGTTCGACTTGACGGACAGGAGCAAATATGCGATTACCGTTTATTATTACGATGAATATGGCAATCCCGTGCAGACACGCACTCGGCATGTATCGGGCGATTATGAAATGACTTATGCCCAATGCGACCTTTCGGGAAATATTCTTGAATCATACACGGAACATTTGGATTCCCGGGGGCGTTTATCGGTATCGGAGTCCGTAGAAAATACTTATGACCGCTCGGGACGCCTCACCCGCACCGATTATACGGTTAACGACTCTTTGTCTACCGATTGGAGATATGAATACGACGAGTTGGGACGGATATCCGGCAAAAGTATCGACGGAGGACTGACGCATGCTAAATATCGGTACAATTTGCAGGGTTGGATCACTCGGATAGAAGATGTCGATTTCGTACAGAATTTGTATTACGAAAGCCTTATGGAAAACTATGGGAAAGTTCGTTACAACGGAAATATATCGGCGATGAATTGGACATATCGCACCGATACCGACACGATTGTGAACGGCTATCGCTTCACTTATGATGCCCACGACCGGCTGGCTTCGGCCTATTCGGTGACGGGCAGTAATTTTTCCAGCGGCCGCTATCATGTCGAATATGAATATGACAAGCATGGTAATATGGTAAATTTGTATCGCGATGGGGGAAAGGGCGGAATGATAGACGAGATGAACTGGTCTTATGAAGGGAATAGGGTAGTAGAGATTACCGATATGGTGGGAGAACAGGGACGATACGACATGAAAGAATATCGGGATTATAACTATAACGGACTCGATTATTTTTACGACTCCAACGGCAACATGACGGCCGACCTCGACCGGGATATTGTCGCCATACGATACAATTTGCTGAACCAGCCCGACACCGTGCAGTTCCGCAACGGGTCGGCTATCGTGAATTATTACACCGCCGACGGCAAGAGAACCGGCAGTAAATACCTCACACCATTGACAACGGTCGTTATCCCCGCGGGTCAGACCTTCGGCAGTACATCGGGGACAGCGGCCATGAGCAGTCATGTTACGGCACGTCGGGGTTCTTTGGAATATGCGGGAGCCGATTTCGAGAGCGATACCCTGATACGAATTCATAACGGCGACGGCTATTTGGATTGTTCGGAACAAGATTTCCGGTACTTCGTGCGGGATTATCAAGGGAATATCCGCACCGTCTACGGCAGTGCGGTAGCAAAACTGACACCAGTGGAACCTCCTTTTTCCTTGACGAACCGGGGGCCGATAGGCGGAGATAAACCACCCATTCGCCCAAAACCCATAGAGCATACCGTCACCTACCAACGGATGCAATACTATCCTTTCGGCCTTCCCTATGAAGCCCATTACCAGCCCGAAGAACAGCCGTATAAATACGGAGGAAAGGAGTTTATAGAGCTGCACGGCTATGACAGTTACGACTTCGATGCCCGTATGTACTATCCGGCTCTCTGCCGATTTATGACGATGGATCCTCTCTGCGAGAAATATTACTCTATCTCGCCTTATGCCTACTGTAATAATAATCCGGTGAAATATATTGACCCAGATGGAAGGGATCCTATTTACACTAAAAACTTTTGGGGAAAAATTAAGCTAATTGGCGATGACGGGAAAAATGGTACAGGTTCTTATCTTGTTAGAGGTTCAGTTGCAAGAGAGGTAAAAAGAGCCACCAAAGCAGGTAAATTTTATACAGGCGATTTATCGGAAAACAAAAAAGTAATGCACATTCCCACAGGTCAAAAATTAGAGGGAGTCAAGCAATCTTATGAGGACACAAAAATATCACAAAAAGAGAATGGCGGACATGCAAATATCGGCGATGCAAATGTAACTCGTTGGGACGAGGGACCCGCTGCTATTTCATTTACAGACAAAGATGGAAATCAGGGTGCAAAAGCAAGTTTGCAAATGTTTGTAGTAAACGGTAAAAATACAATGCCCACAGATGCTTCCAATGTCGAAATGTGGTGGCACACACACCCAAATACAACTGTAAATGGTATATCATTAGGTAATTCAACTCCTTCCGATGCTGATTATAGTGGACAAAAAACAATGACAAACAGAGGCTACAAAGGGAATACTTTTGTAATTGGTATTAGAAGTGAAAAAGTAACATTTTTTAACAAAGACGGTGTTTTGACAACGGTTAAATGGGAGGACTTTTTAAGAATGGGAGGACAAAAAAAATGAGAAAGTGTTATACAATAATAGTTTTGCTTTTTATTATCTCTTTTCTAGTATCTTGTTCAACAGTGCGATACAATATCAAAAGAAATAAAGATTTAACGGTAAGGCAAGTAAATTATTTTTATAAAAAAAATGGGAATGCTTTTTATTTGTGTTCTACTTATGCAACTTTTTCAGTTGTTTGGACTTACGATGAAGATAAAGTTGAAATTTACAGATTACAGGAAGGGAGAATAAGGCAAAAACAAATATTTAAGTCAAAAGATATAATACAGTATGCGGTAGTTTCTCTTGAAGATTTAGAAGATGAACTTTATCGGAAATGTGCTTTGGAATTAGACGGGGATAGTTTTGGATTTAAAGTTGAGATTGACCGTAAAACATATATTGCAGATTATGCCGTTAATATAAATTGCATGAAGCAAGGAAAATATGAATCTAACTTTTTAAATAAAATCACAAATGACATAAAAATACACAAAATGTGGGACGTTGAATATCAATAAAAAAAACCTGCACTTGCGGGGTTTTTCCTTTTCTTTTTTGTGGTGCATTTTGGTGGATTCGCCGCTTAAAAAGAATAAAAAATACTTTCTTCCATTTGACTTGTCAAATATAGTATAGATTATATTCCTGAAAGTTCAAACGATATGAATTTCACATTCGGACGATTGTCTTATTTTGTAATAAAGGATCCCAATGGAAACATGACCGCCGACCTCGACCGGGATATTGTCGCCATACGATACAACATGTTGAATTTGCCCGACACCGTGCAGTTCCGCAACGGGTCGGCTATCGTGAATTATTACACCGCCGACGGCAAGAGAACCGGCAGTAAATACCTCACACCATTGACAACGGTCGTTATCCCCGCGGGTCAGACCTTCGGCAGTACATCGGGGACAGCGGCCATGAGCAGTCATGTTACGGCACGTCGGGGTTCTTTGGAATATGCGGGAGCCGATTTCGAGAGCGATACCCTGATACGAATTCATAACGGCGACGGCTATTTGGATTGTTCGGAACAAGATTTCCGGTACTTCGTGCGGGATTATCAAGGGAATATCCGCACCGTCTACGGCAGTGCGGTAGCAAAACTGACACCAGTGGAACCTCCTTTTTCCTTGACGAACCGGGGGCCGATAGGCGGAGATAAACCACCCATTCGCCCAACCCCCATAGAGCATACCGTCACCTACCAACGTATGCAATACTATCCTTTCGGTCTTCCCTATGAAGCCCATTACCAGCCCGAAGAACAGCCGTACAAATACGGAGGAAAGGAGTTTATAGAGCTGCATGGCTATGACAGTTACGACTTCGATGCCCGTATGTATTATCCCGCCCTCTGCCGATTCACCACGATGGATCCTCTCTGCGAGAAATATTACTCCATCTCGCCTTATGCCTATTGTAATAATAATCCGGTGAAATATGTAGATCCGGATGGAAGGGATTGGTATGAATATACGGATAAGGATGGGAATTCTCAAACTATGTGGCGTAAATTACAAGATAAAATTTATAAAGACGATAACGGAAATACTTGGAATAATATTGGACAAAATTATTTATCAATCAATGGAGACAATGCAACGTTATTTACGCAACACACAAATAGCAAAGGAGAGCTTTATTTAAGTAGCAGTTCATATAATCTTGCTGACGAAAAAAATGCAAATGCTTTAAATTCTACATTAGGAAATCTTCTGTCAAAGGGGTCTGCTGTGGCAGGCTCATTAGGAGGATATGCCGAAGGAAGCAATGCAACTTTTCGATTAACAAACAGCAAAGGAGTTCTTGATTTTAAATTTTATGGAAATGGCTGGAAAGGAAATCAATGGGTAACTCCATCCTCAATTTCAAAAATTGGGAAAGGGGTAGGACATTTTGGAAAATTGTTAGGAGGTTTTGGCGTGCTTGCTTCTGCCTATCAATTTAGAGAAGCATCTACATTTGAAGGAAAACTTGAACACGGATTAGACGTTTTTATGGGTGGAATGAGCTTTGTCCCTGTTATTGGAACAGGTGCTTCTTTGTATTGGTCATTTGGAGGAAAGCAACTGCATTACAAGTGGGTTAATGGTGTTTTAATACCTCAAATAGAAATGGGAATAAATCCCGGACTACCTGTTTATCAACCATTCAAATAAATTGAAAATGAAAGATTTATTTTATTACGTATTTTATAGAGCTTCTAAATTTTATAAATCATGGGGCGAAAACAATAACTATTATATTTCAGGGAAATTTTCATTATTCCTTGCCTTTGCCTCCAATATACTGTTTTTAATTGGCTTATTTTGCTATATATTAGGAATTAGATATAGCATACAGATAGTTTATTTAATTTGGATTTTGCTTTTCGTGTTGAGTTTCTTTGTCCTTAATGAAAATAGATACAAAGAGTTAGCAGAAAAATATAAAGATGAAAAGAATAGCCAATTGAAAGGCTGGTTAGTATTTGCCTACGTTATTGGTTCGGTTGTTTTGTATTTTGTTTCATTATTTATCTATTAAACAATCATTGATCCCAGACCTAATAGTATGGTAAAGGAGTATCAAGATAATTTCAAGCCTGACCCAAAGACAGAAAAAATAGAATGGGAACAATAATAAATAATATGGACGAACAATATATTTCAATTTGGGAGCTGATATCACTCCAACTTTTTTTAGGCTCTATAATCTATATAGTTGGCTGTATCGTATTGTTTTTTGTTTTACGAAAAGAGGTAAATCGCAAATATAAAATCGCGTTATTGTTGTTAGTTCAGTTTTGTATTTCGGTATTATTGTCACTTATTATTTGGCAATCTTGGAATATAGATATTGATATAATGGCATTAGAATTTATTAATTTGCCTGCTTTATTTTCTGAGTTTGTTACAATACCGATATGTTATTTTATTTTGAAAAATGGAAAAAATAAAAAGATTGCTTCTTTTTGACTTGTCAAAATATAGTATAGGTTATATTACTGAAAGTTCAAACGGTATGAATCTTACATTCAGACGATTGCCTTATTTTGTAATAAAGGACGACAACGGACGTTTTGGTGAATTTCGTTCATTTATGACCAATAAAACTATGTCTATTGATTTAGAATTATGGGCATACAATATTAGAAAACTATCTGAACAGTAAAATTAGACACCCCTTACAATTAAAAAATCAGATGAAAACCAGTTTCAAAGCAAGAAGATGATTATAGGAAAAGAGAAATGTCGTGTTATTACAGGACTAAAAAGGAAAACTGCGAAAGCGAATAATAGAGGAACAAGGATCGATCACCGAGGGCGAAGCGTCTTTGCGGAAGCCTGATATTAAAGGATAACATGTAGAAGTGTATAATCACAATTTAGTATAATTGAATATGAAAAATATTAGGATTATAATTGTGCTAGTCGTATTCCCATTTTTCTGTATAATCGGCCAAAATCAACAAAGTTTGCCGGAGGATAGACCCATTATTCCTCCATCTCCGAGGGCTGCCGCATTTCATATTTATGGAGATTATCCGGTTAATTATAATACAGGAATTGCTGATATATCCATACCATTGTATACTGTAAAGATGGAGGGAATAGAGGTGCCGATAACATTGCGATACCATCATGCAGGTGTGAAATTTTATGAAACTCAGTTGTCGAATGTCGCTACGGGGTGGATTATAGATGTGGGAGGATTGGTGTCACGAACAATTATGGGGAAACCAGACAAGCGGGTTCCTATGTTTAATGTAGATTCTTTGGAGGCGGGCTATCTTACAGAAACAGATGAAGAGGATTTCAAAATATTACAACGATTGGCTTGCGGGCAGTTGGTGAATACGGTACTTGACTCGGAATATGATATTTTTTCCTATCGGTTTAATGATAACGTCGGGAAATTTGTTGTGGGCAGATTTGACGAAGTAATTAAATTTCCGCATAATTCGTTAAAAATAGAACCCGAGTGGGCCGGTCATCTTATTCAAAAGATCGATATTCATGACGATAAAGGAGTTCAATATAGATTTGGTAAATCCTTAGACGGGCAATCGAAGGCTGTGGAATATACGGGTAGCAATTTCGAGTCGAGTTGGCTTTTGACCGGAATAAAGCCGAGCCACGGAAAAGATAGTATTGTTTTTAAATACAGAGATGCATCGCGAAATGGGAGTTTTACGTATAAAATTTGGGTTCCCAATCATTTTGTGGAAATAAAAGATGGTCGTCAGGGAGATGAGATTATAGAAGATGTGCAGGGAACGCATACTTATTTTGGAGATAGTTATGCTGGGTCTAGTATAGAATGTTTGGTATATAACGGATATAGAGAGTTATTGTATAATATAAAAACAATATCGGAGATTATTTTTCCATTGGGGAAAATTGTATTTAATTCGATAGATGGAGGAGAGCGAGTTTCGAGTATAGATATTTTCGATAATAGAAACGAGTTATTAAGAAGTGTTCGTTTCAACACAACCGCTTTTGACGAATCGGGGCGGTGGAATGCATTAAATTCTGTTGAGTTTTTAGATTCTCGACGAGTGTGCGATTCTCGATATTTGTTTGAATATAATGATGTACGATTTCCCCAAGTGGAACATACCAATGCATTGGATTATTGGGGATATTATAATGGTTGTAACGACAATACGTCTTTGGTTCCTAATTTTTATTTGACATTTAAACGGAACCAAGTAAAAAATGGAGCATGGGGTGTGTTGGAAAAAGGTCTGTTATATAATTATGCCATCGGGTCCTGCGATAGAACTCCTTCTGAATATTTTGCCCAAGCATATATTTTAGAAAAAATAGTTTATCCTACCGGTGGTTTTTCGGAGTTTGAATATCAGTTGAATCGTTATGGGGAAGATAATAAACCGGGAGGAGGATTACGGATTCATCGAATTATCAATGATGATGGAAAAGGAAATAAAACTAGCAGAAGTTATGAATACTCTCCGGGTGTATTGGAATTGATGCCCGATAGTGCAGAAAATTATATTCATGAGGCAGACGGCATTCTTTTTCAAATGAGGACAGAAAATCAAGGGTTTATTCGCTATCACGAATTTTCATTTAGAAAGAGATTCTATTCATCTGATATGAACGGAGCTTTAACTTTGGGAACAGGAAACCAAATCAGATATCCCGAGGTTATAGAATATATCGGTACGAACGAACAAAATATCGGTAGGAATGTATATCGATTTGAAGAACACCGAAACTTGTATACTAGGTCTCGGCCTAATAATGATTTGACTTTTCCCCGGTTGCATACATGGAGAAGATGGAAATCGGGGAATTTGATAGAGACGTTGGTTCAAAGACAGGACGAAATGGGAAATTGGGTGTCAGAAAGGATAATAAGAAATGAATATGAATTATTAAGTCGCACCAAATTGAGAAATTTAAGCGTAACAAAAACAACGTTTTATCCACCGTCTTTTGTCCGTATAGGTTCTTTAAGTACAACCGATTTAGACGATTTAATTCTGACTCCTGATTTATTCGAGCGTTTGGATCTTATTTATGGACGTTTTGAACATTCGAGGAGTTTTCCGTTTTTCCTTCAAGATCGATATTTGATAGATACCTCTACTCCCGTTTTATCGGAAACGATAGACTCGTTGTGGACAGATAACGGTAATTTTGTAAAGAATGAAAGTTATGCGTATGATTCTATTTATTTAAAGCCGATTAGTATTGTTCAAACGACCAGTGATGGTGAAATGTTGGAGATAAAGAATGAATATGCCTTTTCCGATGCTTATAAAAATGAAGACCCATATAAGGGAATGATAAAAAATAACATAGTCTCTCCTATCATAGAACGGCAGGAATACAAGAAAAAATTCGAGAATGTATTGTTGTCCACTCAAAAGTTAAGTTATAAGCAATTTTATCCGAAAGTGTTTAAGCCGAGTGAGTTTATGATATCGTTTGAGAGCAATCCATTTTATTTGAAGTCGAAATACAGTAGATACGATTCTCATGGAAATCCATTGTGTATAACGAGCGATGATTTAACTACCATTTACTTGTGGGGATATAGTTATCAATACCCGGTGGCGGAAATCAAGAATGCCTCTTGGGAGCAAGTAGAGAGCATCATAGGGGATGCCGAGGCTTTCGCTGCGGCTGAAATTCCAGACGGAATGTTGCTGGCCCGATTGCGTATGGAACTGCCGTCGGCACAAGTAACTGTTTATACGTATGAGCCGCTGGTGGGAATTACCTCTTCGACCGATCCTCGGGGGCATACGACTTATTATGAGTATGATAATGTGGGGCGATTGGTGCGTGTGAAAGAGGGAGAGAAAACTACGACATTGTATAAGTACCATTATCGGAATGAATAGAGCGATGAAACGGATAAAGAGAAATGTTATGAATATACGTGTTTTATTATTTACGGCTGGTATTGCAGCTGTACAAGTTTTGTCGGCAATAGAATTGACAGCCGACAGCAACCGGCTGGAAGCCGGAGAGGCATTCGTCAAGATGCTGGTCGAGTACCAAGAACCGGGCAGGGCCGGAACGAAATGCCGGTGGGATTTCCGAGGAATGCAAATCCTTTCGGAGGAACTTCCCGTGGAATATTTTATTCCGGACAGTTCCCATATGGATATTCTTTGTGGTCGCGAGGGGCGTAACCGTTATTATTACCGACAAGGAAGCGATAGCCTGTGGTGTGTGGGACATGAGAATGCGACTTTCTATATCGATTATGCTCGTCCCGAACTTTTGTTGCGTTATCCTTTCGCTTATGGCGATTCTCTGACGAGTCGTTTCGAAGGAGCAGGACGGTATGGTCAGCGTATTCCTCTTTTCGTCGGGGGAACGACGACTGTCACAGCCGATGCCGAAGGTGAATTGAGTTTACCGGGAGAGACTTTCGGAAACGCCCTGCGGGTACATACCGCCCGCCGATATGTGAGGATATGTGAAGACAGCTTGTCGGTGAGTGTGGATACGTATGCTTGGTATGTGCCGCAGAATCGTTATCCGGTGTTCGAGAGCGAGACTTCCACGCTGCATGGTACACAGGCCGATACGATACTCTCGGCTGTATCGTTTTACTATCCGCCCGATTATCTGAGTGGGGAGAGTGACCGTAGTGCCGACGATGAATCGATTGAGGAGGAGAGCCTACCGATCGAGAGTGTTTTTACCGAGGCGGAATATCTGCCCAATCCGGTGGAGAGTGACTTGACAATAAAATATAAACTTACTCGTTCGGCTTCGGTGTGGTTCACTTTGCACAGTAGCGCGGGAATTTGTCTGAGACGGACACCGAGTCGTGAAGAAGATGAGGGAGAGCATTCTGTGCTGGTTCCTATGTCGGGATTGATGCCGGGGGTGTACACATTGTATGTTCATGTGGACGATAAGGTACTTTCTGTAAATATTATCAAGGGGTAATTCGGGCGGCTGTCGTAAAAATGAGATACTATTTTTGTAAAAACTTTCGTCGAACCCGAAAAATGTATTATATTTGCCACCGTTTTTACGGGATCGACCCGAGGGAGTGATGCTCGAGTGGTTGAAGAGGCACGCCTGGAAAGCGTGTATACGTCAAAAGCGTATCGGGGGTTCGAATCCCCCTTACTCCGCAAAAAAGCCGTTGCAAAAAACTTGCAACGGCTTTTTTGCAGACGGAATGGAAGTTTATTACGGCGGTGTAAAATGAATCGGTCGATAATTAGTGGGGCTTCTTTTTTTATATACCCTCCCCTTATTGTTTCTTCGGTATTTTTCTTATATTGTTTCGCAACATAGGGAAGAAAGATTAAAGGTATTCGATATCGCTTCTTGAAATCACCTAATTAATATCTTAACCCCTCCGTCACTGCGTGCCACCTCCCCTATATTTTGCATAGTAAAACACCCCGTAAGGCTACGGGACACGGCAGGGGAGGAGGGGAAATACTTTTAACGAATATCTTAACCCTTCAATATATACTTTTGGGGCGGTGGGAGCTTGAACATCTATTAAACTAAAATGGGCAGGGAGCTGTTCTTTTTGGATAGATGGGGATTTTAATGTCCCGGTTTGTATGGAATGGAAGATATTTGTGTATATTTGATTTTTCGAATATAGGATATGACTCGATGTGAGGAATAGGAATATCGGTTTTGTCTTGTTTCTATTTTTCCCTTGTCGGGTTTTGAGGTAGGAAATCGAATAAAGAAAATTAAATTTTGAAGATATGAGAACATTATTATTGTCTTTTGCAATCGTGGGGTTATTGTGCGGTTGTTCGTCCAAGTCGGATTATGGTGAAGCTAGGGGAATTGTATGTGATGCTACCATGAATACGGTTACTATTGTTACCGACGACAATGACACGTTGTCGTTCAGTACGGTCGATACCGATAGAAGCGGGGTCGACGGATTGCTGCTGGGCGATACGGCCGAGATTACTTACCGGGGAAGGTATGAAAAGGGAATGGGGGCTTTGAAAATGGTGTCTTATCCGCAAAGAGCGTTACTCGGTGGCGACCGAGACGAGCATGGTTGCGTAGGCTCTGCCGGATATGTGTGGAGTGAGGTGTCGCAGGATTGTATACGGGTGTTCGAGAAGGGTATCCGCACGGAGTCGGTTCGAGGGGATAACCGTTCGGTCTATATCGTCTTTTCTCCCGATTCGTCCCAAGTGGAATTGTTTTTCTCCGACGGGCAACCGAGTGAGATTTTGGAGCGGCGGACGTTGCCTTCGGGCGGTTTTGCTTGGAATGTGGAGGACGACGATACGAAGAATGTGCGTTTCATAAATGGTTTATGGACGATCGAACAGCGGGGTGAGGTCATATATCGGGAAGATAGTGCAGCTGCCGACTCGTCGTTGGGCGATTGGCAGGAGCGGACTTATGAGGGGGTACTGCCGGCAGCCGATACTCCGGGTATACGTTACACTCTGACGGTGCGTAATCGCGAGTATAGCGGGGACGGGACATTCGTGCTTGCAATGACTTATTTGGAGGCTGAAAACGGGAAGGACGAGACCGTGACTTATACCGGTAGGCGGTTCACTCAACGCGGTTCGGCCGATGACAAGGATGCCGTGGTGTGGCAACTGGTTGCCGACGATGGTACTGTTTTTAATTTCCTTGTGTCAAAAGAGGGTACAAGTCTTACTTTGTTGAACGATAAATTTGAGAAGCCGCAGAGCGGATTGAATTATACGCTTCGGTTAGTGCAGTGATAAATCGGGCTTCATGCCCGATAAAGACGGAATCCCTTTTTCCCGTTTTTATTCAACCCCTCTCCTCAGAAACAACAGTTTCTGAGGTGTCTCCCCTATATTGCTCCGCAACACAGGGGAGAAGTGTTAATGCCTTTCTATTGAATTGTCTTTGCTTTTTGCTCCTGCTTCGATTTTAGTGCAACATCTCGTGATGCTGTGGGGTACGGTAGGGGAGGAGTGTAGAAATCTTTTGACACTATCATTCTTCTGTTTTTTAACCCCTCCG
>OJQL01000990.1_pt1 | contig 24792 bp, 22 predicted proteins | sample 1598731 | NCBI WGS metagenome assembly OJQL01 (sample SAMN03922510, study PRJEB24848) | human gut metagenome | isolation source: stool sample | host: Homo sapiens | place: Germany | collected 2010-02
GTCTACAGCGGTATTGCCCGTAGCAAGCATTGGATCTACGACAATAACGTCCCTTTCGGCAACATCCTCAGGCAGCTTGCTGTAATACTTTATAACATTAAAGCTCTCGTTGTCTCTGAACATTCCAATATGACCTATTTTTGCGGCAGGAACCATATTTATAACTCCGTCTATCATACCAAGTCCGGCGCGAAGAACAGGAACAAACGCAAGCTTTCTTCCTGATATAACCTTAGTTTTGGCAACCGCCATAGGCGTTGCGATTTCAACTTCTTTAAGCGGCAGATCCCTGGTGGCTTCATAGCATATAAGCATAGCTGTTTCTGAAACTAGCTCTCTGAATTCCTTAGCGCCCGTGTTTTTATCTCTCATCAAAGAAATTTTATGCTGAATAAGCGGATGTTCAATTAGATGCAGTTTTGCCATAGTTTTTCACTCCTTATTACTCTTTTCTATATCTTTGAATTTGTCTATACGCTTCTGATGGCGCCCGCCTTCAAATTTTGTTTCAAGAAATATACTAACTATTTCCGACGCTGTTCCCGAGCCTATTGTTCTGGCTCCCATACATAAAATATTAGCGTCGTTATGCAATCTTGTATACTTAGCCGTATAATAATCAGCGCAGAGAGCCGCCCTTATCCCGTTCACCTTATTAGCCGCCATCGACATGCCTACTCCGGTGCCGCAAATCAATATTCCTCTTTCACATTTTCCTCCGGCAACACATCCGGCAACCTCGGACGCGATATCAGGATAATCGCACGCTTCGCCGTTGCAGCCTATATCAAGAATATCATAGCCCATATTTTTAAGCTGTTCTATAATTTCTTCTTTTAAATTGTAACCCGCATGGTCACTGCCAATCGCAATCATAATAAACTCCATTCTGACATTATTGCTTAATATACTTTATATTATATCACATTTATTGTGTAAAATCAACGTCGCTCATCATTAATTAAATCTTTTTCCGCCTTAACCAATTGAAGATAACTGGCTTCAAGCATTTCTGGACGGCAATAATCATGATTAAGGGACGCCAGGCAAATACCTGCCGCGTTCTGATGTCTTAAATGCATAGGCGAAAGCTTTATACAGCCGTTTCCGAATTTTTCAGAGAATTCCTCTGCTCCGTCGCCTGTCATAACAATTTGTTCGCCGTATTCCGAAAGCATTTCCGACAGTCTGCCGTCCTCAATCAGCATATCATCAAGAATCCTATGAGCTTTATTGTCTGAAAATCTGAATAATGCAGTATAAACCAGGTTTTGTCTTGCCTTCATAACCGAACACACAAGACCGTCAGACGGAAAGTTATATGCAAGACCTTCCAAGGTTGATACTCCGCAGCATTCAATTCCAAGTGAAAACGACATAGCCTTAACTGCGGCAACTCCGATTCTGATTCCGGTATATGATCCGGGACCTATACCAACCGCTATTTTATCAATCGAACCAATTTCCTTATCACAGTCAAAAATAAGCTTTTTTACCATAGGCAATATAACCTGAGAATGTGTCTTGGCAGTCAATAAGGATGACTGCCCGAGCATAATACCGTCCTCTATCAAAGCAACGGAGGCAGTTCTTCCCGATGTTTCAATTCCAAGTGTCAGCAAACCGATCGTCCCCCTCCACTGTTATTCTTCTCGTATCATCATCTATACGGTCTATTGTTATATAAATGGTTTCAGAAGGTAATATATCATCTATATTCTCCGACCACTCAACTGCAAAAACACTTTTTTCCAATGGATAATCGTAAAAGCCTGTAGCTTCAAGCTCATCAGAGCTGATGATCCTATACATATCAAAATGATAAAGGCTGATTTCTCCCCTATATTCATTTACTATTGAAAACGTTGGCGACGTTACAATATCCTTTAATCCAAGTCCTGCTGCAAGACCTCTGGTAAAGGTAGTTTTTCCTGCTCCAAGTCCGCCCTTATAAGCAATTATATCTCCCCTTTTCAAAAGCGATCCCAGCTTTTCCGCAAATGCAATAGTTTCCTCAGGACTCTTAGTTATAATTGTCATCATTTTTATCCTCTAAAAAAATTTTCTTTATACTCTTATCCGTCACATCGTTTTCTATTATATAAGCAGTCCATTTATCCGTACTGTCGAGCTTATAAATATAACACTCGACAGGATATTCATCTCCGTCCTTATAGGCGCTGTAATACCTTGCAGCGACGGATTGATTCTGATTTATCCCCAAAGAAACGCTTTTATAGCTCTGAGTGTCAAAATCCGTATATTTTTCAATAAACTCCATGCCGTCTTCAATATTATCTATCCAGACCATTAAAACAGGTTGTTTTCCGCCCGTATATTTAGCGCGGCTGACGCTTACGTCCTCTGAGATGAGGATATTCAATTCGTCAGCAATAATTCCGATCTCATAATCAGTAAGCTCGTATTTAACCGCTGTATTATATCCGTTAAAAAAATATGAAAATACATGATATATAACATAAAGGAATACGACGGTCAAAATTGTTATAACCAAAACTCTCCAGATTTTTTCCGAACGTCCTTTTTCCTTTTCATTATCTGTTCTGGAAACTATATCGCCCTCATTATCATCTATTATATTCCGCATAATCAGAAAAGTCCCGTTATACTGCCGCTGTTATCGCAGTCTATATTCAAAGCCGCGGGACATTTCGGAAGACCGGGCATTGTCAGTATATTTCCGGTAAGCGCAACCACAAATCCGGCTCCAGAGGATAGCTTAAGGTCTCTTACAGTAATTTTAAATCCTTCCGGTTTCCCCAGATTTGACGGATCGTCAGAAAGCGAATATTGAGTTTTTGCAACGCATACGGGTATATTGCCATAGCCGAGTTTCTCTATTTCCTTCAATGCTTTTTCAGCTTCAGCCGTATAAACCACTCCGTCTGCACGATAAATCTCCTCTGCTATAATATCAAGCTTTTCTTTTATGGACAGCTTTTCATCATAAATTGGTTTAAAATCTGAAGATTTATTTTCAATCGTACTGATAACTTTAGAAGCAAGATCCTTGCCGCCGTCGCCGCCCTTAGCAAAAATTTCCGTCATAGAGGATTCAACGCCCGCATTTTTACAAAATTCCTCAACGATTCTGATTTCATTTTCAGTATCCGTGTAAAATCTGTTTATTGCCACTACTACCGGAACCCCGAACTTTTTCATATTTTCAATATGAACGCCAAGATTAACGATACCCCTGCAAAGAGCGTCAGTATTTTCCTCCTGCAAATCGCTTTTTGGAATTCCGCCGTTATATTTAAGCGCTCTTATAGTAGCCACAAGCACTACGCATTCAGGCTTTAATCCGCCGAAACGGCATTTTATATCAAAGAACTTTTCAGCCCCGAGATCAGAACCGAAGCCGGCTTCCGTAACGCAGTAATCTCCCAGCTTCAGAGCCAGCTTAGTAGCTCTTATCGAATTACAGCCGTGCGCAATATTTGCAAAAGGACCGCCGTGAATCAAAGCCGGAGTATTTTCAAGAGTCTGCACCAGATTCGGTTTGAGCGCGTCCTTCAAAAGAGCGGTCATAGCCCCTTGAACACCAAGCTCTCTGGCGTAAACAGGTTCTCCTGAATATTTGTATCCAACAAGTATATTTCCTAAACGCTTTTTCAGATCGTCAATATTGCTTGCAAGACAAAGTATCGCCATAACTTCCGATGCGACGGTTATCTGAAAGCCGTCTTCTCGGGGAATTCCGTTTATCTTTCCGCCCAATCCCGCAATTATATTACGAAGAGCGCGGTCGTTCATATCCAGACATCTTTTAAAAAGGATTCTCCTCTGGTCAATTCCAAGCTCGTTTCCATGCTGAAGATGATTGTCGACAGCGGCGCAAAGCAAATTATTAGCAGACGTTATAGCATGCATATCACCGGTAAAATGCAGATTAATATCCTCCATAGGAACGACCTGAGAGTAACCGCCTCCGGCTGCTCCTCCCTTTATACCGAAAACCGGTCCCAGAGAAGGCTCTCTAAGAGCTAAAACGGCATTCCTGCCGATTTTATGCATAGCCTGCGCAAGACCGACGCTTACCGTTGTCTTTCCCTCGCCTGCGGGAGTTGGATTTATAGCTGTTACAAGTATAAGTTTACCGTCGTCCTTATCCGCAAGCTTTTCATAAAGAGCCTCCGACAGCTTAGCCTTATAATGCCCGTAAGGTTCAATATCTTCGTTTTCTATTCCAAGACCGGCTGCAATTTCAGTTATAGGTTTCATTTTTGCGCCGTGCGCTATCTCAATATCACTCAACATATTTTATCACCATTATTTTAAAAGCTAAAATAATTTTTCCTTTCGCACATAATAACAATTTTTATTATAACATTTCACAGTATAAAATGCAAGTAAAAAAGGACGGCGCACGCCGTCCTTAATATATTACGATTCGACTGTTTCCTCAGCTTTATTTTTTCCGGAAAAAAGCTTTAAGCATTGCAGACCTATAATTACAACGCCTCCTATAAAGAAGAAGAGAATACTGAAGGTATCCATCGTAAGCATTTCTTTCGGAGTTTCCAGCGATTCCGGTCCCTTAACAATAGATAACAGCGAACCGAGCATTAAACCGATTATCGCATATACGGTTTGAGAATGAAAATGTTCAAGCGCCGCCTTAACAAGCTTGATAATAACAATAACTCCAAGCAGTATGCCGATTCCGACAGAAATTACAATAGGAAGACCGCTGAAATCCAAATGGAGCAGATCCTTTATAGCATTCATAACCGGCAGGTATACGCCGAATATCAAAAGCATGGTCGAGCCTGAAATACCCGGAAGAACCATTGCCGATATAGCTATCATTCCTACAAGCACAGTATAAATCAATTGTCCTATATTAAAGGCTCCCGCCGAAACCGATCCGCCGTCCGATGGATTTACCATCGTTATAGCTACAACCAGCGCTGCGCCCAGAATGAGAAATACAACGTTGTAAAATTTCTTAAGGGATTCTTTTTCCTCGTATACTATAAGCGGAATAGAAAAAACTATAAAACCTATAAAAAGCGAGCTTATCTGATAAATATGTGATTCAAATACGCTGGTTAAAATTAGTACTGCTGATATGAATCCGACTATCCAGCCTATTCCAAGTCTTATAAGAAACTTAAACGATTTCTTCAAATTCTCTTTTCTTTCAAGCTTGTCCCCTTTTCTGCTCATAAATGAGTTAAGCGAATTGATAAAATCCTCATAATAGCCTAAAAGATAAGCGATCGTTCCTCCTGATACTCCGGGAACGCTATCGGCAAGCGCCATTAAAAGACCGCATATATAAATCATAAAATAATACACAAGTTACTTTTTTAAGTAACATTCTCCTTTCTTTTTTTACACATTATAACATACGTAAAAATCAAAGTCAATCAATTACAATGGTTTTACGTAGATTTAACAATAGCGATTATTTTCTGGATTTTGGTCTGTATGCAATAAAAAATACGGAAACGGCCGCGGCTAATATTACAGATATGAAATAATATCCCAAATCTCAAAATAAACGCTGCGCCTATTATATCTGTAACAACGTCTAACGGTATTAACAGCAAAATTGAAATCCCTGAGGAAATTAGCTTTTCTGGTTTTATTATAACAAAAAGAAAATAAACTAACCAAAGATATATAATTGAAACAACAGAAACTCTTATTCCTATAGAAAATAAAAGACATTCCTCATATTTTTTTAATTAGATATACCTCCATAAATTCCAATTTATCTATCTAATCCTCTATAAATCCTTTGTTTTCAAGGCTTTACGCCTGTTTTGTGTTCAAACCTTATGTATTTTCCCTTGTTTTTGCCCTTACGAGCCGAAACAAGGGAAATTTTTATGCCCCGCCGACTACTTTATCCAGCAGCCTTGCGGAACTGCGCTTCGCTTCCCTTGTAGCGTGAGCGTAAATGTTCATTGTGATACTGACATCAGCGTGTCCGAGAAGCTCCTGCACATCCTTCGGCGCTGCCCCGTTTGAGAGCAGGTTGCTTGTGAAGGTGTGCCGAAGCTGGTGGAAATGGAAGCCCTCTAACCCCTCGACCTTCTTGCTTGCCGCCCTGCACATAATCCCTACCGTACTCGGCGCTTCATACGCTCCGTCTGGTCTTAAGCAGACAAAGGATATTTCCTTGTAGCTATCGGGGATTTCTTCCGTTCTCGGCAGACTGTATACCTCGTAATAAGTGCGGTCTTTTTCCTTGACCTCTTTGTAATAGTTGAGGTTATAAAGTTCTCCGTATCGGAAGCGGTTTTTGTGCTGTTCGGTTTTCGCTGTCCGCAGGATTGCCGCCAGCGTGTCGCAGAAGTCAACGGTGCGGACTTTCTTCCGCTTTGTCGCCCCTATCTCGGTCTTGTGCCTTGCTCCGTTGTAGCGCATACTGCGGCGCACCGTAAGGTACTGCTCGTCAAGATTGATGTCCTGCCAAGTCAAGCCGCAGACCTCGCCAATGCGAAGCCCCGTATAGTAGGCAATCTGTATCGGGAGCAATGCGGGATTGTCCTTTGCTTTCAGAAAATCCTCCAGCTTGCAATACTGCTCGTGGCTGAGGGTGGGAGTGGAAGCCGTGTCGCTGTCCTCGTCCGAGAACAGGTCATAGTCCTCTTTCTTGCCCCGCCACACCACATACTGCATAGGGTTAAAGGTAATCATCCGCTTCGGGAACACCGCAAAGCGGAACGCCCCTTGCAGGACTGCCGAGAACAACCGTAAGTACCCTTTGCTGAGTGCCTTTGCTGTCGTACCGTCTGGATTTGTCCCACCGAAGCTGAGATAGTCCATATACGCCTGCAAATGGTCGGCGGTAACGGTTTTCAGCTTGCGGCTGCCGATAGGGTGCTGTTTGATACGGTTTACCGTTCCCTGATATGCCATCACTGTACCGTTGCTGAGATTGCCGGGCTTTAATTCTTCCTCCACCCACATATCCAGCAGCATACCCACCGTGGCGTTTTCGGACTTTGCTACGAATTTCTTTTCCTCGTAATCAGCGATTGCCTTGCGGAGCATAGCTTCCGTTTCGGCTTTGCTCTCTGTGCCTACAAACTCCTTTTGGACTTTCCTGCCGCTTTCATCTTCGATATAGAAGCGTCCGTACCACTTTTTGCCTTTCTTTCTTACAGAACCTTTTGCCATAGATAAAAACTCCTTTCTATCCGTGGCAATCGGGACTTATGAGTATGGTGTGCGTAAAGTAAATAGTGTCGCTTGTGCCGATTGTGTTCAATCGGCTTTTCTGTTGTCAAGGTGCCACGGAATTTTCTTTTTCGGTAAGCCTTGCTTCGGCTTCCGCTACTATCCCGAAAAGGTCGCCCATAGATACTTTGGTGCGTCCCTCATCGTAGATATGTAAAATCCCGTCTAAAAAGCGTTTCATATCTTCGACAGGTAATTCCATCTCTTTGCGGTAAACCCGTTCTTCGATTGCGCCCGATTCAATGGCGTAACGCATAAGGGATTGTTTCAGCCCGTCGTCCTCAGCCACACGGTCAACCTCCACCATAGCATCGGAAAAGTGATGTACCATAACCGTATAGAGGTCAATCATCTTTCCGAGGAATGTAGTGAGTAGCTGCTGGTGCGGCTCTCCTTTTACGATAGAGGAAACCGTATCAAGATACTTTTTGATGTGTTCCTCCATATCCTTTGCACATAATGTGCGGCTGTCATATTCCTTATCTTCGGAAAGTCCTGTCAGCCATTCGGGAGTGGTAAGGAGTGCTTCGGCAAGACCGTTGATAACCATTGTGCGCTTCGGGTCAACGCCGTCCGCTTCATACCGCTGAATGGTGGATTTATTTACGCCGATACGCCTGCCGAGTTCGGGCATTGTTAAGTTTAACTCCGTTCGGCGTTCTTTTACCCGTTCGCCGACTTGTTTTGCGGTGAATGTGATTTCGCCTTTCAAGTTTTCACCTCCTAACGGGTATCATTATAGCACACGAAAACTCACTTTGCAACCCATTTTGCAATAATAATTAAAAATATTTTGTGAACAGTTGCAAAACAGGTTGACAAGAGATAGCAAAATAAGTAAAATTACAGGTACATAGTTGCAAAACGAGTATTTACGAAAGGAGGTTGATAAAATGAGCAACATCAAAATGGGTTTGACTATTGAAGAAGCCGCCGAATGTACGGGTATCGGCAGGAACACCATGCGGAAGCTGGTTGACTGGGGCAAGCTGCCCGTCCTTAAAGTCGGACGGAAAGCGATTATCCGCAGGGACACGCTGGAGCATTTTATGAGCGTAAATCAGGGCAGAAACCTGCTGAACGAGAATGATGTCCGTAAAGTAGAATAACCGTTCTCTAAGCCCTCGGCGTTTGAGAGCGAAATACACCCCTCGCACAAATCTGACGATTTGTACTCTGGGTATTTCGCCCCTGCGGGGAGCTAAGTATCAACGCAGTCACTTCCCGTTCCCGCATTGATACTTTTCGCCGCCACTGTTTCGTGTCGGCGGCAACCGTCAAGACGGTTGCAAAAGAGATAAGCACCCATTAAGGGAGAAAGGATAATATGGCAAGACACAGCTTCATACAGATGTCGAAGCTGCCGAATGTCAAAGGAAGGATTTCCTATATCACAAGTCCCGTAAGGCAGGAAAACTTATACGCCACCTACCGAACCGCAGATAATGCCTTTTGGAGCAATCTCGCAAGGGAAAGCCAGCAGGAGTTTAAGCGAAGCGGTGCAGACGGAAAGTGTATTGAAGCGAGGGAACTGATTATCGCCCTGCCCGAAGTCTACACGCAGTATGAGCCGCAGCAGGTTCTCGAAGATTTCACAGAGGAATTTCACAGGCGGTATGGCGTGGAATGTGTGTCGGCTCTGCACCACAATAAACGCAAAACCAATTATCACATTCATCTGATTTTCAGCGAACGGACGCTCTTGCCCGAACCTGAAATCAAGACTGCCGCCCGAAGCATTTTCTTTGATGAAACAGGTAAGCGGGTACGCACCAAGAAAGAGATTACCGATGAGGACGGACAGATACGGAAAGGCTGTACCGTCATTAAAAAGGGCGAGGTCTACGAAAGCCACCTTTTTACCGTGAAAGATGATAGGTTTAAGAGCGAGCCTTTTCTTCGGGAGGTAAAGGCAGTTTATACCGAACTTATCAACCGCCATATTTCCGACCCCGAACAGCATTTGAAGGTATTTGACAAAAACAGCGTGTACCTGCCGACAAAGAAAATCGGCAAGAACAATCCGAGAGAGGAAGAAATCAAAGCCGACAATGCGGCAAGGCAGAAATGGAACAGGGCGGCGGATATGGCTCTTGTATCAGGAATATCCGAAGCAAGGATTTTGGAGGTCAAGCAGAGCGAGATACACGACAAAGTAAGCAGTTCCATCCGCAAAAGCGGCTGGCTGCCCAATCTGTTCCGCAGTATTGTGAATAAGGCAAAAGATTTCCTGCAAAACCTTATCCGTGAACACGGTATGCCGCCGAAGCCCACGCTGGATATTGATGTGGCAGAGTTCCGCACTATGCGAAATCTGATGATACGGGTGCAGGACGAAGCAAGAGGGATTAGAAATTTGCAGGACAATGTTCTTCCGAAGTTGAAAAAACAGCTTTCAGAGACAACGGGAATTTTCAGGGGCAAAGAACGAAAAGCCCTTACAGAGCAGATACAGCAGACCGAAAAGCAAATCTCCGAAAGGCTCGACAAGCTGCCCGATATTCTGAAAGAGGACGGTTATCCCGATGTGCAGGCATTTATGGCAACCTACCGAGAAGCGGAAGCTGTTGTAGAGCAGTACCACCGCAGCCTTGCCGAGTGGGAGCGACAGGTCAAGGAAAAGCGCAGACCGCAAAAACCGCCCGAAAGGGAGAGCGTCAGAAACAGGCTCAGGCAGTTGCAGGAGCAGGGCAAGCAGCAGCCACGCAGAAAGAAATCCTTTGACAGAGACAGCCGATAGGCAAAGAAACCGCCGCTATGGTGTTACCCATACACGGCGGCATACATAGTCTTGTTACTGTTCCTGCTTTTGAATGACGGTTATCTGTAAATCCTTTGCATTGATGAGCGTTTCCTGCTTGCACTTCGGACAATAGAGGGGAAAGTTTTTTATCTCAGTATCTTCTCTGATTTTATCGTGTGTCTTTCTGCCACAAATAGGGCAAAGTATCCATTCTGTTTTCATATTCATCATTTTCAAAACCTGTTTACGGGTTTATTTTTATATCCTGCCAATTCTCGTTGGAAAGAATTTCAGCGTTCTCTCCGAAAAAGGCTTTTCCCGCTTCGGTATCTCCTTTGAGGTAATACATAAACCAAGCTGTCATATATCCATCAGCGGAACGCAACATATCGCCGTGGTCTTTTCCTGTCTGTCTTGCAATGACCTTATCCACATCATCTGATACGGCGTCATAACACTCATTTAACCACCACAACGGACAAATCCCTTGTACCTTGCCCTCTGGCAGCGTTTCAGAATACTCTGTCATATTGCCTGCGTCAAAATCCTTTGTGCCAGCCACCATAAATATCGGAATGTGAATATTCAATAGGTTACAACTCCAACCGTCATCATTTTTATTCATTTCATTGGCATGGTATCTTGAAGTAGTGCTTGCTACCCAAATTGCCTTATACATATTTCCGTTGGATTGCTCCGTTACAGCGTTAATTGCTCCCACACCGCCTTGCGAATGTCCTACAATACCAATATTTTCAATATCTATCTTTCCATAGAAATTACTGTTTTTATCCGCATTCAAGCTGAGAATAAAATCAAGAGTTGCTGCGGAAGATTCGCCAGTACGGGAATTGTCATCTTCATTGCCAATCACAACAAAGCCCCAAGAAGCGAGGTGCTTAAATACTTCTTTGTACCCAGAAGCCTTTACACCTGTACCATTCGCCATTATAACAAGCGGATATGTAGTCCCATCTTGCATTTCAGACGGGTACCAAATTTCATATTTTCCCCACACCTTACCGTCTGCGTTAAATTCCGCATAAGAAACATCATAAGAACCGAGTTCAGTATATTTCGTTTCTATTTCGCCCTTTGGCTCAGAGTATTTCCAATAGTTTTCATTTCTGTGATTCATAACTCCAAGAAGCACAGCACAACCGCCAACTGTCAGAATGACTACCGCCAAAATAATTAATAGAATTATTTTTACCACCTTTTTCATTGCACCTCTCCTTATTCACTCATATAATCATTAAGATATTCTTCAACCTTATCCATATACTGAATGTAGCATTTATTATCGTTTTGCAAGGCGTGCCCTGAATGAGGAAATTCAATATACTCGTGCGTTACGCCGTTTTCCTCCAACGCTTTTATTAAATGCTTTGATGAATCAAACGGACATACTTTGTCGTAAACACCATAGGCACACACGGTCGGCACAGTGTTCTCATTTACCCACATATAAGCGGAAATATCTTTGACTGTCTCCTCATACTCTGCTGTACCAAGCATTTCGGGATTGATTTCTTTTCCTGCCATAATACTAAACAGCCCTGCCGCAGCTTCGGGATTTTGGTCAAGTCCATAAGGCTTCCAATCCTCCGCATAGAAGCTGGCGGGACCGACTTCCTCAAAAACCATTTTTACAGGGACAGGAGATGTATCTGCATCACGGTAAGCATACAGGAGTGCAAGACAGCCGCCCGCCGAACCGCCTGAAATCGCCATACGGTCAACATTGTAACCGAGTTTTTTTGCTTCTTCCACCACAAATGGGATACTTGCCCTAATTTCCTCGGATTGTGAATAAACGCTGGCTTCTGGATGAGCGTCATCACGCAGAGTATAGTTAATCCCTGCCGCTACATAGCCCTTAGAACAAAGCCATTGCAACATTTCCTTATCGTCCGCTTTATCTCCCGTGGTAAACCCGCCTGCATGAAGATAAACAACTAATCCATAGGTTTTCTTTGTGCTGTCCGCAGGAACATACAAGTCAAATTTGTTTGCTTCCTGCTCTCCGTAAGCAAGGTCTGTGTACACCTTTCCAATCTCGTCGCTCCAATCTACCGAATACTTTCTCATTTCGGACGATGTGTAAATCATTTTGAAAATGACAGAACCTACAAACGACACGATAAATACCACGATACATAGAAAAATAAACAAGCCTGTTTTTCGTCCTTTCCGATTTTCTTTGTTCATAGGAAATTACCTCCAAATAGTGACCCGCCAACCATCAAGTTGATAAAAGCTCTGAAAGCCAGTCTGCCTAAAATAATACCGATGATTGCGACAACTATTAAAATTAGTATTCTCTTTTGCACAAGTGTCATATTTCGTTTTCCTCCTAAAATTTTTACTATTGACATTGTTATTTTGGTTCGTTATAATGATGATACAATTATATCGCCGATATAATTGTATCAGAAGGCTTTGAAATGTCAATAGGAGGGACAAAAATGAGACAAACAAGGGAAAATGTATCACCGATGAGCAATGATGGGCGCAACGCCTATGTGATAAATCATTTGACCGAAGCACTTCTTTTCTTGCTTGATAAAAAACCGATAGAAGATATTTCTATCAGTGAATTAGTTAATACGGCGGGGGTTGGAAGAGCCTCTTTTTACCGCAATTATGAGTGTAAAGAAGATATTTTGAAAGTATATATAGACACTCTATTCCGTGAGTGGACAGATGAATGGAGAAAGAAAGACGGTGCGCCGTTAAGTGAACAAGTTCGCACAATGATTGCTCATTTTGAAAAACACCGTTCCTTTTACCAGCTTTTGAATGAAAGAGGTCTCATTTATCTTCTGAAAGATGTCATTATCGGTATTTGCGGACCGAAGCCTGAATATGAAAAGACACAAGCCTATGCTACGGCGTTTGTTGCCTATACGCTGTATGGATGGATTGATGTATGGTTTCAAAGGGGAATGGTGGAAACCGCTGATGAAATTGCCGAATTGTTTAAGGCTCAGGGGCTTTAATATGTTTTGGAGATTATAAAACGGGAGGCGGTATTTATACACCGTCTCCCGTCTGTGTTATACGAATATCAAATCAGCATTCACAATCTCCATAGCTCGGTTACGAATGTTCTCCATTCGTCCTATCCATAACATTTGATTTTCCGCTTTGAGTGTCTCCGTTACACCTTCCTTTTCGGAAAGTTGTTTTGCCAGCCGTAAGAACATTTCCTCTGCCTGTTGGTTAATGTCAGCAAGGTAACTGTTGAGTTTGCCGTTGGTCAGAAGCATTGTGTAGGTCGCTTTTCTATGCTCCTTCAGATAGCGTTTGTGCCGCTGTCCCCAAATGCCGATAGGTTTTTGTTCTTCGGCTGGTAAGGTAAGGCAGGGAATATAATAATCCCCTTGAAGTTCATACCACAGCCCGTTATTCTTATCGTAAATGTACTTGTCCATTTTGAAATCCTCCGTTATAATATATTCGCACATACATCACAGTTCTCCGATTGCCACACTCTGTTATATTTTATTACCAGATTTTCTTTCCCTTGTATTTGCCCTTATGAGCAGTCGGGGAAAGTATAAACTTGTGTGAAACCGTATAAAGGGATAAGGCGGACACATTGCGATAAATCCTTTGTTTTCAAGGCTTTCGGAGGATTTTATTGAAACCCTATGACGGGCAATAACCACTTATAAAATTGTGGTTTTCAAATTCCAATTTGTATACTAAATTCAAGTATAAAATCATCACTTCCTGTTTGGCTTTCTTTTTATTCCCAGCAGTTTAACAAAATCATTAAATAAGGTTGTATCCGATGGCTCAAACATCAGCCATTTTCCGTCATGATAGTTTTTAGTTTCATCATAAATTTTTTGCACTTCTTTTGAATAACTATTTCTATCTGTATCAAATTTTAATCGTTCATCTTTCCCTAAGATAATCATAAATCCTACGCAGTTTTCCCTTGCGTACAATGCACAAAGCGTTTTTCCGCCACGACGGTATTTATACTCATAAGTCCACGCTTTACCGCCTTTGTTCCATAAGCGTTCCATGTCATACTTTTCATCAATTAAGGCACACAGTTTATTCCATATATCATATAATGATTGACCAACTAAAGCAGTCATTTCTTCTGAATTAGGTATTTTATCCAGCATACTCGTTTCTCCTAACTTCAAATTTCTCAGTTCTATAAAAAGAGAATTTTCGTAGTCCTTTATATAGTATCGTACATTTATCAGCCCTTTCGTTTATTAGAGCATAATAATTATAACTTGTTCCGGATCATGAGTCAATCCACTTCCGGTTGAAATACACACTAAACTGACGTTTACCTGCTTTCTTATAGTTTAAATAAGCTTTACGGGCCGATAAATAATCAATTAAATGCTGTAAGAATCTAAAAATTCCTGTAATTTATTCGCAAGCTTACCTATGTGAATACCGTCAACAAACGAATGATGCGCCTGTATTGAAAACGGAAGAATAGTTCTGCCGTTTCTTTCAAAATACTTTCCCCAATCGAAAAGTGGCGTTGAATTGTCCTTTTTTCCTGAAACGGTATGGGAAATATGAGTGTAGGAAATCCAAGGGAAAGGCGAAAACTGAAAAACATCAATTCCGAGCGGACCTGTAAAATATTCTTTCTGCGACAGAACAGTATTTAGGGCCAAAGCATTATATTCGTCAAGCGTATCTGTCATTTTTACATTTACAACCTTAAAAAGTTCGGTATCATTATCGAGAAAGGTAAACGCCGTATCAATCTTATCGAATAAAACCACAACTCCATTTAAAAAACGATATCTGAATTCCTCTATTTCATTGGCGCATTTTGAAACTACATAAATCATTGAAAAAGTGAAGGAATATCTGTTTTTTATCTTTTTTAAGAATTCTGTAATATCTAATTCGAATGTAATACAGTACGACGGTTCTATGTAATCTCTGAACACCTGAAAATGCACTTTTCTTTTCCACTCATTTAAATTAATTATTTCATAATTATTCATCAATAGCTCCTTTCATATACCATTGACATAATAAAAAAAACAGCGGAAAGTATTTAAAAACCTTCCGCTGTCTGATTTTTATTAAATATTTGGCATAACCGGTAACTGAGACGGATACGGAATTTCCTGATGATTGTCAGTTTTTACAATCTGAACCTTGTTATAAACGTCCATTCCCGTTCCCGCCGGTATAAGCTTTCCTATTATAACATTTTCCTTCAAGCCAAGCAGCTTATCGCTCTTGCCTCTGATTGCAGCGTCTGTTAGAGCCTTGGTAGTTTCCTGGAACGATGCCGCAGATAGGAAGCTGTCAGAGCTTGACGACGCCTTTGTAATACCCTGAAGAACAGGAAGCGTTGTAACAATCTCCAGATTTTCTTCTCCGTTTTCTATTCTCGTCTTAATCGACTCGTTTATTTCGTCAATTTCCTTCTTATCAACAAGCGCTCCCGGCAGCAAATAGCTGCTTCCGGATTCATCGACCTTGATCTTCCTCAGCATCTGGCGAACAATAACTTCGATATGCTTATCATTTATATCAACACCCTGTAAGCGGTAAACCTTCTGTACTTCATGGATAATATAGTTCTGAACCGCCTGCACGCCTAAAATGTTAAGAATATCCGCCGGATATACGTTACCCTCCGTAAGCTTAGTACCCTTTTCAATAACCTCATTTTCCTTAACTCTTATCTTGAAGTTATATGGAACCATATAGCTTTCTGTCTCTCCGGTTTCATTATTTGTTACAATAACGTTTCTGGTCGTCTTGATCTCTTCGATATTGACTATGCCGTCGATTCTTGAAAGTATAGCGGCATTTTTCGGACGCCTTGCCTCAAACAGCTCCTCAACACGCGGAAGACCTTGCGTAATATCCTCTGCCGAAGCGATACCTCCCGTATGGAATGTTCTCATCGTAAGCTGAGTACCCGGCTCGCCTATAGACTGAGCAGAAATAATACCTACAGCTTCGCCGACAGCGACAAGGTTTCCGTTTGCAAGGTTGGAACCATAGCATTTAGCGCATACTCCATGCTTTGAACGGCAGTGTAAAACTGAACGTATTTTGATTCTCTCCACTCCGGCCTCGCACACTCTCTTTGCGTCCGCCTCAGTCATAAGCTTATCCTTTGATATTATAACGTCTCCGGTGCTCTCGTCCTTAAGATCGTCGACAAGATATCTTCCCACAAGTCTTTCAACCAGCGGCTCAATTATCTCGTTGCCGTTTCTAATCTCATATACCTCAAGACCGTCGTGAGCGTCACAGTCATGCTCGCTTATGATTACATCCTGCGAAACGTCTACAAGACGTCTGGTAAGGTAGCCGGAATCGGCGGTACGTAAAGCAGTATCTGCAAGTCCCTTACGGGCGCCTCGCGATGAAATGAAATATTCAAGAATATTCAGTCCTTCACGGTAATTCGCTCTGATAGGAATTTCAATGGTAGTACCGGAGGTATTGGCGATAAGGCCTCTCATACCTGCAAGCTGCCTGATCTGATTGATACTTCCTCTGGCTCCCGAATCAGCCATCATGAATATAGGGTTATATTTGTCAAGTCCCGTTTTAAGCGCCTCGGTAACATCATCCGTAGCCTGATTCCAAACTTCAATTACCTTTTTGGATTTTTCCTCAGACGATATATAGCCGTATTCATACTGCCTTGTTATTACCTCGATCTTTTTATCGGCTTCCGCAAGAATATCTTTTTTCTGGGGCGGTATCGTAGCGTCGCATACCGCGACGGTAATTGAAGCCTTTGTCGAATACTTAAATCCAAGCGCCTTGATCTTATCAAGTACTTCGGAAGTTGTTGTTGTACCGTGAATTCTGATACATCTTTCAATAATATTTGAAAGCTGTTTTTTGCCTACAAGGAAAGATATTTCAAGATCAAACTGCTTATCAGAATTAGTTCTGTCCACATAGCCAAGATTCTGAGGGATGTTTTCGTTGAATATCAGACGTCCGACCGTACAGTCAATTATTTTAGATACGGTTTTGTCGCCTATTTCCTTTGTGATTCTCACCTTAATAGCCGCATGCAGCGATACGTCGTGCTCGTTATATGCCATTAAAGCTTCGTTTACATCTCTGAATACCTTGCCCTCGCCGGGTTCTCCCTCCTTCTGCATAGTCAGATAATAAGAGCCAAGCACCATATCTTGAGACGGAACGGCAACAGGGCAGCCGTCGGAAGGCTTTAAAAGGTTATTCGCGGCAAGCATTAGAAATCTTGCTTCTGCCTGAGCCTCCGCTGAAAGCGGCAGATGCACAGCCATCTGGTCGCCGTCAAAATCGGCATTAAACGCGGTACAAACCAAAGGATGAAGTTTAATTGCGCGTCCTTCTACAAGAATAGGTTCGAACGCCTGTATACCCAGTCTGTGAAGCGTGGGGGCGCGGTTCAGCATAACCGGATGATCCTTAATCACGTTTTCAAGTGCGTCCCATACTTCAGTAGAAGCTCTGTCAACCATTTTTCTCGCGCTCTTTATATTTGCGATAACCTTAGTATCAACAAGTCTTTTAAGCACAAACGGCTTGAAAAGCTCAAGAGCCATTTCCTTTGGCAGACCGCACTGATACATTTTAAGCTCCGGACCTACTACGATAACAGAACGTCCGGAATAGTCGACACGCTTGCCGAGAAGGTTCTGTCTAAAGCGTCCCTGCTTACCCTTAAGCATATCGGAAAGAGATTTCAAGGCACGATTATTAGGCCCTGTAACAGGTCTGCCGTGACGTCCGTTGTCGATAAGAGCGTCAACGGCTTCCTGAAGCATTCTCTTTTCATTTCTTATAATGATGTCCGGCGCTTCAAGCTCAAGCATTCTTTTTAGACGGTTATTTCTGTTGATAACTCTTCTGTAAAGGTCGTTTAAGTCGGACGTTGCATAACGTCCGCCGTCCAGCATAACCATAGGACGCAGATCAGGAGGTATAACAGGGATTACATTCAGAACCATCCATTCCGGCTTATTTCCCGAAAGCCTGAATGCTTCTATTATTTCAAGTCTTTTCAGTAGCTTAATCTTCTTCTGACCTGAAGGCAGACCTTTAAGCTCTTCCTTCAGATCCTCTGAAACGACCTCAAGATTATTTTTCCATTCAACGTCAAACTCTGAGAATTTTTTACATTCGTCACAATCGCATGTCAACGGCGAATGAGTACACTCAGATTTTTTTCCTCCAAGAGAAATCTTTCCCGACATTATAAGTCTGTTCTTAAAAACGTCGTATCGTTCAGGATCATATTCCTGCAAAAGCTTCTGTATTGCCTCAGCTCCCATTTCCGCTGAAAATTCATCGCCGTATTTTTCCCTTGCGTCTAAATATTCCTTTTCGGAAAGAAGCTGTTTTTTTATCAGCTCGCCTGTATTGCCCGGATCAAGAACAATATATTTTGTAAAATAAAGTATTTCTTCAAGGCGTTTTTGAGAAATTTCAAGCACCTGTCCTATTCTTGACGGCGTTCCCTTGAAATACCAAATATGAGATACCGGAGCCGCAAGCTCAATATGGCCCATTCTCTCGCGTCTTACCTTCGCGCGGGTAACCTCAACTCCGCAGCGGTCGCAGACCTTTCCCTTAAAGCGTATTTTCTTGAACTTTCCGCAGTGGCATTCCCAGTCTTTAGTAGGTCCGAAAATTCTTTCACAGTAAAGACCGTCCCTTTCAGGCTTCTGGGTTCTGTAATTTATAGTTTCAGGACGCTCAACAGCGCCGTAAGACCAGCTTCTGATCTGTTCCGGTGATGCGAGACCTATTTTTATAGAATCAAAAGTATTAAATTCCAAACCGTTACCTCCTTGTCTGAATTACGACATTGCCGTTTCCGCCCCGCAGGCGGCTCCGGAGCCGACTATATTTCTTCGTCGTCAGCAGATATATCAAAACTGAACATCGCGCCCGACTCGGAATCATCAAGATCCTCCAGAATATCATCGTCCTCAACATCGTCAAGCGTGAATCCGGCGTCTTCAATCTCAGACTCCTCAAACGGATGCTCATCCGCATTTTCGTCCGCAAACGAAACGGGCTGAGGTATAATATCGTCGTCGTCAAACGACTGCTTAAGATCAATTTCATCCTGATTTTCATCAAGAACCCTGACATCAAGACAAAGCGACTGAAGCTCCTTGAAGAGAACCTTAAATGATTCCGGAATACCCGGCTTAGGTACGTTCTGACCTTTAACTATCGCTTCATAGGTGTTTACTCGTCCTACCGTATCGTCCGATTTTACAGTAAGAATTTCCTGGAGAGTATAAGCGGCGCCGTATGCCTCCAGAGCCCATACCTCCATTTCACCAAACCTCTGTCCGCCAAACTGCGCTTTACCGCCGAGAGGCTGCTGAGTAACCAAAGAATAAGGTCCGACAGAACGAGCGTGTATCTTGTCGTCAACCAGATGATGGAGCTTAAGATAATACATATAACCTACCGTAACACGGTTATCGAACTGTTCTCCGGTTCTTCCGTCGTACAAAACAGTCTTGCCGTCCTCGTCCATTCCGGCAGCTCTGAAGCACGCTCTTATATCGTCCTCGTGAGCGCCGTCGAATACCGGCGTCATAATATGCCAGCCAAGAGCCTTTGCGGCCATTCCGAGATGAACCTCAAGCACCTGACCTATATTCATACGCGAAGGCACGCCCAATGGATTCAGTACTATATCAAGCGGCGTTCCATCGGGGAGGAACGGCATATCCTCCTGTGGAAGTATCCTTGAAACAACGCCCTTATTTCCATGACGTCCGGCCATTTTATCGCCAACAGAGATTTTTCTCTTCTGAGCGATATAGCAACGGACAAGCATATTTACACCCGGACTAAGCTCGTCGCAGTTTTGTCTTGTAAACACCTTGACGTCCACAATAACTCCGGCTTCTCCATGAGGAACCTTAAGAGAATTATCACGAACCTCTCTCGCCTTTTCTCCGAAAATTGCACGAAGCAGTCTTTCCTCGGCAGTAAGCTCGGTTTCACCCTTAGGAGTAACCTTTCCCACAAGAATATCTCCCGAATGAACCTCGGCTCCTATTCTGATAATACCCTTTTCATCAAGATCCTTTAAAGCGTCCTCGCCTACGTTAGGAATATCTCTTGTAATCTCCTCAGGGCCAAGCTTCGTATCGCGGCATTCTATTTCATATTCTTCTATATGAATCGAAGTAAATACGTCGTTTTTAACTAAGTTTTCGTTTAACAGTACGGCGTCCTCGTAGTTATAGCCCTCCCATGTCATAAAGCCAATAAGAGCGTTCTTTCCGAGAGATATCTCGCCGTCCGCGGTAGCGGGACCGTCTGCAAGTACCTGTCCCTTTTCAACGTTTTCTCCTACGCTTACAATCGGACGCTGGTTAACGCAGGTGCCCTGGTTAGAGCGCTTGAATTTCGTTAATTTATATTTGTGTTCAAGACTGATATTGTCTTCAACAGTTATCTCGTCCGCACTGACAGCCGTAACCTTTCCGCTGCACTCAGATATAATGCATACTCCGGAGTCAACCGCCGCCTTATATTCCATACCGGTACCGACAAAAGGCCTTTCGGTTTTAAGCAAAGGCACAGCCTGTCTCTGCATGTTAGAACCCATAAGCGCTCTGTTAGCGTCGTCGTTTTCAAGGAACGGAATCATAGCCGTCGCTACCGATACGACCATCTTCGGAGAAACGTCCATATAATCTACAAGCTCTCTGTCGCATTCAAGTATCTTGTCGCGGTAACGAGCGTTTACTTTAGGTCTTGCAAGCTTTCCGTCCTCGGTCAGCGGCTCGTTTGCCTGTGCGACAATAAAGTTATCCTCCACATCGGCCGTCATATAAACTACTTCGTTGGTGACAACTCCGGTTTCCTTGTCTACTTTTCTATAAGGCGCTTCAATAAAGCCGTATTCATTTATCTTGGCAAATGTAGCAAGATATGAGATCAAACCTATATTAGGACCTTCAGGCGTTTCAATCGGACACATTCTGCCGTAATGACTGTAATGAACGTCACGGACTTCAAATCCGGCTCTGTCTCTTGAAAGACCTCCGGGACCAAGCGCCGAAAGACGTCTTTTATGCGTCAGCTCCGCCAGAGGATTGTTCTGATCCATAAACTGTGAAAGAGGGGAAGAGCCGAAAAATTCTTTGATTGCCGCCGTAATCGGACGTATATTAACTAAAGACTGCGGAGTTATGGTTTCCATATCCTGAGTCTGAAGATTCATTCTTTCCTTTACGACTCTTTCCATTCTGGCAAAGCCTATCCTGAACTGATTCTGAAGCAGCTCTCCTACCGAGCGGATACGTCTGTTGCCGAGATGGTCAATATCATCTACTACTCCGACGCCCTCGCATAAATTAAGATAATAGCTTATTGTAGCATAGATATCATCGAGAATTATATGCTTAGGAACAAGCTCGTCAACTCGCTTCTTTATATTGTCCTCAAGCTCCTCCTCGTCTGCGGAGGATTCAAGAATATCCTTAAGAACCTTGAAGGATACCTTTTCATTAATACCATACTGAGCGGCGTCAAGGTCAACGTAGCCATTTATATCGACCATTCCGTTTCCTATAACCTTAACTTCCTTTTCAACCATTCTTATGGCGTTTTCACCGTTTTCAGTGACATAATATTCTTTGGCTTCAACTGTCAGATAAGCCTCATATACTCCGGCCTGCTCGATTTCCGCAGCCTTATCATAGGTCAGTTTTTCACCCTCGTCAGCCATGATTTCGCCTGTAAGCGGATTTACTACCGGTCGTGAAAGAACATGTCCGGAGATACGCGAGCCGATACCTAACTTCTTATTGAATTTATATCTTCCGAATCTGGCAAGATCATATCTCTTGGCGTCAAAGAAAAGATTATTGAGATGAGAAACCGCGCTTTCAACTGTCGGAGGTTCGCCCGGACGCAGCTTTTTATAAACGTCGATTAAAGCGTCAGAATTGTTTTTAGTTCCGTCCTTCTGAAGAATAGTCTGAGCCAATCTGTCGTCTGAGCCGAAAAGCTCAAATATTTCCTCGTCTGAGCCGACTCCCAGCGCTCTTATAAATGTAGTAAGAGGAATTTTCCTGTTTTTATCTATTCTGACATAAGCGATATCGCTTGAATCCATTTCATATTCAAGCCATGCGCCCCTGTTCGGTATAACTGTAGCCTTAAAAAGATCCTTACCCGTTTTATCCTTTTCAAAGGAATAATACACGCCCGGAGAACGTACAAGCTGTGAAACAATAACACGCTCCGCGCCGTTTATTATAAACGTGCCGCTTTCAGTCATAAGAGGGAAATCTCCCATATAGATTTCGCTTTCCTTGACATCTCCCGTTTCCTTGTTCCAGAGAGTTGCTGTAACTCTCAGAGGAGCGGCATAAGTAACGTCGCGTTCCTTGCATTCTGCAATGGTATACTTAGGCGTATCGTCAATCTTATAATCAACAAAATTCAGGACGAGATTACCGTTATAATCGGTTATTGCGGACATATCGCTTAAAACGTCCTTTAAACCTTCATCCTTGAACCACTGATATGAATTTTTCTGTACCTCGATAAGATTAGGTATCTGAAGCGCCTCGTTTATTTTTCCAAAGCTCATTCTGACATTCTTACCAAGCTGTACTGGCTTGACATTCACCATAGGCGGAACCTCCTTGATTTATTAACGGCTTTAATTTCTATATGCCTAAACTGATTTTTTTCATAAAGCTCTTGACAGAACATAAAAATTTATGTTATACTATTCAGCCAAGAAATATAATCAGTCATACTGATACATTTTATTATTATACAACTCTTTTTTTGCTTTGTCAAGTAGCAAATATAATAAAATAATCCGCTTTAATTTATTTACCTTTTTTAGCGAGATTCATTGACATCTATTGGTTAATATGTTATTCTATATAAAGAGAAGATAATAATTATAAAATTTCATAAATTAGTAAGTGTATGTACGGCATTAATATTATCTTGCAGTTAAACTATATTTATTTTTAAAGCTAACGCTCAGAAAGGTTATAGCAGAACAGCGACATACCCATCAGATACGGACATTATAATGTTAAATGGATTATATCCTAATGCTTAAGGGGGCTATTTTTATGAATATCAAAAAAAGGTTTATCATCTCTTCAATCATATGTTCCTTATTAATTTTAGCGTCGGGCTGCGGAGATAATCAGACGACAGACAATAACACGTCTAAAGCCGAAGTCTTAACGGAGCATAATGTCGTAAGCTTCGCCAAAACAGAAGCAGATATTGCAAAATGCGCTTATACGCTTGAAGAGCTTTATAACGCTTCCGATTTTGTTGCTGAAGTTAAAATAACAGATACGTCTTCGTTTATTTGGCCGGACACAGATATGATCTATACAAATTTAACTCCGGAAATCATAAACATTTACAAGGGTTCATTTAATAACGAATTGTTAACCGTAAGCGGAGGATATATGAATTACAAAAAATATGCTAATTCTCCGGAAATAATCAAAGAATTCGGACACGCTCTTGATACTTCCGAATATTCTGAAAAAGAACTTGAAACCGCTGAGATTTACTATGATTTGTACGGCAATTATATTCCTGAGATTGGAGATAAATTAATCTTCTTTGGCATTAGGGATAGAAATAATGAAACTGAAAATTATTATGTTACTTATTCCAATCAAGGCATTTTTTTATGTGATAACAATGGTACCATTTCAAACCAAGCTCTCCTTGTGGACGATAACGGATTTACCGAACCTTTGGCCAAAGATTTAACGAAGTTATTTAATAATACAGAAAAGCATAAACAAAAAAATATGTTGAATGAAACGTCAACCGTTCTAAATATACCTAAAAGTGAATTTATTAACGAAATAAACAGTATGGAATAAAAATAAATCGGCATTTAATGCCGATTTATTTTTTCTGTAGTATACTATGTTATTATTTACATCAACTGCTTGGAAATTTCAATTGCGTCGTAAAGGTCGCATACTCCGTCGCTGTTTATATCGCCTACCGACTGCTGACCTTCTGTCAATTCAAACTTATTAATCAAATGACCTCCTATCCAGATAACGTCATATAAATCTACCGTTTCATCAAGGTTAACATCGCCTGTTAAAACTTGCTTTTTATCGGTTGAAATCGAAATCGGATTACAGAGGCGATTATTATACAGAGGAATAATCTGATTGACGCACTGTCTTATTTTAATAAATGTAAGTATATTTTCATCGCTCACAGCAACATTATTATATTCAGGAAATGTTATGCTTAAAAGATAATCATAATAAATCGCACCGTCTGTAACTGAAACGTTAATCGGGGAAATTATTTCATATTCTAACGAATCTTCCAATAATTCATGTAAATTTTGTTCAGTTTCATTAGCTCTGTATTCATCCTCTCTTAGTACAGAACAGCCAAATCTTGCTTCCACAGTATATACCATAGAAATTTCATTTTCAAGCATTTCCTCATAATTTTCTAAATCCGGATCATATCCTGCCTGAAACTTTTCTATTGTATTCTCCTTTTCATCTTCATAGAACTGTTTCTGTTCGTTAAAAGGCGCTTCCGCCTCCGGAAATTCTTCAAAATATTCTTCCTTACTCATTTCAAGCAGCTCTTTTAAAGTATACATTTTTTCATTGTATTCTTCCGCTGCTACGGAAGAAAATCCAATAACTGATACGGACATTAAAGCTGCAACTAAAAATAACGATAAAGCTTTAATCGTTTTCATATCTCCTCCTTAAAGTAAGTTCATATTTATTCCAACAACATCTGCAATATCCACACTTCCGTCATTATTATAGTCTGCCAGCTCATAT
>OJQL01001010.1_pt1 | contig 24339 bp, 27 predicted proteins | sample 1598731 | NCBI WGS metagenome assembly OJQL01 (sample SAMN03922510, study PRJEB24848) | human gut metagenome | isolation source: stool sample | host: Homo sapiens | place: Germany | collected 2010-02
TAAAGTTAATAATTTCTTTTTCTTTTACTTGACACACTTTAGTTTACAGTCTCGTATATTTCGACATATATGACGTATACTACGACCCAAACTGATGTGTTTATAAATTCCTACTCGGCTATACTTTTGAGCTTAAAGTTCTCTCATACTTATTTATGCGATTTATTGATTTCTCTCCTACATTTGGATTTCAAAGACTTTAGGCGTGGCAATGACAATCTTTTTTATCCGTAAAGATTAGTCAAGATACAGACAGCTTTGAATCAAATAAATAGAACAGATGTTTATAATATGAATCTATCATCGGATTATTTCGAATGAATATATATTTATTTTTCTTATTTTTTATCGTATTTTACTCTTTTATTGGCTACAACCCAACGAAACCGATAAATAAAAACATTTATTGGTTAGTTGCAATAATGCTCATTTTATTTGCGGCTTTACGGGGGAATGGGTATGATTGGGACAGTTATTATGAAATTTACAGAGGCGTTCATGCAGGCGACAAACGAGAAGAGGCACAATTCGTTGAATATGGTTTTCAATTATTATGTTATGTTTGCCCGCATTACAGAATCTTAATTGCCACAGCAGCCATACTATCAGTGGGTTTAGCTTTGTCTGCGATTTATAATTTATCATCGTACAGCCGACTTCCATTACTTGGATTGGTTATTTTTTATACAACCTATCTTTTGGGTGGTCATATGGGGCAAATACGCCAAGCCTTGGCGGGTGGCTTTGTTTTGTGGGCGATTGTCAATTCATTGAATCAGCAAAAGCTACAAGCAATTGCACTAATCATTATAGCTGCGTTTTTTCATGTTTCTGCCTTGTTGGCATTGGCTGTCCCATTCTTGCCGCGAAAAAAATATCCGCTCATTTTATACATTCTCATCATCGCAATTGCCTTTGCGATAAGCGATCGATTCGTATTGCCGTATATGGCAAATTATATTACGGATGGTTCTTCCGGTGTAACAGACAAATTAATGGTATATGCAGCATCGGAAAGCGCGGTTGGCTTTACTTCAACAATCTTGATACGTGTTATCATATTGCTGTTTGCCCTATTATTTAATCGGGATGATAATCCGAATATATCATTCCTCTGCAATATATATTTATACGGCATATTCATATATGGTATGTTTAATTTCTTGCCGCAATTGGCAGGACGGGGCTCATCCTATTTATCTGTTCTGGAAACCATTCTTGTGCCATATATCGTGTGCCGGCTGTGGAAAAAACAGGCTGTTTATTTAATCGGGTATCTGCTTGTTATTGCTTTATCGGGTTATCGCTTTTTTCACTTTTTCTCCGACGCTCATAATTATAGTTCATTTATCCCTTATTTAGGATGAAAATTATCTATTGTCTTGCCGGGACGTTCAATTCCGGCGGAATGGAGCGCATTGTTATCAGAAAGGCAAATTGGTTTGCGGCTAACGGGTTTGATATAATCATCGTTACGACAGAGCAACAGGGCCGTTCCAATTTCTTCGCTGTCGACAGCCGAATCCGTTGTGTGGATTTAGGCATCAATTATAGCGACAATCCTTATGCCGGCAGTCTTGTCGTAAAATATAAAATCCGCCATAAAAAACAGCTTTTACATAAACAGCGTCTGTCTGAACTGCTCGAACAAGAAAGGCCGGACATCACCATTTCGACCTATGGAAATGAAGTCGAGTTTTTGCACAAAATCAAAGACGGAAGCAAGAAAATCGTGGAAATTCATTTCTCTCGATGGTTCCGATTGCAGGGAGAACAACCGAATGCGTTCTATCGCTTGGCGAATAAATATCTGACATGGCGCGACCGGCGTCGTATCTCTCGATATGACGCATTCGTATGTCTGACGCATGAAGACCGAAGTTTTTGGGGGAATCTCGACAATGTGCATGTCATCTCCAATTTTATCGAATCAGCGTCCATGGAGCAAGCCTCATTGAGGGACAAGCAAGTCATCGCGGTCGGACGGTTGAGTTATCAGAAAGGATATGACCGTTTGATTCGTGCATGGGCGCTCGTGCATCGAAAATACGGCGATTGGCAATTAAAGATTTTCGGTTCCGGCGAATTGCATGAAGAACTGTTGCGGCTTATCTCCGATTTGGAGTTGACGGAGGTCGTTCAAATTTGCAGTCCGGTCAAAGATATATATGCTGAATATCGTCGTAGTGCTTTGTTTGCTCTTTCCTCGCACTTTGAAGGGATGCCGATGGTTATGCTTGAAGCCATGCGCTGCGGTTTGCCGGCGGTATCTTTTGCCAGCAAATGCGGCCCGCGAGATTTGATTGAAGAGGGCGTAAACGGACTCTTGATAGAGGAAGGAAATATCGAACAACTGGCTGCGGGCATTATGAAATTGATTGCCGATCCGGAATTAAGGCAGAAAATGGGTGCGCAGGCATATTATGCCTCGTCAAAATATACCGAGGCAGTCATTATGCCGCAATGGGTGCAACTGTTTGACACAATGGTCTAGCTTAATCATATGTTCTATTTAGACAACATTATTTTCTCATTGCAACATTCCGGCGGTATTTCTGTGGTATGGTATAATATTCTGAATAGTCTGATCGAGGGAAATATGCCTTTCCATTGCCTCGAATACCCCGATGCCGCAAACAACATATTTCGCAGGCAGATAGAGCTTCCATACGACAAAATATCTTACTGCAAACAAACATTTTTGCCGATAGCCCGATATATGCCTGTCCGCATAACCGATAAAAAGCCGTTTATTTTTCATTCTTCTTACTATCGCTATTGCTTGAATAAAAAAGCGGTCAATATAACGACGGTACACGATTTTACTTACGAGTACTTTGCATCAGGAATCCGAAAGATGTTTCATTGTCGGCAAAAGTATGCAACAATCCGTCATTCCGACATAATTGTTTGTATCAGTGAAAATACCAAGCGCGATTTATTGAAATTCCTGCCGGATATTGACCCCGCAAAAATACGCATCATTTATAATGGTGTATCAGAAGCATATCGACCTGTTGAAGACAAAATATCCGAATTGGAGGAATATGCATTGTTTGTCGGTGCACGAGACGAGTATAAGAATTTCCGATTTGTGGTCGATTCGCTGCAAGAGACTTCCTTGAAACTCGCTGTATGCGGCAAACCCTTGACACCGGAAGAAAAGCAAGATCTTGACTGCAAATTAGGACCTTCGCGGTATAAAGTTTATGAAAACATCGACAATGAAGAATTAAATCGTCTGTACAATTCCGTGTATTGCCTTGCCTATCCGTCATCGTACGAAGGGTTCGGCATACCGGTGATCGAAGCACAGCGTGCCGGCTGTCCGGTAATAGCCATGAATGCTTCATCGATTCCGGAAATTATCGGAGAAACACCTTTGTTGATACCGTCGCTCGATAAAGAAACATTCATTGGCCGGTTGAAGATATTGCACAGTGAAACAAAAAGAAAAGAAATTATCGAACACGGTTTAACGAATAGTTTGCGTTTCTCGTGGCAGAAAACATCTGGAGAATATATGTCGTTGTATAATAACGTGTTGAAAATCAGATGTGGGGGGGGGTAATCCCACTCATTGATTTTCAACAAGAAAGGAGGGCTGCATAATGGCAGTTCTCCTGCAAATCAACGTAACGGCAAACTGGGGTTCGCACGGACGGATAGCCGAAAATATCGGAGAGTTGGCGATGGAACATGGATGGAAAAGCCATATTGCATACGGTCGATATGCCAACAAAAGCAAATCCGAGATATATAAAATAGGCTCTGCAATAGACATATATAATCATGTACTTCAAACCCGCGTGTTCGACCGACACGGTCTTGCCTCGAAACAGGCGACACGCAGACTGATAGAGTATATCGATTCTGTTGCTCCCGATATTATACACCTGCACAATATACATGGATATTACCTAAATTATCCGTTGCTTTTCGAGTATCTTCAAAAATCCGAAATACCGGTAGTTTGGACTTTGCACGACTGCTGGGCTTTTACAGGTCATTGTGCATATTTCGATTATATAAATTGCGACCGTTGGAAGTTTCACTGTCATCATTGTCCGGCATTGGGTCGATATCCGCATTCATCTCTTTTCGACAGATCATCAGATAATTTCAATGATAAATGCAAATGGTTTACTTCATTGAAAAATATGACAATAGTTCCGGTTTCCGACTGGTTGGCATCAAAAGTCCGGCAATCTTTTTTAAGTCGTTATCCGATACAAGTGATTCATAACGGGGTAGATACGAGCGTTTTCATCTATCAATCCGTAAAAAAAGAGGATTTCGGATTGCAGGATAAATTCATTGTGCTGGGGGTGGCAAGCGTTTGGGACAGCCGTAAAGGTTTGGCAGATTTTCTAAAATTACGGAATGTATTGCCGGAAGAATATGCTATTATCCTAATAGGTCTTACCAATAAACAGATAAAAAAATTACCCAAAGGGATTTTAGGGATTTCTCGGACAAATAGCGTGAAAGAATTGGCTGAATATTATTCATTGGCAGACGTTTATGTAAATCTTTCTGTTGAAGAAACTTTGGGTATGACAACTCTTGAGAGTCAATCGTGTGGTACACCGGTTATTGTTTATAATGCTACGGCTTGCCCGGAAGCAGTTTCGCAAAAAACGGGATTGGTTGTAACGTCTCATGACATCAAGCAGTTGGTTGCGGACATAGAACATATAACGCAAAAAAAGAGTACTACGTTTTCCACATATTGCAGGAGGTGGGTTGAAGAGAATTTTAACAATAGAAATACTTATCAAAAATATTTTCGGTTGTATCAGAAAATATTAGGGTACACTCCGGACGCATAACAACCTTTTCCATGATTATTTCCATCATTACCGCTACGTACAATAGCGGTAAGACGTTGCGCGATACGCTCGACAGTGTGTTGCGGCAGACCTATTCCGATTACGAACATATCATCATCGATGGGGCTTCCTCTGATGATACGTTGACGATTGTACGGGAGTACAAAGCTCGTTACAAAGGTCGTTTGCACTATATCAGCGAACCCGACAAGGGGCTGTACGATGCCATGAACAAGGGGCTTGCATTGGCTGCAGGCGACGTCGTGGGCATACTCAATTCCGACGATTTCTATACAAGCGACGATATTTTGGAGCGAGTCGCTGCGGCTATGAACGATACGACGATAGATGCCGTTTACGGCGACATTCATTTCGTACACGATCCGGATTTAACGAAGTGTATACGTTACTATTCATCTAAAAGTTTTCGCCGCTGGCAGATGCGTTTTGGCTTTATGCCGGCACACCCGTCCTTTTATTGCCGACGGTCGGTCTATCTGCAATGCGGATTTTTCGATACCTCGTACCGGATAGCCGCCGACTTCGAATCGTTACTGCGCTTCCTGTTCGTGCATCGCATACGCACACGCTACCTCCCCGTGGATTTCGTAACCATGCGTACCGGAGGAGCTTCGACATCGGGATTCCGCAGTTATCGTTGCTCCATCAAGGAGAAAATCAAGGCCTGCAAGAAAAACGGGGTGTACAGCGATATCTTTTGCCAAGGTATCTGCTATGCCTGCAAATTTACCGGATTGCTGGCTTACCGCATCAAAACATTTTTATATTAACATCTTAACAAGCTAAAAATGAAGACAGCCTTAATTACGGGCATCACGGGACAGGACGGATCGTACCTGTCGGAGTTTCTGTTGGAGAAGGGTTATGATGTACACGGAACGATTCGCCGTTCATCGGTGGATTACCGTGAACGCATTGCCCATCTGGAAGGCCATCCGCATTTTCACCTGCATTACGCGGACTTGGGGGATTCGATGTCGCTATTACAGGTTGTCGGGAAGGTACGTCCCGATGAAATCTACAATCTGGCGGCACAGAGCCATGTACAGGTATCGTTCGATGCGCCGGAATTTACGGCCGATATAGATGCCACGGGCGTTCTGCGCATTTTGGAGGCCGTGCGGCAGTGCGGACTTGCCGCGACCTGCCGCATCTATCAGGCCTCGACCTCGGAACTCTACGGTAAGGTCGAGCAGGTGCCGCAGAATGAATCGACGCCCTTTCATCCGTACAGTCCCTATGCCGTGGCAAAACTCTACGGTTATTGGATCGTCAAGGAGTATCGCGAAGCCTACGGAATGTTCTGCTGCTCGGGAATACTTTTCAACCATGAGTCGGAACGTCGGGGCGAGACCTTTGTTACGCGGAAAATCACTCTCGCAGCGGCGCGTATCGCGCAAGGGAAACAGGACAAGCTCTATCTGGGAAATCTGTCGTCGCGCCGCGACTGGGGTTATGCCAAGGACTATGTGGAGTGCATGTGGCTTATCCTGCAAAACGAGCATCCCGAGGACTACGTGATTGCAACGGGGGAGCAGCATACGGTGCGTGAATTCTGCCAGTTGGCTTTCCGGTATGCCGGCATCGAGCTGTGGTTCGAGGGTGAGGGCATGCACGAGAGAGGCATCGACTGTGCGACGGGACGGGTGTTGGTCGAGGTGTCCGAGGATTTCTACCGTCCGACGGATGTGGTGAATCTGTGGGGCGATCCGACGAAGGCACAACAGGAGTTAGGCTGGAATCCCACGAAAACGTCGTTCGAGCAGTTGGTGCGGTTGATGGTCGATGCGGATATGGCGAAAGTGGCTGTGGAACGTGCCGGAGAGGAGGTGCGGACGAATCTGGCGGAGTATCTCGAAAAGGGAATCGTAAAATAATATAATAAAATGGAAAAACACGCGAAAATATACGTTGCCGGACATCGGGGGATGGTCGGCTCGGCCATCGTCCGGGAATTGCAGCGGCAGGGGTATGACAACCTCATTACCCGTACACACGCGGAACTGGACCTGTGCCGTCAGGAGGTTGTCGAGTGTTTCTTTGCCGAGGAACGTCCGGAATATGTTTTTCTTGCGGCTGCGAAAGTCGGCGGCATCGGGTTCAACGACAGTACGCCGGCGGATTTCATGTATGAGAATATGACGATAGAGACGAACGTCATCCATGCGGCATGGCGGAACGATTGCCGTAAGCTGGAGTTCTTGGGCTCGTCGTGCATCTACCCGCGGCTGGCGCCGCAACCGATGCAGGAGACGTGCCTGCTGACTTCAGCGCTGGAGCCGACGAACGAGGCGTATGCCTTGGCGAAAATTGCGGGCTTGAAATACTGCGAGTATCTGAACCGACAGTACGGTACGGACTATATCTCGGTGATGCCGACGAATCTGTACGGACCGAATGACAACTATCACTCTACGCACAGCCATGTCCTTCCGGCGCTGATATGGCGCTTTCACGAGGCGAAGGAGCAGCGCCTGCCTTTCGTAACATGCTGGGGCGACGGAAGCCCCCTGCGGGAGTTCCTCTATGTGGATGACCTTGCGGAGTTGTGCGTCTATCTGATGAACACGTACAGTGGCAATGAGACGGTGAATGCCGGCACAGGGAAGGAGATTACGATTAAGGAGCTGACGGCGTTAGTCGCGGAAATCATCGGCTACGAGGGTGAAATCCGCTGGGACGTGAGCAAGCCGAACGGCACGCCGCGCAAGTTGCTCGATGTGTCGAAGGCTACGTCGCTGGGCTGGACATACAGGACCGAGCTTCGCGACGGCATACGCCTCGCTTATGCGGATTTTCTGCAAAATCGCCACCAATGATCGGTGCTTCCGGCTGCCTCATATTGGTCGTTTTAGAGGTTTGCTTTCTACTGATATGCAAGGTATCGTTTTCGGAAACGAGCGCCGAACCGTTTTGTAACAGAAGAGCAACAACGGCAAACGATACAGCACGGAACATTATGATTTTCAAACCTGCATCAATCATTTGATTCGGATAATTACTAAAAAATAGATTTTAGTGATATCGTTGATTCGTCTTTGAATAAACGGCAAATACTCCCTATCTTTGATGCACAGAACGGGACGATATATTTAATAATGCAATGATACCCCTCCGGTCGGAATGAACAATGGAGGAAGAAGGTGATACATGGCAGGTTCTTATCGTCCGGAAGCGAATTTTTCCGGCCGTAAGTTATAACAGGGCAGGCCTCCTGTCGTGTTCCGGTAAAGGACTCCCTGCGGCAGAAACAACGCCCTATTCTCTTTGCCGACACAATCCGACGTTAAAATTATGCTGCACCTATAAGGCCCCCGCATTCGTGTTATTGCGGAAGTTGAAAGGTTGAAATGCCTTGCGACTTCCGCAATTTTTATGGTTGTCCGTCATGATATGACGGATGAGCGATAACATAGTTTCAATCGAATTCAACTGTATAATGACCATTCAACCAAGTATAAAAGGGAATAAGTTCAGTCTTTATAGCCGACAAGATGAATGGAAAGAGGTAATCGAGAACCACTCGATTACCTCTTTGGTTTTAATTACAGTTGCTCTTGACTCGTTTTGAGCAGTATGTTCAGCTGTTGTTGACAGAACCGGTTGTATTCGGTTTTGTCCGTCCCGCTCTCGATATGTTCGTCAATGAGGTTTCCCAATTCATCGAAACAAACCTCGTCGCAGAGGCATTGCACGTCCCTGCCGTTTCGCAGATAGACTTCGTAATAATCCGCGCCATTAAGGGTGACAATGACATATCCTTTGTGCAGTCGTCCGTTTACCATGAATTTGAGTGCGGGCATATCCTTGTAGACCGTTGCGATGAATTTGTCTATCCCCCACGACAAAAGGACGCCGGTCGGGGTCAGTGTTACAAGTTGCCGGCGTATCGTTTCGGCAACCTGCATGACATACTCTTTTTCCATATCCATAATTTTATTCAAACCATTCCGAATTGCTTTCTTTCAATACCTCGATGAGTTCGTCATCGGGCAGTTCGAGGTCTGCCGCGTTTGTAAAGAAGAATACCTCGTCATAAAGCGCTTCGGCTTCTTCATTGGCAAAACCGTCATTCTCGGTTCCGAAAGGTCGCGGCTGCAGGGCATCGAGCAATGCCGTCGAGCCGATTACCAGTTCCTCTCCGTCATTTGAGTTTACGACACGGCAAACATAGGTCTTGCCGTCAAATTCCAAATTTGTTGTTTTCATAGGTCTGTTATTTTAGCGGTATGTATTTGCCATGTTCGTTGAGATACTCCATGATACGCACGGCTTCCTCGTGCGAGGCGCGGTTTCGGTCATCGTATCTGCGGCTTTCGTCAGCCATAACCTTGATACACTCCTTGAGCAGCCTGTAAAGGCTCTGCTGGAGTGTCGGGTGCATCGACGGGATTGCCGCCGCAAACTTTTTCGGGTCGAAGGTGTAGCTGTTCACTGCCATTTCCCACTCTTTCGCGAGTTGATACTCTTTTGATTGTTGAATGTCGTTCATAATCCAGATTTTTGATATTTGACTTTTCTTTTCCCTTATCTCGAAGCCTTCTGCGGCCTCGTTGTCGGGACAAATTTTTCGAGCAGGGGGAAGCACAGCGAAAGGAGGATGTGAAGACAAGGAAATAGCTGCGTGGAGGGAATGGAATACCCAAATCTTCGATTTGCGGAAGGCTGCCATTGCCGGAACGGGCTATTAGCGACGCGCTCCTTGTCGCCCGTCCGGTCGCTGTACCTTTGCGCAGGAAAATGCCGCCGACAATGAGTCAAAAGTGTCAATGCAGATATGAATCATAGAATTAGATGGATAATACAACGTTTTTTTAGTAAAGGGTGCCGGAATAAGATTTTATCCGTATATTTGTACCCGAAAATTTGCAATAATTGGGTACTGATTGAAAAGTTATGAATGAGACGAGCATAAAATCAACAATACTTGGTCATATCAAGGACAGCAAGAAACACAGTGTATTCTTTACGCGAGATTTCACGGAACAGACTACTCCGGAGAATGTCAAAAAGATTCTTCGAGAAGCTTGTGCCGTCGGATTATTGAAACGTGTCGCTCAAGGCATATATGTAAAACCGATGAACTCGCGGTTTGGTGAGGTTCCGCTTCCTATGGAAGTAATAGCACAGGAAATTGCAGATCGGGATCACGTGCAAATTATGCCGACCGGCAGTACAGCGACTAATATTGTAGGCTTGTCGACACAGGTCCCGATGATAACATCCTTTATTACAACCGGCTCTTCAAGAACGATCAAAATAGGTAATCAGATCATAAAATTTCGGCACGCTGCCCCCAGAAATTTTGCATATAAAGGCAAAACTATTCCTCTTCTGGTGCAAGCTCTCAAGGAAATCGAACAGACGAATATTCATAATGCAGAACTTTTCGCCATATCGCAATATATGAACCGGGTAAAAGACAAAGAGACCTTTGCAAGTGATATTTTAATTGCACCTCAATGGATACGGGGGATTCTTCGACCGATAATCATGCAAATCACACAATTATGAAACACTGGCAACAATACAATCCAAAGGAACGGTTGCAATTGCTCGATATAGCAAGTGCAGAAAAAACTCTGCCAAGACAGGCGATTGAAAAAGATTGGTGGGTTACGATGGTGCTGGAAGCATTATCTCAAACCCGATATTCTCATTTGTTGTCCTTTAAGGGCGGCACCTCTCTCTCGAAAGGGTGGCGGTTAATTGAACGATTCAGTGAGGATATAGATATCGCTCTAAAACGTGAAGAGCGGTTTGCGATAACGGACACGACAAATAATCAATTGGCAAAAGTCCGACGCAAAGCGCGTCACTATATCGTCCGGGAGTTGCCCGATGAACTAACTGAAATTCTCGGGGGAATGGGGATTGTCGATTTTACAGTTGAGCCGGAGTTAACAAGAAAGAAAAATGAAACAGTCATAGACCTCAGGGCAGATACCGACCCGTCGGTAATATATGTAATTTACCGAACGGTTCTTCCCGACATCTCCGAATATATGCCGCCGAGAGTTAAAATCGAAATTAGTTGCCGTTCGATGAATGAACCGGTAGAAAACAAGTCTATTCGTTCGTTTATTTCTGAGGTCAGACCGAAAGCCGAGGATGTTGTCGTACAATTCAATACCGTTGTTCCGACAAGGACTTTTCTTGAAAAGATGTTTCTGCTTCACGAAGAGTTTCAAAAAGAAAAGCCGAGGAGTAAAAGAATGTCCAGACATTTGTATGATTTGGAGAAAATCATGGATACGCCGTTTGGAGAGACAGCCTTGAAAGACAAAGAATTATACGAAGAAATTGTTAGGCATCGCAGTGTATTCACCCCGATAGACGGTGTGGATTATACTACTCACGCCCCTCAAACTATAAATTTTATCCCGCCACAGCAACTCATGGATAAATGGAATGAAGATTATGCAATGCTGACAAATGAATTTCTGTATTACAATGGAGAACGACTGTCGTTTGAACATTTGATGAATAGAATCAGGGAACTTTTGGAGCGAGTCAGAAAAATGTAATCATCGTAAAAACAAACGGGTTGTCCGCATAAGTTGACAACCCGTTTTCGTATTTAGTATGTTCAATTACTTCCCAGAATGATACGTGAACCGCAGCTCCACCCGGGTATGCCTGTTCGCTTCGATGGGTGTGTAGTCGGCAATCCCCCCGTTGCTGACGGCATAAATCTTCTCCGCCGGGATTCCGCGTTTGAGCAGTTCGCTGACGATGAAGTCCGCCCGTGCGGAGCCCAGGGTTTCGTTGATGTCGGGCGTTCCCGTCGCACTGTCTGCGGCACCCCGCACAAAGACAGCCAGCGCATACCGCTTCGCCACCCGCGCCAGTTCGTCGAGATTGACCCTTTGCGAAGCATCTGTCAGACGGCTTGTGCCGAGCGTAAAGAAGAAGTATATCGGCGGACCGATACACGTTTTGCCGGACGATACAAGGGACAGATATTCCGAATCGCAGGATGCCGCGCTTCCCGAATCAGCCTGCTGGAGCGTTGTCCCCACTGTCAACGCTGGCGTCGTATCCGCCGGCAGATTGCCGGAATGTCCGTCGCTATCCTCTGCGGCAATAGCGTTGCGGGAGTCCTGCCGCACCGTGGCGGTATCGGCTGTTTCATCGAGCGGCGACCTGCCGTTCCAACGTCTGTACCTCATTCGGGCCCGCAGGGAGTTCAGCCCGCTGTAATCGTTTTGCGGAAACGGCTTGCCGTCGATGCCGTCCTCTTCGAACAGGCGTCCGTATCTGTCGAGCAGCCCTTCGATTTCGAGAATCTTTTTCAGTTCGGCCAATGTCCGCACGTCTTTCTCGTGCCGAGCTGCGTATCTCCGGTTGCTCGCCGCAAGCATGTTCGCATAATCGGTCAGCCGGTCGTTCTGCCGAATGTAAGGGTTGGCGTCGACAACTCTTTTCCAGCCGACCTTTCCAAGTCGGAACGAAAAGCCGGCTGTCAGCGTCAGCATATTGTCTCCAAGCCGGTCGGCTTGGCCATAGCCGTCGAAGTTTCGGAAGGTCGTCATTCCGGACAACTCCATCACGAAGCTGACTCGCCGCGAGAGGTTGTACTCGCCCTGCAAACCGTAGGAGAAGGCAAAGGGATTGCAGCCGAGCGTCGCATTGTGAAGCAGCCCTACCCCGATGAACGGCGAGAGGCTCCAGCGCACCCGTTCCTGACGGTCGTACCTTCTTCCGAGCAGATTCCACAGAAGGTCGGCATGAACCGCGTGATAGTTCTGACCGGCACCCTGACTGTCATGTAACCACATTCCCTGATAGGCGGCGCGTGCGCCGATTGCCGGTGTGAACCACTTGCCGAGCGCCGCCTGATAGGTAGGCCGGAGCCGACCGAAGAGGTCATTGCAGCCAAGCGGCGTACCGAGAAAAGCCGACGCACCGCCGGAGAAAGTGACAAACCAGTTGCCGCTCCAGGGCGGCGAGGTCAGCACCCCGTCGAGGTATACCGGCTCAACCGGCTGCAGCCGTCCGTTGTCATCGTTGACAGTTGCGTATGCGGCATTGCCCGTCTCCACGGACTGGGCGCCCGCCCGCAGTTGCAGTGAACAAAGCACCGCGAAGATTAAAATGATTTTCCGTTTCATATCCGATCGATTTTTTTGTTGTTGCTTGATTGGTTCTCTTGAAAACTTTGCCGGTCAGCGTTTGGCTTTCCTGCCGGTTGCCGGACGCATCATGCGCCCCGCCATGCGCATACAGCGCCGCGCCCATGCACGATCGTCGTCATCCTTGTCGCGTCCCCAGCCGGACTTCGCGCCGCTGCCTCCTCCGCCGCGTGTTTCGGCAAACGTAGTGGCATCATCGACCATGCCGAGAAAGAGCATTGCGGCGCAGTGCATCACCTCCTGCCCCTGCTCGGCGATGGAGCATAGCAACGTATCGTCGAAGAGCTGCCGCTCCGCATCGCCCATCCGTGCCGACAGGTCGCGGTACTCGCCGACCATATCTTCGAGCAGCACATCGCGGAGCAGCGTGTCTACTTTCGACTGTACAGCGCCGGAGTATTCGTAGGCGGCAGTCCGCAGCTCTTCGGTGCGCTGCCGGATGGCATCCATATCCTCCTTGAGTGCGGCGAGCTTCCGGTCAGCCTCCTGCAACTTCCCGCTTTTGTCCGCCAGTTTCGCCTCGATACCGCCCAGTTCGGACTGAAGCCGGGCAAGGCGGTCGGCCAATGCCTGCGCATCGCCGTCGTGAGCTGCCAGTTCCCGCTCGGCTGCCGCTATCTGCGCCTCCTTTTCGGCCTTTTCGTTTCGGAGATTCTCAACCATCGTCGTAAGACCTTTGACGCGACGTTCTGCCAGTCGGATATCCGATTGCAGGGCGGAGAGCGCCTTGCGGTGCTGTCCGATCTGTTGCTCAATGGTGGTACACTCCTCGGAGAGCAGACGGCGATACTCCTCTGTCGTCCGGTGCTTCGCTCCGGTCTCGGAAACGCTCGCGCCGCGCGACATTCCCCACCGGCTGTTGACCTCGGCGAAGTCGCTGTGCAGTTGCTTCATTCTGGCACTGTACTCGTATTTGTCCCTGCCGGCAAAAATATCCTTGTACGCAAACCTGCCGTCCTTAACCGGCAGAAGCGTGCAGTGGATATGGGGGTTCAGCTCGTCGAGATGTACCACAAAGGCGGCGATGTTCTCCTCGCCGTATTTGCCGCTGACGAATGTATAGACATCCTTCGCCCATTGCTCGATATCGGGCTTGCGGACGACGGCGGAGTTGTCGGCTCCCTTGTCGAAGTTCACGGCTTGGCTGCCGAAAGCCAGTTGCTGCATCCGCTCCCGCGAGCCGCCGAAGATGAAGTTCACGACGGTGCGGTATTTCGGTACGTCGAGCCCCTCGTTGGGGTCGCGGATACCCTGCAGGCGGAGCAGGTCGGCCATCCGCTGCGGGATGCTTCGCTCCTTGTCGACGGGACGGATCCTGCCGCCGCTCACGACCTCGAAGTTCAGCCTCTCGCGCGTAGGGTCGTAGTTGCCCGTATGCAAGGCCGACTCCCAGCCCTTTTCCGTCCACCTGCGCAGGTGCTCGTTGCTTTGTGCCGTCGTGAACCCTTTGGACGGCCGGAAATCCATAACCTGTTTGGCTGCTGCCATATCGTTCTCTCTGTTTTGCGGACAACTCTCCTGTCCCTGCTTGCAGTTCATCCGGACAGCCTTCCCGATATCGTGAGACGGTCGGGGGATTAGGCTACCCCGAAGGGGCTTTATCCGGCATCAGGCAAGCCAGCTTGCCTGAACATACCGGCAGACTTTCTGCCGCAGGTAAGAGAGGATTATCCCGGGTTGTACAATCGGTTGTCGCGGGGTGCAAGCCCCGTTATACGCTCTCTTCCTTTCGTGCGAGCAAAGCATGGAAGGCTTTGTAAAGGGACTCGCGCAAGGCGTCGTCCTCTTCGAGTTCCCGGCCGAGATGGTCGGTCTCTCCCTCCACGAGCAGCTCCGCCAGCGCCATGAACGTGTCGATGAGCGCAGCCCAGTCTCCATCGAGGCCGGTGTGGAAGTATGCCTCTATCGGAGAGAGGTCGGCAAGGCGCGGCTTGCGCAGCACGCGTGTGAGCGCAGCGCGGGCGATGCAAGCCATCGCCTGCTCGCGCAGGGCGTCTTCCTGTTGTACGATCTCGCGCTGTGTCCGTCCGGCATTGTCCTCCGGCGACTGACCGCCTGCCGCATTGGCACTCCTGTCGAGGTACTCACGGAGGATCTGTCCACACAGCACCCCTGCCTCTGCGGAGGTCATTTTGCCGGTTATCCAACCGGACAGTGCGCTGTCGAGGGTACGGTCGAAGGCTTCGGACGGTTGTCCACATTCGGATTTCAGCACCTTGTCCGATCCGACAGGCATGGTGATGACGATGCTCTTGGAGAGCTTGACCTTTTCGAGCTGTCCGAGCTCCTCGAGCGTCTGGAGGAAGAGGCGGACCGTGGCGCGATGCCAGTGCCACTCTTCGGCAAGTCCGGAGATGGTTACATGGCACTGGTTGGGCTGCAGGTCATAGCCGGTCCGCCGCTGCAATTCCGAGACGAAGCCTGCCAGTGATTTGTCTAAAAGGTCGTAGTAGGCCTCCGTGCGCGTCTTTCGCTCTCCGACTTTCTCCCTGAGGAAGTCAAACAGATCCGCGTTTGCCACGATGATGGCGATGTTGTTCTTGTTGTCTTTCATCTTTGTTCTGTTGATTGGTTATACTTATTGCGTGGATTGTTCCGGCTGCCGTTGTCCGCATCCTCATGGCAGCCGCGCGTGATGATTTTAGTAGTAGAAATCGACCAGCGATTCGGGATGCCCGCGCCAGTCGGGGCGTGTCTCCGAATCCGCCCATCCGGACAATGCCCGCCCGGACGGATAGAACAGGGCCGCCAGCAGAAGATAGCCGAACGTTACGCCCAGCGTGAACAGATGCGGTACCGCCGCAATGACCACTGACAGCAGCGCTGCATATACAAATGTCTTCCGCTTGTCGTGGAGGCGCCGCAGCCATTTGTCCGCACGGCGGAACGGGTAGAGAGCGGCACAGACAATGGTGGAGATGACGATGCCGAAGTCTGCGGGGCATCCGCCGGCATAGACATAGTGGAACAGCAGCAGCACAATCAGCAGCACCTGTGCATAGAGCCTGCGTGTGCTCTCACGCTCCAGCATCCCAAGGTAGAACCTTGTCATAAAGCGTCTCCTGCATTTGTACAATGCGGTCGGCAGGGCGATAATCATCGCGAGATAGAAAAGAGTCAGTATTTTCCAAATCATGATCATGGATATTAATAACGGGAATATGCGGGCGGTTCGGTGAGCTCCAAGCGGATAACGCCGTGTGTCGCCAATCGGATAAGGGTCTCCGCATCCTTGACGGTCAGGTATGAGCCGCCTTTCTTGATGCGGGACTTGAATATGCAGTCGCTCTTGCGGTAGGCCGCCAAAGCCCTGTCCAGTTCGTGATCCGGAATATCCCAAGTCTGACCGGCCATGTACCCGCCGTGTTCACGGAATGCCCGCAGGACGAGTGTGCGCCCGACAAGGCAGCTCGTTCTGCCATTGCACGTAAGGATATGCTCTTTGTACAGATAGGCGTCTGCGACCTCAATCCAAGTGCGGTTGCTGTTTATCCAGTAGACCATCTGGCGGTATATGGTATTTCTCATAGGAAGTCTATCAGTACGTCCTCCTTTTCCTTTTTGTACTTGAAGTATCCGCCCCGCTCGGAGTGAAGTCTGAGGTCGAGGCAGATGTCGCCGCACATCAGTTCCAGGGAGTCGTAGACGGTGACGGCGACAAGACTGACCTTGCCGCTGCCGTCCGTCTGTACATTGACCTTGAACATCTGGCCGAAGGCGGGATTGGAGTATGCGCAGGCACTCTGCCCGTAGTCGACGGACGAGGACGGGATATGATGATAGAGCGTTATCATCTCGATGTCGTCCTCCAGCATGTCCAGTACTTCTTCCAGTTCGCAGGGTTCCTTGAGCGGAAAGCGGAGCAGCGCATAGTCGCCGTAAAACTCCGGGCTCTCCATCGTCGTCACGTCGATCAGCTGCGGGAGCTGCAACGGGACCAGAGCCATAAAATTGTCGATGAAATGTTGCATCATGATCATATCGGTTGTTCGTTTCGATTACAGCGTTGAGATATAGGCCTGCACGAGCAGCGACGGAATATCGCCGAAGGGTCCGTTATCGGGCGAAAGGGCATTGCCGAGCCGTTCGATCAGACCGGCCGCATCGGCAGCCGCCTGATGGAGTGTCTCCCGCTCCTGCGGAGTAAGGAGCGCGATACAGAATGCGTCCAAAGAGGTGTATGGCTGCAGCAGCATCCAGATATAGGCTTGCGCCTGTTCGGCTGTCCTGACCTTGCCGGTGCGGATGTCGTCGGTGCATTGCCGGAGATTCAGCAGCAGCCGGCGGTTGGTGCGCATGGCCAGACAGATCATCGCCTCCTTATAGGATATTTCGTTCCGCTCGGCGGCATGGAACACCTCCATGCAGCACCGCTCGGTATCGCGGGTGATGTCGGAGACATTCATCCGGCCGAGCTGGTTCAGATGCGTGAGAAACGCCCGGAAGACGGCATCTTCGCGTCTGATGAAGAGCATAAGGTCGTCCGTGCTGTGGATCCCGCTGCCGAGTGTCTGGCGCAGCATATCGCGATACGCCCGGACTGTCTGCCTGCAGTTGCCCGCAAAAGGCGGTTGACGGCTCACGCTTTCGAAGAACGGTGCCGTTTCGTCTGCGGAGAGCAGCAGCTCCTCGTCATGAAAATAAGGAGAGAAGCACTCTTTCAGATAGAGCAGATCGCCATACGTGCGTGGGTGCGAGAGAGCCAGCCGACAAAATTCCGTGCGGACGGAATCATGCAGCAGGTCGCATTCGCTGCGTGCGTCGGAGTGGTACGGGAGCGTGTCGCGCTGCAGATGCAGGGCAACGGAATCATCCAGCGCCTGCCAGCGTCCGAGTTCGGAGACCAGCTCCTGCGTAGAAAGGGCTGTTCGGGAACGGATATCGAGCAGGTAGGCCCGATATACGACAGCAGGATCGGCGACGGTCTGGTGCACCGCTCTGCCGTTTTCGTCGCTGCACGAAGCGAACACGGCAGTGGCAAACATTGCGGCCGCAAGAGCCGTCCGGGTATAGTTCATTTTTCTTCGGAAATAGTCCATTTATGGTTCATTTTCGGCAAAGGTAAGTACATTTCCGAGTATCGCAACAAAAAATCGACGAAGTTTACGCATATTTCTATTTTGGACTTAATAGTCTAATTATCAATGAAAACAAATGAAAAGAAAATGCCTTCTTTCGCGTCATTATAAAATAAATTTGCGGTCGAGTCCACTTTTGTCAGAAACAAATGATATATTTGCATTTACTTTCATAAGCAGTTCAGAAAATGGCAAAGGTTGGGTACATATTCAAGGCCAGTGACTATACGGAGTATGAGTCGGACAAGGCGTGGATGCAACAGTACGGCTGCGTACAGGTGGTAGAAGAATCGGAGAAGCACGAGGAGACCCGTCCGCAATGGAAGCATCTGCTCACGACGCTGGCGCGGGGCGATGAACTTGTCGTCGCCAAGTTCAGCAATGCCGTCCGCAGTTCGGCCGAGCTGTCCAAATTCGTGGAGTTTTGCCGTGTCAAGGCGGTGCGCATCATCTCCGTCCGCGATGAGATTGACAGCCGCGACGCTTTGTTCCCGGATACGACGGCAGCAGATGTCCTCTTCATGATCGGTGCATTGCCGGAGGAGGTTACCGCTCTTCGCAAGGCCTCGGCGCACATTTTCGAGCTGCACCGCAGCATCAAGCTGATGAGAGAGGAGAAAAAGGTAAAGCCGGGCAAGGCAGAACGGGATAAGATCATCATCGACATGTACCGCAATGGCCATACGATACCCGACATACTGGCGGCGACCGGCACGAAGAGCAAGACAACGGTCTTTTCCGTATTGAACAGACACGGCGTGCCGCTCGACAGAGGGAAATACAGCGTCATGACCGGCCGCCGGGAGCCGAAAGGCAGAAAGTGACACGCAATTTGCATAACCCAGCGTATGTCCGGCAATCGCAGCTATATCGCCATCGACCTTAAATCGTTCTATGCGTCGGTCGAGTGCGTGGAAAGAGGGCTTGACCCGCTTACCACGAACCTCGTCGTTGCCGACCGGAGCCGGACGGAGAAAACCATCTGTTTGGCCGTCAGCCCCTCGATGAAAGCCTACGGCATCGGCGGCCGTGCGCGGCTGTTCGAGGTCGTGCAGCGCATCCGTGAGGTGAACAATGAGCGGCGGTACAAGGCATATGGTCATCGGCTTACGGGAAAATCCGTGTCCGACACCGAGCTCAAGGCGCATCCGGACCGGGAGGTCGACTACCTTGTCGCCCCGCCGCGCATGGCCTTCTACATAGCGTACAGCACACGCATCTACGAGGTCTATCTGAAATACATTGCCCCGGAGGACATTCATGTGTACTCCATAGACGAGGTGTTCATCGACGTAACCTCCTATCTTTCGACCTACAAACAGTCCGCGCACGAACTGGCGATGACCATGATACGGGACGTGCTGGCGCAGACGGGCATCACAGCTACGGCGGGCATCGGCACGAACATGTATTTGGCGAAGGTGGCGATGGATATCGTGGCCAAACATATCCCGGCAGACAAGGATGGTGTGCGTATTGCCGAACTGGATGAGATGACCTACCGTCAGATGCTGTGGACGCACCGTCCGCTGACAGACTTCTGGCGGGTCGGCAAAGGCTATGCCGAGCGGCTGGCGCAGTACGGCATCTACACGATGGGCGACATTGCCCGTCAGTCTGTACGGAACGAGGAACTATTATACGATCTGTTCGGGGTGAATGCCGAGCTGCTGATAGACCATGCCTGGGGCTGGGAGCCGTGTACGATCGAAATGGTGAAGGCGTACAGACCCGAAACCAATTCTTTCAGCAGCGGTCAGGTGCTGCAGGAGCCGTACACGCCGAAGAAGGCCCGTGTCGTTGTCCGCGAGATGGCCGAGGCGGCGGCGCTCGACCTGCTCGACAAGGGATTGGTTACGGATCAGTTGGTGCTGACCGTCGGCTACGACACGGAGAGCCTGAAAGACCCGGCCGTCCGTGCAAAGTATAAGGACGGGATCAAGACCGACCACTACGGGCGGCAGGTACCCGGGCATTCGCAGGGCACGGGCAACCTGCCCCGGCCGACCTCGTCGGCACGACTGATTGTCAGGGCGGCGACGGATCTCTACGACCGGATCGTTCACGATGACCTGCTGGTGCGGCGGCTCAATCTGACGACCAACCGGGTTGTAGAAGAGGGAAAGGCGAAACGGCAAACAGCCCCTGCGCAGCTCGACCTCTTTACCGATATCGACGCCGTAGAGAAGCGGCAGGCAAAGGAGGATGCCGCGCTGGCGAAGGAGCGGAAGGCGCAGGAGGCGGTGCTGAAAATCAAGAAACAGTTCGGCAGGAACGCCATACTGAAAGGGCTGAACTTTGAGGAGGGCGCAACCGGCAAGGAGCGCAATGAACAGATTGGAGGGCACAAGGCATGAAAACGCCCTACGACGATATCATCCACCTGCCGCACCATGTGTCGAAGCGGCACCCGCAGATGCCGCTCTACAACCGTGCGGCGCAGTTCGCGCCCTTTGCCGCGCTGTCGGGCCACGATGCCGCCGTCGGGGAGACCGCCCGTCAGACCGACGAACAGCACGAGCTGTCGCAAAGCGAGCGCGACAGACTGGACCGCAAGATGAGCCGGCTGCTCCAAAGGGAGGAGCGCCCGGAGGTCGGGATCACCTATTTCCTGCCCGACAAACGAAAGAGCGGCGGCCAATACCGCACCGTTACGGGTACGATCAAAAAGGTCGACGGCATCGCGGGCAGGATTGTCCTGACCGACGGAACAGTCATTCCGCTTGATTCGGTATCGGATCTGCGCAGCGAGGTCTTTGCACCAACCGATGATGCAGCGGATGATGAATAAAGGATGGTCGCATTCTGATTGCAGCAATGTGAGGAACATAAATATATGTCAAGTATATACAGAGATTAGGCTATGTGCTTTGTAACAAAGTCAAATAAACATATTTGCCGAAAAACCGAAAAAACAGGTTCATAATACATTATACATTGAAAAACTTTATTTATCTTTGGACAAAGTTATGATTATGTCGAAAATCAGAGTACAAAATTTCGGACCAATAAAGAAAAATGAGCAATGGATTGAAGTTGGTAAAGTGACTTTTTTAATCGGGAATCAAGGTTCCGGTAAGAGTACTATTGCTAAACTTGTGTCCACATTTGCTTGGATAGAGAAATCTCTTACCAGAGGTGACCACGAAGTAAAATTCTTTGAACGGAAATCAAAGTTCAAGAATACATATTTGGCATATCATCGCATTCAGAACTACATTACACCTGACACTGATATTGAGTATATCGGAGATTCATATGCTTTTCGTTTTCGAGATAATATGCTAAGTATTGATCATCTGCAACAGCCTGCCACTATTGAGTTGCCTCAAATAATGTATGTTCCGGCAGAGCGTAATTTTCTTACATATATCGAATCATTCAAAGAATTGAAAGTCGTATCTCCGGCTTTGCGTGAATTCAAAGATGAGTACAAGAATGCACAAAAGGGTATAAAAGGGAATTATGAATTGCCTATTGAGGGTGCAAGTTTAGAGTATGATCGCCAAAATGATATACTTCATATCCGAGGCAATGATTATAAACTTCGCATCAGCGAAGCAGCTAGTGGATACCAGTCATTAGTTCCTTTGTATATCGTATCAATGAATTTGGCTAAGTCTATACTACATAGATCTGCCGATAATGATATGACTGAAGAAGAAAGAGTTCGTTATAAGAAACTCATTGCTGAGATATACGACAACAAAAAATTATCAGAGGATCAACGCAGAAGTGCGATTAATGCATTGTCGGATAGGTTCGCAAAGACTCATTTTGTCAACATCGTAGAAGAGCCGGAGCAAAATCTTTTCCCTACTTCTCAATGGGAAATGCTTACGAGCCTCCTTGAAATAAATAATATGAGTAGAGGTAATAAACTAATTATAACAACTCATAGTCCCTACATCATAAACTATCTGACCTTATTCGTTAAAGTGCATAATCTCCTCAATGAAAAGACATCTAATGCTGTAAAAGAACAAATCAATAACATCGTTCCTATCAGTTCAAAAATTGACCCGGAAACCTTATATGTTTATGAATTAGATGAAAAAAACGGGACATACTCTCGCCTTAAAACATACAAGGGGATGCCATCTGATGAGAACTATTTGAATGCCAGCTTAGCAGATAGCAATGATAAATTTGCACAACTATTAGACTTGGAGGACCTATGCCGGTAGATTTTTTTGATAACCCCAATAAAGAGGCCTCTGATAAATCTCGATTTGGGCTCTGCGATGATGTTGCTCCTATGGATTGTCCCGAGACACCTGCTTATATCGATGAATCCAACGAAGAGAAATGGACAGCCGTAGTTACTAATTCACATCTGAAAACGGCTACTTTTTACCCAATTGATAATTGCATAGAGATTTTGCGACCGGATGGCAATATGGATAAACGCTGCGATGGATTATTAGAATATGATAACAATCTTATATTTGTTGAACTCAAAGACAGATGTTCCAAGCATGGTTGGGTTGCAGAGGGGTTGGAACAATTGAAGATAACAATAAATAATTTCAGAATTCATCATAATATCAACGCTTTTACCTCAATATCTGCGCAATTATGTAATAAACAAAGACCTATGGCTGTCGTTTCTTGTAATACTGCCGTGAATCAATTCAAAGATGAAACAGGGTATAAAGTTTATGTTGACAGAAATATAACTATTTGACTTAAACAATAAAGCATGACAAAGCAGGAACTGGTATCGGCAGCGGCACAGCAGACCGGTGTGGAGAAGGCAACCGTCTCGGCGGTTGTGGAGGCATTGATGGAACAGGTGCGGAACGCCCTGGCCAATGGCGGGAACGTCTGTCTGCGCGGATTCGGAACGTTCCACCGTAAGCATCGTGCCGAAAAGAAAGCACGCAACATTTCGAAGAACACGACCGTCGTAGTCCCCGCACACGACGTGCCGGCATTCAAGCCGTCGAAGAGCTTTCAGTTGAAATAAGACGTTATAAAGGGAATGAGAAGGTGTCCATCGCCGGACGCCTTTTTTTGCGTCCGCCTATAAAAGCTGTGATGACCGGCGTGTTAGGAGCAAGACAAAAGCGGCCCGATGGCCGCTTTGCCCGAAGGAGGCGGAAGCTACTTCTGCGCTCTCTTTCGTTTCGGTACTGCCGGCTCCTCCGGAGCATCCCCGTCGGGGTCAGGGTCGGGGATGCAGATGTCGGTGGCTGCGAGGATGACACGCTGGCGGGTCTCGCCGGTCTCCTTGTCGACCCACTCGGTAGGCTTGAAGAAGCCCTTGACGGTTACGAGCGTGCCCTTGACGAGGCGATCCAGCGTCCGGGCGTTCTCGTTCTTGCGCCACGCTTCCACATTGACCAGTGCGGAGATGCGCTTCGGTTCTTTGGCGTTCTTGTCCATCTGGGCGATGGAGAGGGGGAAACGTGCGACGCTCGAAGAAGCGAGCTGACGGATTTCTGCATCTACGGCTACGAAGCCGGTTACCTCAAAGCTGTTTACATACTTTTTCATTTTAGTACTGTTTTTAGAAGGTTAATGAAATTAATTTTACGATGCTGAAAAAGTAGGTGCAAGGAAGGGATGCACCAAGGATAGCGCACAAATACGCTTTATTTTTCGCTCGCAGGGCAAAACCGGAGGCCCGATAAAGGAAGATTTGTGCGATACGCCATTGGTCAAGCATCACAGATGCGTGCTCGCTTGCATACTATCTTTGCATCAGGAAAATAATTGTTAACCGGCTAAAAAACAGTCAATGAAAAGAGGTCAGGGACAGCGGAGAGCGGATTCGGTGCAGATGCGGAACCCCGGCTCGCCAATAGCTGCGGCACGCCCCCGCCGACCGGATAACGGCAATCCGACAAAGGACAGCCCGTATCCGCCCGATGCGGAAGCGGCAAGGACAAGCCGGCGCGAAAAGGAACAGCCCGACGGGTACGCAACCGGCAAAGGGATTCGCCGGCCGGGTGAGCCGACAGGAATAAGAGACCGGAAACCGGCACCGTGTCGGCAGCCACACACCTGCCCGACCGGCACGACGGGAGAATGAGGCAGCGGACGAAGAGTAGGCAGAAGGCTTTCCGATGGGCGGAGCGGCGGGTCGCCTGCAGCGAATGAAGACGACTCTATAAAAGGGAGTGGCGCAGCCAAAGGGATAGGACGACAGCGTTTGTCCATCTATAAAAGGCTGCCGGCAGTTCCTGTTGTGGCGGAATATTCCGCCACAACAGGAGACTGTAAACTAAAGTGTGTCAAGTAAAAGAAAAAGAAATTATTAACTTTACA
>OJQL01001015.1_pt1 | contig 24261 bp, 14 predicted proteins | sample 1598731 | NCBI WGS metagenome assembly OJQL01 (sample SAMN03922510, study PRJEB24848) | human gut metagenome | isolation source: stool sample | host: Homo sapiens | place: Germany | collected 2010-02
CATTGAGCCGTCAGGAAGAAATTGATTATCTGAACAAACATGGTTTCAGCGCGGATTTCACCAAACTGAAATATTCGTATAACGTAGGTTTGTGGGGCACTTCCATCTGTGGCGGTGAAATCCTCGACTCCGCACAGGGATTGCCGGAAACTGCCTACCTGAAACATGTAGAAAAGGAAGGCAGCGAACAACTCCGCCTGACTTTTGAAAAGGGAGAATTGAAAGCAGTCAACGACGAGAAGTTCGATGACCCGATCAAAGCAATTCAGAAGGTGGAAGAAATCGGTGCCGCTTACGGTATTGGCCGTGATATGCACGTAGGTGATACAATTATCGGCATCAAAGGCCGTGTAGGTTTCGAAGCCGCCGCCCCGATGCTGATTATCGGCGCTCACCGCTTCCTCGAAAAATATACACTGAGCAAATGGCAACAGTACTGGAAAGACCAGGTAGCCAATTGGTATGGTATGTTCCTGCACGAAAGCCAGTATCTGGAACCTGTGATGCGCGACATCGAAGCGATGTTGCAGGAAAGCCAGCGTAATGTGAACGGTACGGCTATCCTCGAACTTCGCCCGCTTTCTTTCTCTACCGTAGGCGTGGAATCGGAAGACGACCTCGTGAAAACTAAATTCGGAGAATACGGTGAAATGCAGAAAGGCTGGACAGCCGAAGACGCGAAAGGCTTTATCAAAGTGACCTCTACTCCGCTGCGTGTTTACTATAATAACCATAAAGACGAAGAGATATGATTAAAGCAGGAATCATTGGTGGCGCAGGATATACGGCAGGCGAATTAATCCGCCTGCTGCTCAACCATCCGGAGACTGAAATCGTATTTATCAACAGCAGCAGTAATGCCGGAAACAGAATCACCGACGTACACGAAGGTTTGTATGGAGAAACTGATTTAACATTCACCGACCAGTTGCCTCTGGACGAGATTGACGTTCTTTTCTTCTGCACAGCCCACGGCGACACGAAGAAATTCATGGAAAGCCACAACATACCGGAAGACCTGAAGATTATCGACCTCTCCATGGACTACCGCATCAAGAGTGACGACCACGACTTCATCTACGGTCTGCCGGAACTGAACCGTCGTGCCACATGTACGGCAAAGCATGTAGCCAACCCCGGTTGTTTTGCGACGTGTATCCAACTGGGTCTGCTCCCGCTGGCCAAAAACCTGATGTTGACAGACGATATTTCCGTAAATGCCATTACAGGAAGTACCGGAGCCGGAGTGAAACCGGGTGCTACCAGTCATTTCAGTTGGAGAAACAACAACATTAGTGTGTACAAAGCATTCGAGCACCAGCACGTGCCGGAAATCAAGCAGTCACTGCAACAGTTGCAGAACAGCTTTGATTCCGACATAGATTTTATCCCGTACCGCGGCGATTTCCCCCGCGGCATCTTCGCCACCCTCGTGGTAAAGACGAAAGTGGCTCTTGACGAAATCGTCCGCATGTATGAAGAATATTATGCGAAGGACTCATTTGTACACATCGTAGACAAGAATATAGACCTCAAACAAGTAGTCAACACCAACAAGTGTCTGATACATCTCGAGAAGCATGGCGACAAGCTATTGATCATCTCCTGTATCGACAACCTACTGAAAGGTGCCAGCGGACAGGCGGTTCATAACATGAACCTGATGTTCAACCTGGAAGAGACAATAGGGCTGCGTTTGAAGCCTTCAGCGTTTTAATAACGGAATAACGGTTAGTGATTAGTGATTAACGGCTACGCTATAATGAAGTTAATTATTAATCACCAAACGTTAACCGCTAATCGTTAATCACTAAACGTTAATCAACATGAAATTATTCGACGTATATCCTTTATATAATATCAATATAGTCAAGGGGAAAGGCTGTAAAGTCTGGGACGAGAACGGGACTGAATATTTAGACCTTTACGGCGGTCACGCCGTTATCTCCATCGGACACGCACACCCTCACTATGTAGAGATGATCAGCAATCAGGTAGCCAATCTTGGTTTCTACTCGAACTCGGTTATCAACAAGCTGCAACAACAGGTAGCCGAACGGCTGGGAAAGATTTCCGGCTATGACGATTACAGCCTGTTTCTTATCAACAGCGGTGCCGAAGCGAACGAGAACGCACTGAAACTGGCTTCCTTCTACAACGGACGTACCAAAGTGGTTTCTTTCACCAAAGCCTTCCACGGACGTACTTCACTGGCAGTAGAAGCGACCAACAATCCGTCCATCATCGCTCCTATCAACAACAACGGGCACGTTGTCTATCTTCCTTTGAATGACACCGAGGCCATGAAGCAGGAACTGTCTAAAGGAGACGTATGCGCTGTTATCATTGAAGGAATACAAGGCGTAGGCGGCATCAAGATACCGACTACCGAATTTATGCAGGAACTCCGCAAGGCATGTAGCGAAACGGGCACTATCCTGATTCTCGACGAGATTCAGAGCGGATACGGACGTAGCGGAAAGTTCTTTGCCCACCAATACAATGATATCAAACCGGATATTATCACCGTAGCCAAAGGTATCGGAAACGGATTCCCGATGGCAGGCGTTCTTATCAGTCCGATGTTCAAACCTGTATACGGACAGTTAGGAACCACTTTTGGCGGAAATCACCTGGCGTGTTCGGCAGCCCTTGCCGTAATGGACGTTATCGAGCAGGAAAATCTGGTAGAAAACGCTGCCAGGATAGGTAACTACTTGCTGGAAGAACTGAAAAAATTCCCGCAAATCAAGGAAGTACGCGGACGCGGACTCATGATCGGGCTCGAATTTGAAGAGCCAATCAAAGAATTGCGCAGCCGCCTCATCTATGACGAGCACGTATTTACCGGAGCAAGCGGTACGAATGTACTTCGTCTTCTGCCCCCTCTCTGTCTCAGTATGGAAGAAGCGGATGAGTTCCTTGCCCGGTTCAAGAAAGTACTCTAACCGCTCATTTGATTAATAAACAGCCAACGATAAAAGCAGCCTTCAGTAGAAAAATCTTTCTTATTCAGGCTGCTTTTTGTTTTTTCGTAATTTACCGTTACCTTTGTCTATGACAACTCATTAAAAACAAGCGTAATATGAAAATAGCTATCATCGGTGCAGGCAACATGGGCGGCTCTATCGCTCGCGGCCTGGCAAAAGGAAGTCTGATAGAAGACTCGGATATCATCGTATCCAACCCCAGTGCAGGCAAACTGGAACAACTGAAAAAAGAATTTCCGGGCATCTCTACCACTCACAACAACGCCGAAGCGGCGCTGGGAGCAGACATCGTTATCCTTGCAGTAAAGCCCTGGTTCATGCAACCCGTAATGCGCGAGTTGAAACTAAAAAGCAAACAGATACTCATATCGGTAGCCGCCGGTATCAGTTTCGAGGAACTGGCTCATTATGTGGTATCACCAGAGATGCCGATGTTCCGCCTTATCCCCAACACCGCTATCAGCGAACTGGAAAGCATGACACTCGTTGCCGCGCGCAATACGAATGACGAACAAGATAAATTCGTTCTCCGGCTCTTCAGTGAAATGGGAACAGTGATGCTTATCCCCGAAGACAAAATAACCGCAGCCACCGCACTGGCTTCCTGCGGCATCGCCTACGTCCTGAAATACGTTCAGGCGGCCATGCAGGCCGGTATCGAAATGGGAATCCGCCCGAAAGACGCAATGACCATGGTAGCGCAATCACTGAAAGGAGCCGCCGCACTGATTCTGAACAATGAAACCCATCCCAGCGTAGAAATCGACAAGGTGACTACTCCGGGCGGAATCACCATCAAAGGAATCAACGAACTGGAGCACAACGGCTTTACGTCTGCCATCATCCAAGCAATGAAAGCATCGAAATAACGATTAACGGAGTAGTGATTAACACTATACAGCGCAGCTATTAATCACTAATCACTACTCCGTTAATCACTAAATCAATCTCTAATCATTAATAATTAATCACTTAATAACATGAATGACCAAATTAAACAGATAGCAGAACGCCTTCGCGGATTGCGTGATGTACTGGAACTGACTTCTGAAGACATTGCCCGCGACAGCGACATCTCTGCTGAAGAATACCGACTTGCAGAAACAGGAGAATACGACATTTCTGTCAGCATGCTGCAGAAGATTGCACGTACGTATAATGTTGCCCTCGACGCCCTGATGTTCGGCGAAGAACCTAAGATGAGCAGTTATTTCGTAACCCGTGCAGGAAAAGGAGTCAGCATCGAACGTACGAAAGCCTATAAATACCAGTCATTGGCATCGGGATTCATGAACCGCACTGCCGACCCGTTCATCGTTACCGTTGAACCGAAAGGGGACAACGAACCTATCCATTACAACAAACACAACGGACAAGAATTCAATCTTGTGATTGAAGGACGCATGCTCATCAATATCGAAGGCAAAGAAATCATCCTCAACCAAGGCGACAGTATCTATTTTAATTCCCAACTCCCACATGGCATGAAAGCGCTCGATGGCAAAACGGTACGTTTTCTGGCAGTAATTATGTAATAATATCATGGTAGAAAGATTTTTATCACAGACCTCTTTCAGTTCACAAGAGGACTTCAACAAGAACTTGAAAATAAACGTTCCGGAGAATTTCAACTTCGGTTACGATGTAGTAGATGCCTGGGCTGCCGAGCAACCCGATAAGAACGCTTTGCTTTGGACAAACGACAAAGGCGAGAGCCGCCAGTTCTCATTTGCCGACATGAAGCGTTATACGGACATGACCGCCTCTTACTTCCAAAGTCTGGGTATCGGTCGCGGCGACATGGTGATGCTGATTCTGAAACGCCGTTACGAGTTCTGGTACAGCACCATCGCCCTTCACAAGCTGGGAGCAACCGTTATCCCCGCCACTCACCTGTTGACAAAAAAGGATATTATCTACCGTTGCAACGCTGCCGACATCAAAATGATTGTAGCCGCCGGTGAAGGAATCATCCTGCAACATATCAAAGATGCCCTGCCCGACTGCCCGACTGTTGAGAAACTGGTCAGCGTCGGCCCGGAAATTCCCGAAGGATTCGAAGATTTCCACCAGGGAATAGAGAATGCAGCTCCGTTCGTACGTCCGAGACACGCAAATACCAACGATGATATTTCGCTGATGTATTTCACTTCCGGCACTACCGGCGAACCTAAAATGGTGGCACATGACTTCACTTATCCGTTAGGTCATATCGTAACAGGCAGCTTCTGGCACAACCTTGACGAGAACAGCCTTCATCTCACCATCGCCGACACCGGTTGGGGAAAAGCCGTATGGGGCAAACTTTACGGACAATGGATTGCCGGAGCGAACATCTTCGTGTATGACCACGAGAAATTTACTCCCGCCGCCATTTTGGAAATGATACAGAATTATCATGTCACTTCCCTCTGTGCGCCGCCTACCATCTTCCGCTTCCTGATTCACGAAGACCTGACGAAGTTCGACCTGTCTTCACTCAAATACTGCACGATTGCCGGCGAGGCCCTGAATCCTGCCGTATTCGAGACGTTCAAGAAACTGACCGGCATCAAACTGATGGAAGGTTTCGGACAGACAGAAACGACCCTGACTATCGCCACCATGCCTTGGATGGAACCGAAACCGGGAAGTATGGGACTGCCGAACCCGCAATATGACGTTGACCTGATAGACCACGAAGGCCGTTCGGTTGAAGCCGGAGAACAGGGACAAATCGTAATTCGTACCAGCAAAGGCAAACCTCTCGGACTTTTCAAAGAGTACTACCGCGATGCGGAACGTACACGCGAAGCCTGGCATGACGGCATCTATTATACAGGAGACGTTGCATGGAAAGACGAAGACGGTTATCTGTGGTTCGTAGGTCGTGCGGACGATGTAATCAAGAGTTCCGGTTACCGTATCGGCCCGTTCGAAGTGGAAAGCGCCTTGATGACTCACCCGGCGGTTGTGGAATGTGCCATCACCGGAGTGCCTGACGAGATTCGCGGACAAGTAGTAAAAGCTACGATTGTTCTATCAAAAGAGTATAAGAACCGCGCCGGAGAAGAACTGATTAAGGAATTGCAGAACCATGTGAAGAAAGTGACTGCTCCTTATAAATATCCGCGTGTGATTGAATTTGTAGACGAACTTCCGAAGACTATCAGCGGCAAAATCCGTCGTGTGGAAATCCGTCAGAATGATGAGAAGTAAGTAAAAAACAATCTGTTCACTGATATATTTTCCCCCTTTAGCTACCTCCTTGGATAGCAAAGGGGGATTTTTATGACTAATACTACAAGATGGTCAATTTATAGTTAGTCAATTCGGCGTAAAAAACAAATTAATTAATAATAGAATCTTGTAACATACGGTAGATTTCCGTCCCTGCTAATAAAAAAGCTCCTGGACCATACACTTCGGTCATCTCACGTGTCACGTTCTTTGGATCAGCTCCAACAGGTTGCACATAACCCAATTTACCGTCTTTCTCCACTGCTGAAAGTAATGCCCTCCATCCACTGATCGCAATTGGCAGAAATTGTTCTTTAGGAAGTAATCCCTCGTTGATTCCATAAGCCAACGCGTAAACAAAGAATCCACTACAACTAGTTTCTGGAGACGGATAAGAAGCAGGATCAAGAAGACTAGCATACCAAAATCCGTCAGAATTCTGTAACCCGGCTATCCGACTACACATTTCCTGAAACAACTCCTGATAAAAAGGACGATATTTACTCTTTACCGGCAATTCACGCAACATCTCAACTAGTCCACCCAGCACCCAACCATTGCCGCGTCCCCAAAAGACTTTAGCTCCATTCGCTTCTTTCTTATCAAAATAGCGATGATCCCGATAGAATAAATTTTCCTCTTTATCAAAGAGATAATCATAAGTAAGCTTATATTCCTTATCCATGAAACGGATAAATTTCTTATCCCCAGTTATATTGTATAAATGCAGATAAACAGGAGGAGCCATAAAAAGAGCATCGCACCAAGTCCAATGTTCCAAAGTCGTCGCATCAGAATAATCTAATTCAAATGAACCGACAGGGGGATTCATAATTACCCACTCTGCACGTGCCAAAGTAGGAACAAGCATTTCCCGCTTTTTATATTTATCATACATATTCAAATAAGTCTGCGAAATACAAATATCATCAGCATGATACATACGTTGGTCAACCTGCCAATAATTACGACGTCCCAAACGCATTAACCATTTATAATAAGAATCATCATGATTGTCCTGTTCGGCAATAGCCGCCCATCGGGATAATCCCAGGTAAAAAGTAGCATTTACCCAATTCAATTCTCCGTGGGTAACCTCTTTCATATGGTTAATCTGCCAATCAGTTACTAATTTCATACACTGTCTCACTTCCACCTGAGTCGGTACTTGCGCATTCAATAAGCATAAGTTATTGATGCATAATACAAAAAACAAAACTATTTTCCTCATATTATCAAGCATAGTACATATCATCTAATTAACGTTTTTCACCAAAGTCTTCCTGTTGCTTTTCTACTTCACGCAGTTCATACTCTGATAGTTTCTTTTTCAATTGTATTATTACCTCTTTCAAAGAGCCCACTTCATCATGCTCCTTTTGGGGAGTTGTTGAAGATTGCATTTTTATGGCCTGAGTCTTTCCAAAAGGTTTATATATAAACCGGTCAGCAGGTTTCACCGAGTAAAACTCCAGCTCATCAGGCGCAATAGCATGTATCCCCTCTCCCAATATCTCCGCCCGAATTCTAATTTTCCCCGGATTCGTAGTTGCGCGAACCAGTGCTACGGCACTTCCCCACTGCGCCACAACCGGATTTCTCCCGATTGCACAATCTCCGATTAATTCAGCTTCCCCGCTCACCGTGAATTTCACAGAAGAGTTATTCAATCTTTTTACAGTGCCATCTTTATCAACAACCTCAGCTATGACTGATACAATATCTGATCCATCCGCTCTCAACGCTAAACTGTCATTATCTATTCTTAGCCTCAACGCCACCGGACGGCGAGCAGGGGTTCTTTTACAAGTAGCCACAACTTTTCCTCCGATCAATCCCTCGGCTAATAGATACACATCTGCTTGCTTGCCGGCACGCGACAATGCTTTTAACTCCATAAAATGATAGGCATTCTTAAATAAAATAATAGGTGAAGGCATCTTCTTATCCACAGAAGAACGTTTATAAACATACTGCTTCCCCCCGCCATATACAGTCAACCGCACTTCTTCACAATTGGAATATACGGTGACATCCGACGGAGAAAAAGGAGTTATCTCATTGGCAATGTATACCATCGGGCCTGTTTCAGCCTGCAAAAATTCGTTCTTCACTGCCGGACGTTGCGCCATGAACATATAATAAGAAGCCTTCGGTTGGCGAAAAGCATCCATTATACCTCCGTAAAATGGTTGGGGATGATATCCCCGCTGATGATCGAACGCATGCCAAAGCGTCCCTCCTACATGAGATTTATCCGAAGCATACAAACTTTCCAAACAAGTATATGAATAATCGGGACAAGCATAATGCACAGCTTGCTGCAACATAGGTTCTTCTCCCCAGGAACGATGTACCCGACTATTCGAATTATGGGAATTCCAATCGTCTACATTATCTCCAAATTCACGGGTAAAATACATCTTTCTACGGTCAATCTCTCCAATAGTATATTCTGTTTTCTTACCCGCTGACGCAGAAACGGGATGGGTAAAAATAACAGGATAAAACTCACTTCCCTGTGCCCCAGGATCACAAGCAGATAAAGCCTGTTCGTAAGCATACTCTCCGTCAACTAATTCCTTAGCATTTTGGGCATATTCCTTCGGAAAGCGAGTCTCATTCAATACTGGTTCCCAGATAAAAACAGAGGCATGGTTACGGTCACGACGTACCAACTGGCGGATATGTGTATAAATACGTTCTTCAAAGACCGGTTCCTGATTCCAAAATTGCCATCCTGCTATCGGAAGAATAACAAGCATTCCAAAATAATCGCAAGCATCCAGAAAAGCCGGATCATGCGGATAGTGCGCACAACGGACAACACGAACACCCGCGTCACGTAATTTCTTCGCATCCCGCCAATGCAAAGAATTAGGAAGAGCATTTCCTATCACTGCAAAGTCCTGATGCCTGTTCACCCCAATCAATTTATCCTCATACACCCGGTCATTCAAAAAAAGTCCCTGTTCACCTTTATACTCTATCTTGCGAATCCCTACTTTTTGAATCATGCCGTCTATAGTCTTACCACTTTTATCAGTCAAATATATTTCTAATTCATGCAATGCAGGATGGTCCGGATACCATAATTCCGGTGCATCAACTTTCAAAGAATCATGAATATACTTTGCATTACCGGCAGACAAAGAAACAGGTATTTTCATAGAAGCCACTTCCTTTCCTGCACAATTGCGCAAGAGCAAATACAGAGCACCTTCGAAAGATGATTGCTCCTCATTCCGTAAATGGACTTTTACTCCAACCTCTGCATATTGTTCGGAAACTGTCGGATAATGAATTAAGACTCCGCCACCGGCAATCTCATTTTCATAATTGGCATCCGTTATATATACCGAATTATGAGCTATGAGGAAACAATCCCTGTAAATACCACCAAAATAAGTAAAGTCTAAAGCCTGCTGAGGTTTACCGGGAAGAAAAGAAGGGTCATCACTATTGTCCGTACAGACGACCAATATATTATCTTCGTCAAAAGAAAGCATATCTGTAGCATCTATCACAATCGGGGAGTAACCATCATAGTGTCTTTCGATCAATTTCTCGTTCAACCATATACGCGACTTCCCCATTATCCCTTCAAAATGTAGAAAGATTTTCTTTCCTCTCAAAGAGATATCTAAAGGAAAACGTTTCCGATACCACGATTCCCCTTGATAATTAATGCATCCGCTCGCCTCTTCAGGCAGTAATTCCAGTCCATGAGGTAATGATACAGATTCCCAGGAAGATTCATCATAATCTTTACCCCAAACCTCATCCGGCAAACTACCTTTATGAAATTTCCAACCGATATTCATATTATATACCTCACGTCCGGAATGTTCCAACTCATAGAACCCGGCAGTCGAAAAAGAAACTTCACGACCGGCAACCAACATTACAACAGTACTTAAAACCATTAACATGGTAAAACGTAAATTCATCGCCATACAAAATTATATCTTCCGGTTACTCTCCATACTATATTGCTTGTTTTTATATCTCGTCAATGCTTCCAAATAGTAATAATCGGCATATACTAACGGGACATCTATTTCTACGCCATGCGGAATGCTACCAACACTATGTCTTAATATGAAATTGCAATTAGTGCCCGGCTCAGCCAAATAATCGGAAGAAGACAAAGATTGTAAGATATGCTCGGCTGCTTCATCATATTTCTTTCCTTCCGTTACATACTCCGACAACTCCAGGAAAGCAGAAGCGGCAATCGCAGCTGCTGACGCATCACGGGGGATTATTGTAAAGCGTTGCGGATCATAATTCCAATCCGGTACATAGCCTCTCTGACCAGCATCGAAGTCCCAATAAGGTATACCATCCTCAGGCAAACGGGGATGATTCAACCAAAAATCCGCTGTATGGACAGCCATTTTCAGAAAAGCCGGATTTTTGGTCTCACGATAAGCCATTGTATATCCATAAATAGCCCATGCCTGCCCACGCGCCCAAGTGGAATTATCGGAGAACCCCTGGCAGGTAGCTCTATGAAGTACTTCACCGGTTTCTTCATCATAATTTACTACATGGTAACTGCTATAATCATCGCGGAAGTGATTCCGGGCTGTCGTCTCCGCATGTTTATTCGCTACCTTTGCAAAGAGAGAATCTCCCGTCACTTTCGTTGCAAAATAAAGCAATTCGAGATTCATCATATTATCAATGATAACCGGAAAGAACCATTCATCCTTTCCATTCCAAGCTTTCCGATAATTCCAGGATTCGATACAACCGGTCTTTTCGTTAAAACGTGTGCATAAAGAACGGGCAGATTCGACCAGTACATCCTTATAAGCTTCATTTCCGGTCAAACGGTAAGCATTACCGAAACTGCAATACATCAGAAAACCTATATCATGATGATTCGTCAATTTCTTTAATGGCTCCAACGCTTCTGTCCATTTCAACGCAGACTGCTTCCAGCTTTCATCTCTATTGTTTTCATATATATACCAAAGACATCCGGGATAAAATCCTTCTGTCCAATCATTCATCTTTGTCGTATAAAGTTCACCATTTCTAATAGTACGCGGGAAAGCAACAGGCTCCGGTACAGCTTTCAACTGGGCAGTCAATTGCTGCTCGGCCACAGAAAAAGCATTTTCGACCATGCCGCCCTGTTTCTTCTCCGTACAGGACAGACAACACCCACTCACTAATAAAACGAATAACAATCCTATTTTACTCATAATCTATTTCCTTATTTTCCATCATTCAACCATCGAAGAGCACTTAACGAAGAACGCCAGTTTATCCAGACATTTCCACCCCGATACTTATCAAATATTTCCTTCAGGCTATCATCAAACTCATACAATTCATCCACTACATACAGGGTAGATGAAGGGTCGTAGGCCTTATTGTAGTCTTCTCTTTTCTTATCAGGTTCATACTCCGTATCCACAAATTCTACATGTCCGTATTTAGGAGTATTCATCATAAAAGGTCTCCAGAAGTCTACACACTTCTTTACCGAAGCTCCGCCGCCCACATTCTGCATATAGAAATTGTCGGCAGCATCATATCCCTCATACAATGCAATCAGATGAGCTATTTTTGCAAAAAAAGAAAGATCATACGCATGATAAGCAAATGCGTCACGCGCCAATAAATCCGTAGTAGTACCGTTGGGAAATAAATTTCCTTTCACCCATTTGGGATACGCATTTTTATACTTGTTTACCCATTTATTATCATCCAATACCAAGCCGTAGAGATAATACTGCCGCAATAAACAGACTCCCCAGTTGTTTCCTCGCAAGTCATTGTCTTTTTCAAACTGCGTCAAACGTTTTATCATCCACCCATCAATGAGTTGTCGGTCTTCTGCGGAAATAACATTCCGGATAAGTGAATATCCTTCTACTGCCCACGAATACTTTTCTTCATGAATATTAGCTTTAGGCTCCGCTATATTTATTTTAGCCCATACCGTAAGATAATCTACAGCCTTTTCCAGATATTGCTGGTCTTGGTTGAAAGCATACGTCACACATAAATAATATATGGATTTCATTTCCTCGTAGATGTCCACTCCCTGCGCATTGTTATTCGAAGAGACGGCGGCAACCGGCTGTTTACCGCTCGCCATCACCTTCTCTGCATATCCACGGATATGTTTGTCAAACATTGCTTTGAAAGTATTATCCCCTTCTTTCGACAGTTCGGTTTTCAACCTATCATAATGTTCTCTTGCGATTACAGCATTAGGAAACATCTTGTCCGGTGCAGACACTTCCTGCGAGTAGATTTTGGGGAAGAACAAAAACTCCCCCAAAATCACGACACAGAAAAAAAACACTCTTTTCACCTTCATCATTCTATCTATAAAATGTTACTGTTTACCAACCTTCATTTTGTATTAGGTTCGTGTTTTTAAACCGTTCAGAATTAGAAATCGGATAAAAATACATGCAATCCCTAACTACACGTTCGCCATACAATTGTTTGTCGTACAGCATATTTGTTCCGTCTTTCCTCACCTGCACCTTATAGATTTCGGTCGTTTTATCCAGTTCTTTCCAGCGGCGTACATCCCAAAAACGATGTCCTTCAAATGCTAATTCCACGCGGCGCTCATTCTTCAAACGCTTTATAAAATCTTCCTTTGAAATATCATCCGGATAGGCAGGCATATCTACGTCACTACGACGACGAAGTTCATTTACCGCATCCAAAGCACTTATAGGATATTTATCCCCATCCTTATAAGACGGCGAGAATGCATTCGCCATCGCTTCGGCATAATTCAGCAGAATTTCTCCGTAACGGAACAAAATCCAGTTATGATGCTTTTTCGTAACCGTAGCTCCGGATTCAAAACTAATATCATTGTTGACATACTTTTTCAGATAATACCCCGTAACCGTAGCATTATTCAATGGTAACCCGTTGGCTCCACCTTCCCATATTTGCAATGCAGTCTTCGGCCACTCCATACCATTGTAAGCAATCGTCATCGCCAACCGGGGATCTCTGCCTGCATACGGCGTCCTGCGCATCGTCTCATTTTCCCAATCAAAAGGAGTTCCGTCAGCCTTCATTTCGTAAGCACTGACCAGATTCTCGGTCGGGCACGTAGAAGTCTTTCCTCCCTGTACTCCCATAGGAAAATTACTCTGTTCGAAACTACCGCTCTCCCCTACCGGACGTGCAAGAATAACTTCCTTCTCCTTATTGTTATCCTCATCAAATAAATCGGCATATTTACTCAACCCATACCCCAATGCCGATGCCTGACCAATAATCTCATAAGCCGCATCTGCCGCATCTTTCCACTTATCCGGACTATCTGAGGAATAAAGAGGACTTGCCAGATAGAGCTTCAGACGGGAAGCCAAAGCCATAGCTGCTCCACGGGTGATACGCCCGGTCTCCTTATCCATAAAACCGTCGCTAAAATTTGCCGGCAGTATATTTTTCAACTCGTCACACTCGTCCAGTATAAACTTGGCGACTTTCTCAAATGAAACAGGTTCCACCAGATTGGCTTCTTCAGGAGCCAGCACTTTGTCTACCAAAGGAACATTTCTATAACGTTTTATCAACTCAAAATAATAGTATGCACGTAAGAAACGTACTTCATGTTTGTAATATTCGAAACTTTTCATCCAAGCTTCGTAATTGTCATTGAACTTCCAATCTTCAAAAGTCAACCCTTCCGCCTCTTTCAGATAAAGATTAGCCGCACGTATGCCTTCATAGTAGTGACTCCAAACATCATCTACTACAGAGTTTGCCCCCCATGTTCCATCTACAAAACGCTGAATCTTAGACGTTCTATATACATGCACTGCATCATCGGTAGCAGCGTCAAGCATAGCCCCATCGATATTGCAGAATCCGTTCGGTAGAAAACTATATACATGCGTAGCCATTTGTTTCGTCCGTTCATAACTAACAACAATATCTTCTTTCTTATAATCCGACGACTCGTCACAATCAATGAAATCGCATCCGGTAAGTGAGCCAACCAACAGCCCCACCACATAATATTTCAGTATTATCTTTTTCATCTTACATCCATTTTAGAAAGTTAAATTCACTCCGAAAGTATATTGTGTCATCAACGGATGACCAGCCTTGACTGCTTCCGGATCCATTATATCAATCTTATCCCAAGAGAACAGATCGTGAGCACGCGCAAACAAACGTGCATTTCTCAATGGGCTTACTTTTTTCATCACTTTGGGAGAGAACTGGTAATATACTTCCAGCGTTCTTAGTTTCAGGAAGGAAGCGTCAGCCACCCACAAACTGTTTGTGTTATAGTTATTGTTCGAACCGGAATAAGTCAGACGGGGGTACAGGGCATTCGGATTCTCTTTTGTCCATCGATTCTCATAATAATGAGTAGAAACTGTGTTGTTACTTACCAAAGGACGATAAACACTGTTCACATTCAAGACTTTACTATAATTACCGGCTCCCTGGAACAAGGCATAAAATCCCAGACCTTTGTATTCCGCTCCTAAATCAAACGAATAATATATTTCGGGACAAGTTGAGTTGTATCCCAAAGCAACTTGATCGTATTCATCAATACGATTATCACCATTCTGATCTTTGAACATCAAGTCTCCCGGACGAACTTCCGACAGATACTGCTTCACTTCACGGTCATCTATTTCCTTCTGGTTCTGATAAATTCCTTCTACTTCATAACCAAAGATTTGTCCCAAAGACTTTCCTGTACGCTTCAGATATTCATAAGGACGATATTGCTCGTTCATTTCAACGATTTCATTCTTACTATAAGAAAACATAGCACCTGCCTGATAAGTAAAGTCGCCAATCCGATCGTTCCATTTGACCGCAAGTTCCACTCCGTAGTTATCTACCACCCCAGTATTCTGTTTAGGAGCAGCAATACCCAGCACTGTAGACATAGTGCCCGAAGCGTCTACCAAAATATCGGTGCGATGGTCATAAAAGGCATCCGCTGTCACCGACAAACGATTCCACGCGACAAGGTCTACCCCAAAATTTGCTTTGTGGGATTTCTCATAAGTAAATCCGGTGACTCCCAAACGTGATTCTTTCATTCCTCCCAAAGAAGTAATATTGTCTTTAAAGTAATATCCGGAGCCTACGCCATATACACTATTAAACAGATTCATGTCATAATTCGCACATCCCGCAATACCATACGAAGCTCTCACTTTCAGTAGGTTCAGCCAGTTCCTTTTCAGGTAATTTTCTTCCGAAAGTATCCAGCCAAGTCCTACCGCAGGGAAGATTCCCCAACGGTTGCCGGGATCCAATACACTGGCAGCCGTTCCTGAAAAAGAAGCATCCAGCATATAACGGTTCTTATATACATAGTGCGCTTGTGCTATCGCGTCTATAAAAGCCGTCGACTCATTACGTTCTTTCTGCGTGTTTTTATCCATCGAATACATCAATGTCGCATTTAACTTATGATCTTCTTTCCAGGAATGCTCATAATTGACACGCGCCTCCAGATTAAAATGATTGGATACATCACCGACACTACTTCCAAAAGAAAGGGTTCCTTCATTTCTCAATGTCTTATATGTTTCCTCACCAGTCGCAAAATCCATTGTCGCCGACTCATAACCGAAACTCTTGGTATTACTGTCCCAATAAGTGGCATAGTTATCCAAACTGATTCTAGCTCCGAAGGTCAGCCCCTTCGTTATAAAGTCCAAAGACTGCGTTAGCTCCATATCTGCATACAATACGCGCCCTTGCGAACGTGCATAACCGGTGCCGGCTATATATCCGATTGGATTGTTAGCATAGGTCGTAGTACCTCCATACACATTATTTTTGGTTTTAGCCGGAAAAGCACCGGAAGGAACTTTATACAAAGCATCGAAAATAGCAGAAGCCTCCGTTCCCGGACGATTATGCTCCGAGAAGTTTCCAAACATATTCAGTTTCAATTGCGTAGAATTGCTCACCTTTATATCAAGATTGGTACGAATATTCAAACGCGAATACTTAAACTGTGTAGAATAACCATCATTCAAGTCGGTAGGCTGCAAGATGCCACGCTCGTCCAGAAAATTCAATTGTGAATAATACTTCACATACTTTCCTCCTCCACGGGCCGAGAACGTCACATTATCACCATAACTGTGATCGCGTAAGGCCTCATTCATCCAATCTACGTTCGGATATAAGTCGGGATAAGTACCTTCCTGAAATGCTTTCAGTGCTTTAGCATCGTATCGTGGCTGCAACCCGTCATTTTCCAATCCCTCATTTAACGCACGGGCATACGTATAGCCATCCACCAAATCGGGAAGCCGGCGGGGAGTCCCCATATTGAACTGATAAGAAAAATCAATCTCGGGCGCAGATTCCACCCCCCTTTTCGTTTTTACCAGAATCACTCCGTTTGCTCCTTTTATACCGTACAAACTAGCGGAAACAGCATCCTTCAATACAGTTACCGATTCTATTTCCGACGAATTAAGATAATCGAGGGGACGCTCGAACCCATCCACCAAAATCAAAGGAGACTTGGTACTCATAGTTCCCATTCCACGAACCAACAAAGAAGCTCCGTCATTCCAGGCATTATTCGCATTCTGCAATACTTGTACGCCCGGTAATAACCCATAAAGTAAGTTTGAAGCATTTACACTTGTTCTATGCGACAGTTCGTCCGCCGTAGCAACTGCCGTAGCAGCCGTATTTTCCTTTGCATCATAAGAGATTCCACGTCCGTATTCAACGCGTTTTGCCATCTCATCTCCAGTCTTATCTGATATACTGTCTGATACTTGCGCCCATGCCGTAGATGAACAAAGAGTACCAATGATTAATAGTTTTATATAATTCCTCATAGTGTCATTGTGATTTCATTACAATTATACCGTATATTACTCCCAACCTGGATTTTGTACCAACCCGTATCCTTTATTTATCTCATCGGACGGGAATGCGCTCAAATAATTCTTCGGAGAGAATTCTTTCTGCCACGCACGCTCCGGTAATAAGAATTCAGAGAATGCATATTCCTTGGTAGTCTTATGTTTAAAGACTTTCAAGCCATGCAGGCGTTTTGAGAAGATATCTTCACGTTTCCAACGGATTAGGTCAAAGAAACGTACTTCCTCCCAGACAAACTCACATGCACGTTCACGTAAGATAAGTTCGCGGAAATCCTCTTTTTCCATATTCTTATCCAAATCTCCCAACTCTACACGATTACGCACCACGTCAACATAATCAAACGCATCCATTCCCAATTCATCTTTCACTTTAGCCCGACCTAGTTCATTTAACGCTTCAGCATACGACAGGTAGATTTCGGCAAGACGCAAATGCGGCCACTGGATCACTCTTCCTTTAAACTCACCACCATCACGGTCAAAACCAAATTTGAAAGAAGTCAGTCCTGTATTTATACTGCTCGCATCTATCGGATACACTCCAAAATTTGCTCCTTTCGGATAGTTCACCTTATCTGCCGGATTTTCCTGAAACAGTTGGATCGGCTTCCCTTTAAAATCATCACCATCTATATAAATTGTTTCATAAAGACGTGGATCACGATTCGCAAACGGATTCTTAGCCTGCTCTTCATTATCCCAACTGAATTCTGTTCCATCAGCCATTGGAAACATATCAAAACATTCTTTCGTAGGACCGAATCCTCCCCAACGTATGCTTTGTACCAACAGAGAATTTTGATTGGCCGTACGGATGTTACGGAAAGAGGCTATAAGGGTTTCGGTCGTACCTCTCTTATAATAAGCGTCCCGAAAAGCCGCACGACTAGTTCCTTTTTGCGTATCGCCTTTCTCCACAAGCCTGTAATAGCCTTGCGATTTCATTGTTTTGAAAAATGCCAAAGCCGCATCGGCCACCGCTTGCCAACGGCTATCCTGACGGTCACCATACCAAGTCAGATGTTTGTCGGACGCTTCACCCGGATAATAGGGTTTAGTATCATTAAACAAAGGACTGGCAGCAAACAACAACACCCTGACTTTCAATCCCATTGCTGATGCTTTCGTAACACGACCATACCAATTGTCCTGTTCTCCTTCCGGCAACACCCAAGGCAGATCGGGACATGCCGCCGCATCGTCCAACAAATTTACAATAAAATCAACCGTTTCCTGTACCGTAGCACGTGCCGGAAAATTCAGTTCATCTGCACGCAGACTGTGGTCAATCAACGGTAGTCCTCCGTAATGACGGAACATATTAGCATAAAAAATAGCAACCAGAATCTTAGCCTCAGCTTTCATTCTAGACTTTTCTTCCGCCGACATATCGGGTACGCGATCTACATTTTCATAAAACAACCAGGCATGACGAATGCCACTCCATGAGCCGAATTCTTTGAAACGGAACTTAGATATATTATTCATTGAGATTGTTCCCGACTGATTGCTATTCTCTACATCAGCGGTATATTTACCCGGATAATAGATTTGCAATTCACCACTATCATTACAATAACCTTGATTCAAGTCTGTCAAGCCTTCGATATTTCCTTTTTTCATAGCAGTAAAGAACTTATCCGTAGAATATCCGTAAGGCAAATAGTCATAACTATTCCACAATACCCTGCGCGCCATTTCGGCTGTCGAGAAGATAGTATCGATCGTTATATCATTACTGGGAGGCTTTTGCAAAAATTTATCTCCCAATGCGAAGTCTTCACAAGAGGACAATGCCAGCAATAGTCCTACTCCTAATAATATATATATTTTTATCCTTTTCATATTTGGTGTCTTTTTTATTAGAAACTAAGTTTTAATCCCAGATTCACCACTTTGATAAGCGGATAGGAAGGATTTAAAGTATTTGTCATTTCGGGATCCAATACATCCAGGCTGTCGAAAGTCAACAAGTTATATCCTGATAAATAGATTCTTAATTGGTTAACATTCATTTTCTTTACCCAAGTAGCCGGTAATGTATAGCCAATTTCCAAATTCTTCAGACGAAGATAAGAGGCATCGCGCAACCATAAATCGGAAGCCTGATAATTATGCTTCTTATTCTGAAACGAGATGCGGGGAGCTTTCGCCGAATTTCCTTTTTCCGGAGTCCACGCATTATCCACCAGATACTTCAACAGTGATTTATTATTCTGTTCACCAAATGGCTCTCTGTAAATCTGCTGCAACATACGCGACGTTTTTGTCGCGCCGGACCAAGTCATGCTTATATCAAATCCCTTATATGAGAGTCCCAGATTAATACCCCCGGTCAACAGGGGATAAATAGGATAGCCAATAGCCGACTCATCACGATAGTCTATCACATTATCACCATTCAAATCTTTATATTTCACATCACCCGCATTAGGAGTAAAACCTGTTCCATAATCCGGCATTGTTTTACCTTTCTCCGACGCATAATCAGCAGCCTCTTTCTCCGTAAAATAGCCCTCGAATTTATAACCGAAAGACTGTCCTACTGGCTTTCCCGTTTTTGCCATATAGTCATAAGGTTTCGGAATCTCATCCATAAAAACAATCGTGTTCTTCGCATAAGAAAGGTTGACACCTATATTATATCTGAACTCCTTCAACGAATCCTCCCATTTCACACTGACCTCATATCCCTTATTGTCCACTTTTCCAATATTGGCAGTAGGCAATGTTACAGCCAGATACCCCGGCAGTACTTGCCTTGAAGTGAGAATATCTTTCCGGTTTTCAATAAAATAATCAAAGGTCGTCTTGAGGCGGTCATCAAAGAAGTATAAATCCAAACCATAGTTTTGTTTTGTAGACGTTTCCCAAGTAACATCCGGATTTCCTTTCTTAGCTTCCGACGCGATAATCACATTTTGAGAATTGTTTATACCAAAATTATATCCATAATTATCTCCATTGGCATCATATACGTCCGGCAAATAAAGAAAACGGGATTTATCACTGGTGAGGTCGTTACCGACAACACCTAAAGAAGCACGTATTTTCATGTAACTCACATAAGGTTTCAGCGGCTTCATAAAGTTTTCCTCTGATATAATCCAGCCCATTGAACCGGCAGGGAACAATCCGAACCGTTTACCCGGAGCAAAATTCTCGGAACCATTGTAACCGACACTAAAATCCGCCATATAACGTGTATGATAATCATAAGTGACACGCCCGACGAGACCGACATAGGAACGTGGAATACCAGGCCAGTCTCCTTTCGGATAATACTTCATAGACTGGTTATACATAGCCAATGCAGAAACATGATGTGCACCAAAATCACGTTTATAGTTCAAAGCCGCTTCCATGTACCAATCTCTGGATTTGCCATATCCTACACTATATCCCAACACAGACTTTTCATGTGTTTTCTTCAAATCAACACTACCATTCTCATTGATGATAGCTTCGTACAAATCTCCATTACCGGAAGCTCTTGTTTTTTTCTGCGTGACTCCACTGTTATAAGAACCCTTCAAAGCCAGTTTCAGCCCTTTTGTCACAAAATCCAATTTCTGTTCCAATACAAAGTCAAAATTCAATGTATTTCCCAGTGAATTGGCATAGCCTTTCCCATAGAAATTCTGTAAAGGATCTGCCAGACTTCCCATTGTCGGAGGGATAATCGTCGGATCAGTCTTTATGCGTTTCCCGTCAACGATACCCGCACCTGCAAAGGGTGGAGCCTCATATATCTCCCTGAACAGATTTATCAGGTCTGTGGAAGAGCCATTATTATAATTCGGCGTACGTGTGTCGTTCAACCGTCCTCCCAGATTAACCCTCATAGTGGTGGTTTTTGTCACATCTATATCTAAATTAATACGATAATTATAACGGTTGTATTTATAATTACTGTCATAATCTGTTTCATAAGTCTTAAATAGACCATCTTGCGTAAAAACTCCCAATGATGCAAAAAAGCGCACCGCTTTCGCGCCTCCTGATATAGTAAAATTGTGTTGTGTTTGTAAAGCTGACTTCTTAATCAACATATCCGCCCAATCGACATCAGGATAAGCCAATAAATTACTACGTTTTTTGAATCCTTCAAGAACTTCCGGTCCGAAAGCTAAATCTTCTTCTTTTATACCACTGGCAAGCTGTGCTTGATTATACACACTTGCATACTCATAACTATCAGCAAATTCGGGAATACGTGTCGGCATTTGCAAGCCGAAAGAGGTTGAAAAACTCATCTTCGTTTTACCTTCCTGACCGCGTTTCGTAGTTACCAGAATAACGCCATTAGCACCACGCACACCAAATACTGCCGTAGCAGAAGCATCTTTCAGTACCGTAATATCTTCTACCTCATTCGGGTCGAGCTGCCCGAACGAGCGTTCCACACCATCTACCAATATCAATGGAGAAGAGAGCCCTTCTGACAAAGAACCAACTCCACGGACATACAATGCAGCGTCATCCGCACCCGGTTGCCCGGAACTCTGCACACTCGAAAGTCCGGTCACTTTACCGGTCAACGCATTTGTGATGCTTCCCGCTGGTGTTCTCAGAATTTCTTCCGCATTTACCGATGAAATAGCTCCTGTTATGGTCACCTTTTTAGTCGTACCATAAGCAATCACCTGTACTTCCTGAAGATTAGTCACATCTTCATTCAAAGAAATCTTCAGTTCGGATGCCCCATCGTAAACGATTTCTTTATCTTTATAACCGATAAAAGAAATCACAATCTTTGCCCCTATCCGGACTTTCAATTTAAACTTACCGTCCATATCGGTAATCACACCGCTTTGTGTTCCTTTCACTGACACCGTAGCACCAATAACGGGTCCCATATCATCCGACACCGTTCCTTGCACAAGCTTCTCTTTTATTTGCTGTGTAACAGCCGCCGGACGGGAATGTACATCATTCCCCAGCGCCCCGCCGAAATGCATGGCTAATAAAGCCAGCACAACCAACCAAGTTTTGTTTCTCATAAGCAAAAATCAAATTAACTTTACTTTCTAATTCTGTCTATTTACTTTATATAGTAGTTCTACACCCTACTTCCTGTTTAATCTGATGTCATCTATATAACATTGATAAATTGAACTCTCCGACAGAGTCACACCTGCCCCATAAGTAGGTATGATTGCCAATCCCTGTACACCATCTTTAAAAACATCCAGCTTCCAACTGCTTATATCATCCGGGGTAAAATCCAGCTGACAATCCACCCAAGTCCCCTCCTGAATGAAATCCATAATAGCATCTTCCAATACAAGCCCTTCATCCTGCCTAAAATCATTGATGGTGTTAAATTCGGAAAGCAGTTTCACGCAAAGTTTTTGCCGGCTTGCAGAAGCGCTTCCCGTCCAAGTTGTTCCTCCTATCACATTCTCCCGCTGATATATCTTAAAACTGATATTCCTCAATCCTTTCACCGGAACTGGTTTTGCAAACAGAATCTTTATACCGTAATTCTGCGCTTCCATAGATTGGTAACTCAACACACGAGCCGACTGATTGCCAGAATCCTTAACCGGATTATCAACGACCTCGTAGGCATAATTCCACCGGGGAAGATAATCAAATCCCTCTTTGGCGTCTCCTTTATTGCCGAAGCGGAAAAAATAGGGTGAGGTTTTTTCCGATTCAAAATCACCGACTAACACCTCATTAAATGGTTGTCCGGCTTCCGACGTTCCTTCTCCATCATGCTCTCCAGAGGATTCGTCATCGGAACAAGCCGCAAAGGCTAAAAGTAATAGCACTGTCATTAAATGAAACTTCACTTTGTTTTTCATAATTCGAATATATAATTAGAGTTGCCCATCCTTCACAACCAGGACAGGTTTTATAAGCACAGTGCAAATAAAAAGGGAAATCAAGAGTAACACTTTCGTTTATATAGCATACACCACCATGAATCGTATTTCGGATGATATATGCTATAATCTGTACAATTCTAGTACATTTTCAGAAGGCAGACAGATAAGAAACAACCCCGCATACTTATTTTTCTGCAGAAGTTTTTCTGTAGTTTTGGGGAGAAACCCCATAAAAGGTTTTAAAACATTGGCTGAAATAACGTGGAGAATTAAAGCCCAATTTATAGGAAATTTCGGAGATATTACATTGCGGTTCTTCCTTTAGCAATCTCAAAGCCTCTTCCAATTTTAGCTTCAGTGTAAATTCATTAGGAGTAAGCCCTACTACTTCTTTCAGGCGAGCAAACATTTTACTACGTCCCAGGTTCAGTTCCGCCGCCAACATATCCATATCAAAATCCGGATTATCGAAGTTGCGCCTTATTATCTCAACGGCAGTGTCCACCAACTTCTTGTCAACAGCTGTCAATCCACCGATTTCTTGCGTCGGAACTTTCTCGATATGAGCCATTTTCTTTAATAACGACTGCCTGTTTTTTAGTAAGTTACCGCAACGTGTCAGCAGTAATCTCACATTGAAAGGCTTAATGATATAGTCATCCGCACCAAACATATATCCCTCAACCATCTGCTCTGTCGAACTCTGTGCCGTAAGAAGTATCACCGGAATATAAGACAGTTCAATACTATTCTTTATTTTATAGCACAAATCCTTTCCCGACATGACAGGCATCATTACATCACTCAATATAATATCCGGCTGCAACTGACAGGCCATATCAAACCCTTCCTGCCCGTTTATCGCTTTACAGACATGATAAGCAGGTGAAAATATCTGTTCAAGCATATCAAGAATTTCCAAATCATCCTCAACCAACAGTATGGTGGGTTTTTCTTTCATTTCTTCCCCCCTGTTAGCATCGTCCGCGTCTGAATCAAATTGACTCTCCATATCTTCGTTAATAACAACTTGCAACTCCGAATCGGAAACTGTAACCCCCACCTTTTCATATTTCAACTCTTCTGGGGTGAAATGTTCATTGCCTAAAGGCAGATATATTTTAAATACACTTCCTTTGTCTACCTCACTATTCATTTCCATACGCCCTTTATGGGATTCGACAATCCCTTTGGTCAAAGCCAGCCCGATACCTGTCCCACCCCTTATTCCTGTATTATTGTCAGCTTGATAAAAACGGTCGAATATATGCGTCCACTCCTCCTCAGGAATACCACATCCGGTATCTTCCACTGTTATTTCTA
>OJQL01001017.1_pt1 | contig 24259 bp, 22 predicted proteins | sample 1598731 | NCBI WGS metagenome assembly OJQL01 (sample SAMN03922510, study PRJEB24848) | human gut metagenome | isolation source: stool sample | host: Homo sapiens | place: Germany | collected 2010-02
CCAGCAAAAAGACTGGCACCACCATCCGCTGGAAGCCCGACCTCGAGGTGTTCACGGATATCAACATTCCGGTGGAGTATTATCTGGATACGCTCAAGCGGCAGGCGGTGGTCAACAGCCATGTGAAATTTGTGCTGAAAAACCAGTCCGGCGGCAAGTTCGAAACCACCGAGTTTTTGTACCAGAACGGCATTGTGGATTATGTGACCGAGCTGGCAGGCGAAAATCCGCTGACCTCGGTGCAGTTCCTCGAGGGCGAACGACGCGGACGCGACCGCGCCGACAAGGCCGAGTACAAGGTGAAGCTGTCGTGCGCGTTCTGCTTCTCCTCGGCGGTGTCGCAGATCGAGTATTACCACAACTCCTCGTGGCTGGAGCACGGCGGTGCACCGGACAAGGCCGTTCGCTCGGCGTTCGTGTCCGCCATCGACGCGTATCTCAAGCAGAACAACAAGTACAACAAGAGCGAGAGCAAGGTCACTTATCAGGATATTTTCGACAGCCTCGTGCTTGTCACCAACTGCTTCTCCACCCAGACCTCCTATGAGAACCAGACCAAGAAGGCCATCAACAACAAGTTTGTCCAGGAGGCCATGACCGAGTTTCTGCGGGCCCAGTTGGAGGTCTACTTCATTGAGAATCCCCTGGACGCAGGGAAGATCGCCGAGCAGGTGCTCATCAACAAGCGCAGCCGGGAGAACGCCGAGCGCACCCGGCTGAACATCAAGAAAAAGCTCTCCGGCAGCATCGACATCTCAAACCGCGTCGAAAAGTTTGTCGACTGCCGCACGCGCGACGTCTCGCGCCGCGAGATCTACATCGTCGAGGGCGACAGCGCCCTCGGCAGCGTCAAGCTCTCGCGCGACGGCGAGTTTCAGGGCATCATGCCCGTGCGCGGCAAGATCTTAAACTGTCTCAAGGCCGACTATCCGCGTATTTTCAAGAGTGAGATCATCACCGACCTTTTGAAGGTCCTCGGCTGCGGCGTCGAGGTGCCGGGCAAGTTTGTCAAGGACCTGAACGCCTTTGATATCAACAATCTTCGCTGGAACAAGGTCATCCTCTGCACCGATGCCGATGTCGACGGCTTCCAAATCCGGACGCTCATCCTGACGATGATCTACCGCCTCTGCCCGACGCTGATCCGCGAGGGCTATGTCTACATCGCCGAGACCCCGCTTTTTGAGATCACCTGCGGCGAAAAGACGTGGTTCGCCTACACGGACAAGGAGAAAAACGACATCGTCAAGACCCTTGAGGGCAAGCGCTACAAGGTCGACCGCTCGAAAGGTCTCGGCGAGAACGACCCCGAAATGATGTGGCTCACGACCATGAACCCCGAGACACGCCGTCTCATCAAGGTCATGCCCGAGGACGCGGAGGCGACGGCACACTCGTTTGATCTGCTGCTCGGCGACAATTTGCAGGGCCGCAAGGACCACATTGCCGAAAACGGCTACAAATACCTCGAAATGATCGATGTATCGTAATACGAACAAGCAGGAAAGGAGCCTTACTATATGGAAGGCATTTTACTTCACGTTCTCTATCGCGGCGAAAAGGCTAATGACTTTGCATCGGAGATGGAGCGAAGCGGCCTGCGCGCCGCCGTCCTCGCGGAAGAGGGCTGCATGCAGTACGACTACTACCGGCCTCTTGCCGAGGAAAACTGCGTGCTGCTCGTGGAGCACTGGCGCGACCGCGCCGCGCTCGACAAGCACTCCGCGGGCGAGCCGATGGCAAAGCTCAAGGCGCTCAAGGCAAGCTACGACCTCGCAACGACCGTAGAGCGCTTTGAATGAGGAAGGGCTCATCCGGGGCAAAAAATCAGGAATCTGCTAAGGAGTTTTGATAGCCATGAAAAAGATAGTTCTTAAAACTGTGATAGGGATTCTTCTAGCTTGCAGCTTATTTGTTGGTTTTCTTTATGTAAGCAGCGATATTGGCATAGCATCAGGGAATCTGGAAACAGACATTCGTTCGTCGCAGAAGATCAAGGAGGATTGGGCGATCGATGGAAGTGTTTCTGACACGATGGCTGCATATATTTCTTATCCGCAAGACATGAGCGACCACACTTTTTCCGTCTATGTCAATCGCCCGGGACTTTCCTTCGGATATTTCTTCCGCGCGGGCGGAAAACTCTCGGAGATCCAGGAAGGAATTGCAGAGTTCACCACAGAGGGTGCTAATGAGCACGCATTGATTTCCATGAATCAGCAGCAGGTGCAGCAGCTTCAAATTGATGATGGCCACGCCAAACAAGCGATCGATATCGACAGCGATCAGCCCTTTGCGATCGTCCTGCCGATCAATGCGGGCAGCATTACTTTTTATGACGTGAACGGAAATGCTGTAGAATATTGGAATCATCCTCTTTAACAGCTTCCGGTTTGCCAAACCGGTTTCATCCCTTCAAGAACGAAGTTCCCCTGCATCATTCGGACCGCAAAAAATCCGTACACAAGCATGAAGACCCGACCGATGAGCATCCATCGGTCGGGTCTTCTGTCTGATGCGTCCCTTTTTTCACGCCTTCTGCGCACCGACGTCGCCGAGGGCGGCGGCCGCCGCTTTCTCCCGCCGGCGCACGCAGAGCGTGCCGTTTTCCGCCGCCAAAACCGCCGTGTCGCCGCTTGCGAGCGTGCCGTCCAAAAGGCAGGTCGCGAGCGCGTCCTCCACTTCGCTGCGGATGAGCCGCCGCAGGGGACGCGCGCCGTAGGAAACATCGTAGCCCCGCTCGGCGAGGGAGACCGCGCACTCCTCGTCCGCCTCAAGCGTGATGCCGAGCGCCGCGGCGCGGGAAACGGTCTGCGCAAGCAGCCGCCGCGCGATCTCGGCGCAGTCCTCGCGCGATAAGCGGCGGAAGACGATCGTCTCGTCCACGCGGTTCAAAAATTCCGGCCGGAACGTCCGCCGCAGCTCCGCGATCACCGCCGCCTTCACGGCAGCGAACTGCGCGTCGGCGCTTTTCTGCTCCTCCGGCGCAAAGCCGAGCGGCGTGCCCGCCGCCGTGATGCTCTTCGCCCCGATGTTCGACGTCATGATGACCGCCGTGTTGCGAAAGTCCACCTTGTGGCCCTGCGCGTTCGTCACGACGCCGTCCTCTAAAATTTGCAGCAGGATGTTCCACACGTCCTCATGCGCTTTTTCGATCTCATCGAAAAGCACAACGGAGTATGGCTTGCGCCGCACCTTTTCCGTCAGCTGCCCGCCCTCGTCGTAGCCAACGTAGCCCGGCGGCGAGCCGATCAGGCGCGAGACGGTGTGTTTTTCCATATACTCGCTCATGTCGATGCGGATCATCGCGTCCTCGCTGCCAAATACCGCCTCGGCGAGCGCTTTACTGAGCTCCGTCTTGCCCACGCCCGTGGGACCGAGGAAGAGGAACGACCCGACAGGCCGTTTCGGATCCTTGACGCCGACGCGCCCGCGGCGGATGGCGCGCGCCACGGCGCGCACCGCGTCCTCTTGCCCGACGACGCGCGCGTGCAGCGTTTCTTCAAGCGTCAAAAGCCGCGCGCTTTCGCTCTCGTTGAGCCTTGTCACCGGAATGCCCGTCCAGTTCGACACCACGGCGGCGATGTCCTCCGCCGTCACGCGCAAAGCGGTCTTTTCCGCCTCGCGCGCCTGTTTTTTCCGCTCAGCTGCCGCCTGCGTGCGGAAGCTCTCCTCCGCGTCGCGCAGCCGCGCCGCTTTTTCATAGTCCTGCGCGCGGATGGCAGTCTCCTTGTCCCGCGCGGCGGCGCTCGCCTTCTCTTCGAGCGCTTTCAGTTCGGGCGAGACGCTGCGCGCGGACAGTTTCACGCTTGCCGCCGCCTCGTCAATAAGGTCGATAGCCTTATCCGGCAAAAAACGGTCGGGCAGATACCGCTTTGAGAGCGTCACCGCCGTGCGCAACGCCTCGTCCTCGATGGAAAGGCCGTGATACGCCTCGTACTTTGGCCGCAGACCATGCAAAATTTGCAGCGCCTGCTTCTCGTCCGGCTCGCCGACCTGCACGCTCTGGAAGCGCCGCTCGAGCGCGGCGTCCTTTTCGATGAATTTTCGATACTCCTCGAGCGTCGTCGCGCCGATGACGCGGATCTCCCCGCGCCCGAGCGCGGGCTTTAGGATGTTCGCCGCGTCCACCGCCCCCTCGGCGCTGCCCGCGCCGACAATGGTGTGCAGCTCGTCGATGAACAAAATGACATTGCCGTCGCGCCGCACCTCGTCGAGCACGGCGCGGATGCGTTCTTCAAACTCGCCGCGGTACTTTGTCCCTGCCACCATGCCCGAAAGGTCGAGCAGCAGGATGCGCTTGTCCAAAAGCTCCTCCGGCACGTCGCCCGCGGCGATCTTTTCGGCAAGCCCCTCGGCGATAGCCGTCTTGCCGACGCCCGGCTCGCCGATGAGCACGGGGTTATTTTTCGTCCGCCGCGTCAGGATGCGCAGCGCGCGGGCGATCTCCTTTTCCCGCCCGATCACGGGGTCGAGCCGCCCCTCGCGTGCCATCGCCGTCAGATCGCGCGAGAATTCCAAGAGCGTCTTGCCGTTTTTCGCCTCCGCGCGGCTTGCACGCACCTCGGGCAGCGGGAGCTTGCGCGGCGACAGGCTCATCGCGCGCAGCGTGTCGCTGTACAGCTTTTTGGTATCCACACCCAGCGATCGCAGCAGCCGCACAGCCATATTGCCGCTGTCACGCAGGATACCGAGCAGCAGATGCCCCGCCTCGATCTCTCCGCCGCCCGTGCGCATCGCCTCGCCGACGGCCAGCTCGACCGCGCAGCGCGCGTGCGGGGTGAGCCCCTGCACGGTCGATCTTTCCGCCGTGCCGCGCCCCAGCTTTTCGATCATCCTCTCGCGCACTGCCGGCTCGTAGACGCCCGAGGCATTCAGCGCGCGGCAGGCCGCGTCGTCCTCCTCGCGCAGCATCGCGAGCAGCAGGTGCTCGCAGCCCACATAGCCGTGCCCCAGCTCGCCCGCCGCCGCCTGCGCACAGCGCAGCACATGTTCAGCCTTCAGGCTGAATTTCCGGTCATTCATTGCTCTACCCTCCGCTTCCTTTTCGTCCTTTCATTTTTGACCGGTTTATTCAAAAATAAACACTGTAAATGACACAGAAAATTCAATATTTTCCTGCATTCTGACTCTTGCATTTTCGCTTTGACATGCTATAATAGCGACATCAACTTATGGAGGTACTAATTATGGCTTATCAGATTAGCTCTGCCTGCGTCAGCTGCGGTGCTTGCGCAGACGCCTGCCCCGTCGGTGCTATTTCCCAGGGCGATTCCCAGTATCAGATCGACGCAAATGCCTGCCTGGATTGCGGCTCCTGCGCTGATACCTGCCCCAACGGCGCCATCTCCCAGGCCTAAGGTCTAAGGGTACTTAAAAAATAAGGACGCGCGAAAGCGCGTCCTTATTTTTATCATCAGAAAGGGTCATCACATGGAAAAACGCGACGAGCTCTGGCCGCGCGGCCCCTGCTTTTATTACGACACCGCCCTCTTCCCGCCGGGGACGGACAGCTTTTGCCTCGCCTACTTTGCCCGCCCGTCCCGCGGCGACACGGTCTGCGACCTCGGCAGCGGGATCGGTCTTCTCGGAACGCTCCTGCTCGCGCGCCAGGAATCGCTTTTTATCGAAAATGTTGAGATCTCCGCGCCCGCGGCAGCGCTTGCGCGAAAGACGTTCGCCGAAAACGGCTGGGCGGACAGGGCCGCTTTCCACGAAGGCGACCTTCGCGATGTCTCCGTCCTGCCGAAAGCCGGCAGCGTCGACTATGTGATCTCGAACCCGCCGTACTTTCCCGCCGGCAGCGGCGAGAGCGCCAAAGGCGAAGCGCGCCAAATCGCGCGCGAGGAAACCTCCTGCACACTGGACGACGTCTGCGCCGCGGCGCAGCGTGTGCTGCGCTATGGCGGGCGCTTCACCCTCGTTCACCGCGCCGAGCGCCTCGCCGACGTGCTCTGTGCCATGCGGAGTCACGGCATCGAGTCCAAGCGCCTGCGCTTTCTCGCAAAATCGCCGGACGCCGCGCCCTCGCTCCTCTTCGTCGAGGGAAAGCGCGGCGGCAAAAGCGGCCTTGTCATCGAGCCGCCGCTCGTCCCCAACGGCGAGGAGTGGGACGCCGTGTACTTCCGAAAATGAAAAAAGCCGCCCTTTTCAGTCGGCCCAACAGCTTTATTATACTAAAGTGTCGGATGAACTGCAAGCATTTTCTGCCAGTTTTCGAATAATCAGCCCTGCGCACAAAATATCGCTCGCATCTTTATCCATTCCGCCGCTTGATTTTTGAGCTCATTCTTGCTATTCTTTAAGCACAGAAAGGGTGAGACCAATGTACAAGTGATCTTCACAAAGGCGATCCCAAATGGTTCCGATCATATCCATCGCGCAGCACTCTCTGATGTGTACCGTCATTCAGGTAAAACCGCCGCAACCGCGGTGTTTGAGATAGCAGGAGTGGAAACCGGAGTAAGCGATATTCGGCACCAGATCATTGAAGAAAGGAAGGAAAGAAAACAGAATATGAGAGATCCAAATATTCATCATGGCTGACCCTTGATCGTAGTTCAGTAATCGCGATCAAGGGTCAGTCATTTTTTGTTTTCTTTCACTTTTTCAGAAAAATTGAGGAAAAATATCCCGTGCTTTGTGCGGGAGGGGTGGCAGCGCCGGTGGCGCTGCACGGGGCAAAGGGGGAGGTTCTCTTTTAAAAGAGAACCTCCCCCTTTGGAACCCCCAAGAGAACGCGAGGGGAGACCCCCTCGACCCCCAACATTGGCAGTTTACAGCTTGAATGACTGCACGCGCTGCGCAGTGTAAGTGCAGTGTACGTGGCTTCGCCACGAGTCCCTGCGAGTCGGTTCATCCAGCAACCGCGCCTTACTCCGTGAGGCGCGAGTGACGGAAGTCTGGCGGCGGACTGCGTGCGGGCGCGGCATTGCTGCGCCGTCAGAAGAGCGGGGTGGATAATCCAAAAAGGAGGGGCAAGGCCCCTCCCTTTTGGTCGTTAGGGGTGCAGGGGCGAGATCGAAACGCCCCTGCCGTTCTCTTGGGGGATTCAAAAAGGGGGCCTTCTCTCACGTGAGAGAAGGCCCCCTTTTGCTTCAGACTTCACGGAACGCTTCAATGCGATAGCTCCCGTCTGGGCGCACTTCCAGCGTCAACTCATCGTGCGTTCCTTCGCCGTTCTCGCCGCGCGGCGCGCTCCACAGCCGGATGCTGTCGCCGTACTGCTCACCGCCCACCGGAATAAAGGATCCGGGGCCAAAGTCGCTCGTAAACTCATAGAATGCGTCATACTGCGCAAGGTATATCGCGTCCTCCTGATCGCGCAGATCGTCCACTGTGATATCCGCCCACTGCATCAAAAGCGCGGAAACGTCACTCTTGGGCATGCGCCGCACGGGGACCGCCCAGTCATCCGGCACCTTGAACCTCTCTGCATTCTCTATTCCCAGCGTGTCGAGTACAGCGTGGAATTCCTCCACGTCCGCGTCTCCCAACGTGGTGCTGAGCGGGCAGTACCGCAAAAATTCCGCAAGGTCGATATCGCGCGGATCGTCGTAATGCGAGGTGAAAAAGCAGCTCACCGGCGTCGAGGTCGTATAGCGGTACTCTCCCGTTGTCTCATCCGTCACATCAGTAGTGGAGGCAAACAACTCCTTAAATTCTTCGATCTGCGTCTCCGTCAGTGGCGTCGTATCATCCTCAGGTCCACCGTCCGATTTGTCATCATTCGCTCCCGCGCAGCCAAACAGCGCCAGTGCGCACACGCAGGCGAGCAAAAAGGCAAATAATCTCTTCATCGTTTCTCTCCTTTTCATTTTCGCATCATTTGTTTTTTACTGCCGTCGCGCCAGCTTTACTCTTATAGGCTTATAGGCTGTTCACCGTGCCAAGGAAGAGCGGCAGACCGTCCACGCCGGTGATCATAAAGGCAAACGGCCGGTTCAGGTTCATCTCCACCACCGGAAGTTCCTCGGGCATGGCAGATGTGGCGTCCGCCGTGATAGCCGTGAACGCCGCGGCTTCGCAGCCCTTTTCGTCCACCTTGACGCGCGCGGCGTGCTGCACCTGCGTCACGGCGACGCTCTCGTCGAACTTCTCTTTGTCGACGAGGGGCGAGAAGTCCGCCTTGTTGAAGTCGAACACATCCGTGACGCCCATCGCCTTGAGCGCGTCGGTCAGCTCCAGGTTGGAATCCACGTCGAACTTCGGCACGCTCCAGTGGATCTCCGCACTCGGCAGCGCAGCGTCCATGTCGTAGGCCATCAGTCCGCCCACGACCTCACCATTGGCAAGCAGGCTCTCGAGCGTCGTCCCCTCATCCGGCAGCAAAAAGCGCATCGACTGCCCGCCGCGGAAGCCGAGCTCCGCCACGGTGTAGTTCTCGCCGCGATAGTACGCGGCGCGGTCGTCCATGCGGTGCATGAACTGGGCGCTCTGCTTCTCGCCGTCTGCCGCGGCGAACGTGTCCTTCTTCGTCGCATCCTTCCAGAATTCGTCGCGCCACTGGTCCTTAAAATAGAGCGTCGTCAAAAGGAGCATCACGGTCTCGGGCTTCGTCTGGATCTCGCCCGCCGCGTCCTGCAAGAGATTGCCAGTGTTCTCATTGATCCATTCGCCGATGGCCTTGTCCGTCTTCTCATCTCCCATCGGGGCGGAGAACGTCGAGGCGAGGTACTGCTCGGCGAGCACCTGCAACGTCTCTTCATTATAGGGGACGTTCTCATTCAGCCACACAGAGCTGCCGAGCAGCGTCTTTCCCGTCGAGGTCTCGCCGTAGAGATTGCGCCAGACATAGTTGCCCGCAGCGCGCGGCGCATCGGTATTTTCAAGGCCTAAAAGCGATAAAAGCTGCGCGCGGCTGTCGCCGTCCGTCGTCTCGCTGAGCATCGCAAAGGCGAGATACAGGTTTGCGGGCGAGAGAACGGTGTTCTCCTCCGCCGAAAGCAGCGTGCCCGTCTCCTGTGTGAAGTGCAGGAATGCCGCGGGGTAGCTCGTGCCCTTGCTGCGCAGCGCCTTGAGCGCATCGTAATAGGCATTGCTGCGCGCGTCCCAGTCCTCCCAGATCTTCTGCTGCGCCTTTTCATAGGCGTCCGCGCCCATCTTGTCATAGTCGATGGTGCTGAATGCCTCGTCAAGCTCACTCTCGTTCGGCATGGCGGGCAGCACGGGATAGTCCGCCGTCTTCACGGCGAGGTCCTGCAAATACTGCGCGGCAATGGGGTCTTTTTTCACATTGTCCTCCTCTTTTTCATTTCGGATCGTCGTTCCGTTGTCTCCGCAGGCGGCGAAGGACAGGACCATCGCCGCGGCGAGCAGCAGCGTTAAGAATCGTTTCATGTCGGATGTACCTCCGTTTCGGGATTTGTTATATTAGACGGCGCGGATGGAAAAAAGTTCCCGTTTTGTCAAAAATAGCATGCCGCCCTTTTACGAAACGGGCGAATGTGGTATACTTTCAAAAATATTTTCTCTTTTGTGTAACGCAAACGGCAAAAAAGTTGTCTTTTCCCCATGATGGCAGACAACAGAAAGGAGCGAACCTATGGACGACCATGAGATCGTCGACCTCTACTGGCAGCGGGACGAGCACGCCATCGAAGCCACCGCCGCCAAATACGAAAGCTATTGCATGAAAATTTCGCAAAACATTTTATCTGACCGCGCCGACAGTGAAGAAAACGTCAACGACACGTACTTACACGCCTGGCAGGCAATGCCGCCGCAAAGGCCCGCGATCCTGTCTGCCTTTCTCGGCAAGATCGCGCGCAATCTGGCGCTGAACCGCTATAAGGCGAGGTCGGCGCAGAAGCGGCAGGGCGACGCCTTCGCGCTCTCGCTCGACGAGCTGGACGACTGCGCACCCGCCCTGTCCTCGCCCGACGACGAGGCCACGGCAGCAGAACTCGGCCGCAGCATCAGCGCGTTTCTGCGCACGCAGAGCGAAGAGGTGCGCAGCATGTTCATCCTGCGCTATTTCTACTGCGAACCGGTCGAAGCGCTGGCCGCGCGCTTTCACTGCGGCGAGAGCCGCATCAAAACCACGCTCCTGCGCACGCGCAGAAAGCTCAAGGAGCATCTCATCAAGGAGGGATACTGTGAAGCATGAAGTTCTGACCCGCGCCATAGGCGAGCTCGACGATGAGCTCATCGCGGACGCCTACGCCTACAAGCCGCGCAAACGGTACGCCCTCCTGCGTTTTCTTGCCGCTGCGGCGTGCCTTGTGCTCGTGCTGGCCGCCGCCCTGGCGATGACGCGCGACACCTTACCGGCTGAGATCAAGGTCGAAGGCTCAGCGCTCTCCTCAATCCCCATTCCCATCAGTCAGCCCGCAGCGATGGCGCTCGACGCGCGCGGCAGTCTGAGCGGCCCGCTCAGTCCGATGCTCACCATCGAGAGCAAATCGGGCGAGGCCGTGACCGTTACGGTGTCGGATGGCGTGCTGACCCAGCCTCTTTACTCGCTGCAGGAGGAGTTCACCTCCTACACCGTCTCCGGCAAGGTGCAGCTTTGCTGGACCATCGAAGAGCCGGACACGGGTACGGTTTACACGCTCTCTCTTGACGGCGCGCCCGCCGTCACGCTGCGCTACGACGAGGCCAACGGCTATTGGGCCGCCGCGCGGGCGTAAGCATCCCATTCCACATTACTATTGACAACACACAACATTTTGGAGGTAAATTCCCATGAAAAAATTTCTCACCCTGCTGCTGGCCGCAGCGATGACTCTCTCCCTCGCCGCCTGCGGCAGCAAGACGGATGACAATAGCGGCAATAACAGCCAGCCCGCGAGCGCTCTCGAGCTGCTGAACGCCGTATGGGCCAACTACAGCGACGATGACAAGTTTCCTGCTGCCGGCGGCGACTTTGATGAGGCGAATATGACTGAGGACGCGCCCGGTAACTTCTCCGTCGAAGACGGAGACGCACTTGACTACTCTCTCTCCTTCCCCGCCGCGGACGCAGGCAAGCTCTCCGATGCCGCGTCCCTCACCCACATGATGAACGCCAACACCTTCACCGCGGGCGCGTTCCATGTTGCGAGCTCTTCCGACGTTGACAGTGTCGTCTCCGACCTCAAGGACAACATCATGAACCGCCAGTGGATGTGCGGCTTCCCCGACAAGCTTGTCATCCTGACGCTCGGCGACTATGTCATCTCCTGCTACGGCGCGGAGGACCTTGTCGACCAGTTCAGCGAAAAAGTCACCGAGACCTTTACCGATGCTGCCGTCGTCTGCGACGAGGCCATCGCCTGATTTGGTCTTCTGAAAGGCGGAGAAGTTTATGCTCTTTTCCAGCGTTCCCTTTCTCTTTTACTTTCTGCCTGCGGCGCTGCTGATCTACTTTGCAGCGCCGCGGCAGCTGAAAAACGCGGTGCTGCTGCTCGCAAGCCTCTTTTTCTATGCCTGGGGCGAGCCGAAATATATGCTGCTCATGCTCGTCTCCATCGTGCAGGGCTATGGTTTCGGCCTGCTGATTGAAAAGCACCGCGGGCAAAAGGCGTCGAAGGTCTTTCTGACGCTCTCGATCCTTGTGAGCCTTGGGCTTCTCGGCTATTTTAAGTACGCGGACTTTTTTCTCTCCAGCGTCAACGCCGTCACAGGGCTCTCCCTGCCGCTTTTGAAGCTGAGCCTGCCCATCGGCATCAGCTTCTACACCTTTCAGGTATTGAGCTACGTCATCGACGTCTACCGCGGCAAAACGGCGGCGCAGAGAAATTTCATCGACCTCGCCGCCTATGTTTCGCTCTTCCCCCAGCTCATCGCGGGGCCGATCGTGCGGTATTCCGACGTCGCCGCAGAGCTCAAAAGCCGCACGCACAGCGTCTCCGCCGCGGCGGAGGGCGTGCGCCGCTTTACGGTCGGCTTTGCCAAGAAAATTCTGCTCGCCAACCAGTTCGGCGCGCTCGCGAGCGCCTACAAGTCGACGCAGGACGCGAGCGTCCTCTTCGTATGGCTCTACGCGCTCGCGTTTCTGCTCCAAGTCTATTTCGACTTTTCGGGCTACAGCGATATGGCCATCGGCCTCGGGCGGATGCTGGGCTTCCACTTCCCTGAAAACTTCAACTACCCCTATATTTCAGCGAGCATCACGGAGTTCTGGCGCAGGTGGCACATGTCGCTTGGCTCGTGGTTCCGCGACTACCTCTATATCCCTCTCGGCGGCAGCCGGAAGGGTAAGGCGCGTCAGCTGTTGAACATTCTGATTGTCTGGCTTGCAACGGGCCTGTGGCACGGGGCGGCGTGGACGTTCGTGCTGTGGGGACTGTGGTTCGCGGTCCTGCTGCTTCTTGAAAAGCTGGCGCTGCTGCCGGTGCTCGAAAAGCACCGCGTGCTCGGCCATGTGTACACGCTCTTTTTCGTCACGCTCGGCTTCGTGCTTTTCGACGCAGACAGCGCCGCGCAGGCGGTCTCGCGCATCGGCGCGATGCTCGGCGCAGGCGGACTGCCGCTATCGAGCGCACAGGCGGTCTACTACCTTAAAAGCTATGGCCCGCTGCTCGTGCTCGGTATCCTCTGCGCAACACCGCTGCCGAAGATGATCGTCGCAAAGCTGCGCAAATCCAAAGGCGCAGCGACGGCGCTCGATGTGCTCGAGCCGCTGTTTGTACTGATTCCTCTGCTGCTCGGCACGGCATTTTTAGTGGACGGGTCGTTCAACCCGTTCCTCTACTTCCGCTTTTAAGGAGGGCATCGCATGAATCGAAAAATCAAAGACGCCCTCACCCTCGGCATCGCGGCAGCGTTCGTGCTTATGTTCGCGCTGTGGAGCATTTGCAAGAGCGACGACGCCGTGTCGGAAAGCGAGCGCCGCCCGCTCAAGCAGTTCCCAACGCTGAATGTGGAAGAAGTGCTCTCCGGACGCTTCCAGTCGAATTTTGAGAGCTACACGCTCGACCAGTTCCCGCTGCGCGACGAGTTCCGCACACTCAAGGCCCTGTCCGTCCGCGATTTATTTGGCGAGAAAGACAACAACGGCATCTACGTCGCGGACGGCTACGCCGCGAAGCTCGACGACACGATCCACGAGGATTCGCTCGACCACGCGGCCGACCGCTTCCGCTACGTGTACGAAACGTATCTCAAAGATACGGGCGCGAACGTCTACCTCTCCGTCATCCCCGACAAGAATTACTTTTTGGCCGCCGAAAACGGCTATCCCGCGATGGATTACGAGAAGTTCTTTGCGCTCATGCGCCAAAAGGTCGATTTTGCGGACTATATCGACCTGACGGGCACGCTGTCGCTCTCATCCTATTACCGCACCGACCTCCACTGGCGGCAGGAAATGCTTGCCCCCACGGCCAAAGCGCTGGCAGATGCGATGGGCGTCTCACTCACCGTGGACTTTACCGAGGTCACGCTCGATACGCCGTTTTACGGTGTGTACCGCGGGCAGTCGGCACTGCCAATGGAGCCCGACAGGCTCGCCTACCTCACAAACAGCGTCATTGAAGGCTGCCGCGTGTACGACTATGAAAACAGCGAATATCTCCCCGTTTACACGCTCGAAAAGGCAGACGGCAGCGACCCGTATGAAATTTTCCTCTCGGGACCCAAGTCGCTGCTGCGCATTGAGAACCCGAACGCGCAGGCGGAGCGAAAGCTCCTTGTCTTCCGCGATTCGTTTGCCGCGAGTTTGCTTCCGCTGCTTGCGGAGGGGTACAGCGAGATCACGCTTGCCGACATCCGCTACCTCTCCCCTTCAATGCTCGGAAAATTCATCGACTTTACCGCGCAGGACGTGCTGTTTCTTTACAGTACGAGCGTTCTGAACGACAGCTCGACCATCAAATGATTGCAAAAAGGGCGTGAGCGCCGTGACCGGCGTTCACGTCCCGTTTCCTTTTTTGTCCGCAAAATTTTTTCACAGCAGATCAGAAAAACAAAACGCCCGCCCCTGCCGTCTCCGGCAAGGGCGGGTTCAGGCTAAATATAGCACAGCCGTTTTCTTCATGCAAGAAAAAGTTGCCGCACTTTCATAATTTCGTTCACACCGCACATCCCGTCCCACTAAAGTGAGGGGAAAGTTGGAAAAACAAAGTATTGACGCTGCTTGCCCCGATGAAGTATCATTACTTATCAAATTTTTTATTTCGAAACAGGAGGTCTGGATCATGAGTGAAGCGACTCGCATTCCCGAGCTTTTTGGCTCTCTGGTGTTCAATGAACGCACAATGGAGCAGTATGTGCCGCAGAGCGCCATGGACGTTTGGCGCGGCTGCTTAAAGAGCGGGCAGCCTCTTCCCCTTTCCGCGGCAAATGAGATCGCCGACGCGATGAAGACCTGGGCGCTGGAGCATGGCGCAACGCATTTCACGCACTGGTTCCAGCCCTTGAGCGGCGTGACGGCGGAAAAGCACGACAGCTTTATCAACAACGCCGGCGGCGGCCGCGTGATGATGGACTTTTCCGGCAAGGAGCTGGTGCGTGGCGAGCCCGACGCGTCCTCCTTCCCCAACGGCGGCCTGCGCGCCACGTTTGAAGCCCGCGGCTACAGCGCTTGGGACCCCACGGCGTTTGCCTTCATCAAAGATGGCAGCCTTTGCATCCCGACGGTGTTCTGCTCCTACAGCGGCGACGCGCTCGACAAGAAGACGCCGCTGCTGCGCTCCATAGCCGCGGTCGACCGCGCGGCGGTGCGCGTGCTCAAGTTATTTGGCGACGACGCGGAAAAGGTCACGCCGCAGATCGGCGCGGAGCAGGAGTATTTCCTCATCGACCGCGAGCTGTACTTAAAGCGCATGGACCTGCGCCTGTGCGGCCGCGCCCTGTTCGGCGCAAAGCCCCCGAAAGGTCAGGAGTTGGACGACCACTACTTTGGCGCGTTCCGTCCCCGCGTGGCCGCCTACATGAAAGAGCTCGATGAAGAGCTGTGGAAGCTCGGCGTGCTCTCCAAGACCAAACACAACGAGGTCGCCCCCGGCCAGCACGAGATGGCCCCCATCTACACCGACGCCAACACCGCGAGCGACCAGAACCAGCTCGTCATGGAGACGATGAAAAAGGTCGCCGAGCGCCACAACCTTGTGTGCCTGCTGCACGAAAAGCCCTTCGCGGGCGTCAACGGCTCGGGCAAGCACGTTAACTGGTCGCTCTCGACCGACACTGGCAAAAACCTCTTCTCCCCCGGCAAGACGCCGAGCCAGAACGCCGTGTTCCTGCTGGTGCTCGCCGCGTTCATCAAGGGCGTGGATGAGTATCAGGAGCTTCTGCGCTGCTCCGTTGCCTTCGCGGGCAACGATCACCGTCTCGGCGCGCAGGAAGCGCCCCCGGCTGTCATCTCCGTCTTCCTCGGCACCGAGCTTGAGGGCATCATCGATGCCATCGTCGGCGAAAACGACTACACCGCGCCCGAGCACAAGTCCCTGCGCATCGGCGTGGACGTGCTCCCCGCCATCCCGCAGGATACGACCGACCGCAACCGAACCTCGCCCGTCGCCTTCACCGGCAATAAGTTTGAGTTCCGCATGCCCGGCTCCTCGCAGTCCATCGCGGGCCCGGTCACGATCCTCAACACCATCATGGCCGAAGAGCTCGACGAATTCTACGCGCAGCTCAAGGACGCGCCGGACTTCACCGCCGCGCTCCACAAGCTGATCCGCGACACGTTCTCCGCCCACCGCCGCATCATCTTCAACGGCAACGGCTATGAAGAGGCCTGGATCAAGGAGGCTGAAAAGCGCGGCCTTGCCAACCTGCACAACACCGCCGAGGCGCTGCCGACCTACATCCTGCCCAAGAACATTGAGCTGCTGACGCGCCAGGGCGTTTACAGCAAGGAAGAAATTTTCTCCCGCCACGAAGTTCATATCGAGAAGTACTGCAAGGTCATCCGCATCGAGGCCGCGACGCTTGTTGACATGGTCCAGCACGGCATTCTCAACGCCGCTTCCGAATACGAAGCCGCGCTGTGCAACACCATCGCCGCCAAGCGCGCCGCCGCGCCGGAGCTGACCTGCCACGTCGAATCCTCGCTCGCCAACGCCATCGGCTCGCTCAACGAGCAGCTGCTCGAAGAGACCATCGGCCTCAAGACGGCGCTCGAGACCGTCGCCGACGACGCAGAGCCCGAAACGCTCCTGCACTACTACCACGACGAGGTCGAAAAGCGCACGAACGACGTGCGCAAGACCGTCGACAAGCTGGAAGTGCTGACCGCGTCCAAGTATTGGCCGTATCCGACGTTCTGCGAATTACTCTTCTCCGTGTAAGTCAAAAAGGACGCTCCTTCGAGCGTCCTTTTTGAAGTGGAGTTTTGCTTTATCGCAGCAGTTTCATTTTTCTTTGACAGGGGAGGAAGAAAATCTATGAAGTACATTTTTGTCACCGGCGGCGTGGTGTCGGGGCTGGGCAAGGGCATCTGCGCGGCGTCGCTCGGGTGTCTCTTAAAACAGTGCGGGCTGAAGGTCAAAAACCAGAAGTTCGACCCGTATCTCAACGTTGACCCCGGCACGATGAGCCCGTATCAGCACGGCGAGGTCTTCGTCACGGACGACGGCGCGGAGACCGACCTGGACCTCGGCCACTACGAACGCTTTGTCGACGAGGCGCTGGACGAGAAATCCTCCGTGTCCTCGGGCAAAATTTTCTGGAGCGTTCTCAACCGCGAGCGTCAGGGCGGTTATCTTGGCGGCACGGTGCAGATCATCCCGCATGTGACCGATGAGATCAAGCGCCGCATTTACGACATGGACGACGGCGAGACCGACGTTGCCATCTCCGAGATCGGCGGCACGGTCGGCGATATCGAGAGCCAGCCGTTTTTGGAGGCCATCCGTCAAGTCGCGGCCGAGCGCGGGCGCGAAAATGTGCTCTTCATCCACGTGCCGCTCATCGTGACCATCCCCGGCAGCGGCGAGCTCAAGAGCAAGCCCACGCAGCACTCGGTCAAGGAACTCCTGAGCGAGGGCATCCAGCCGGACGTTCTCGTCGTGCGCACGGATGAGCCCATCACAGACGACATCCGCCGCAAGATTGCGCTCTTCTGCAACGTGGAGCCCGACTGCGTCATCCAGAACGCAACGGCGTCCACGCTCTACGAGGTGCCGTTGCTGCTTGAGCACGAGGGCCTTTGCCGCGTGGTGTGCCGCAAGCTGCACCTTGACTGCGGTGAACCTGACATGACCGAGTGGCGCGCGCTGGTCGACAAGATCCACGGCGTGCACCGTCATGTGCGCATCGCGCTCGTCGGCAAATACGTCGGCCTGCACGACGCCTATTTGAGCGTCGTTGAGTCGCTCTTCCACGCGGGCACGGCCTGCGACGCGAGCATCGAAATTCAATGGGTCGACTCCGAAACGCTGACAAGCGACAACATCGCGCAGAAGCTCTGCGGGTGCAGCGGCATCTTAGTCCCCGGCGGCTTTGGCGACCGCGGCATCGAGGGCATGATCCTGGCCGCGCAGTACGCGCGCGAGCGCGGCATCCCGTACCTCGGCATCTGCCTCGGCATGCAGATCGCAGTCATCGAATTTGCGCGCCATGTGCTCTCATGGGACGACGCGACGAGCGCGGAGTTCTCCTCCACGACGGCGCATCCCGTCATCGCGCTCATGCCCGAGCAGGTCGGCGTGACGGCCAAGGGCGGCACGATGCGCCTTGGCAAGTACCCCTGCGTGCTCGAAGAGGGCTCGCTCTCCCGCGCGCTCTACGACGCGCCCGAGATCTGGGAGCGCCACCGCCACCGCTACGAGTTCAACAACGACTTCCGCGGCGACTTCACGGACGCCGGCATGCGCCTCGCCGGTCTCTCCCCCGACGGCACGCTCGTCGAGATCGTCGAATCGAAGAGCCACCCCTGGTTCGTCGGCGCGCAGTTCCACCCCGAATTCAAGAGCCGCCCCAACAAGCCGCATCCCCTGTTCCGCGGCTTTGTCGCAGCCTCCCTCGATCGCGCGGTCCATTGACCGCGCGACCTTTTTATTTTTACAATACCGCTGGAAAAATGGGAAAAGCTATGATATGATGCTTTTACCATATTATTGGATACGGCAGGAGAATTTCAATATGAACCATCAGACCATCATCGTACTGGACTTTGGCGGCCAGTACAACCAGCTCATCGCGCGCCGCGTGCGCGAATGCGGCGTTTACTGCGAGGTCAAGCCCTACACGACGCCGCTTGCGGACCTTCTCGCAATGAAGCCCATCGGCTTCATCTTCACCGGCGGCCCGAACAGCGTGTATCTCGAGGACGCGCCGCACGTCGATCCCGCGCTCTTTGACGCGGGCGTGCCCGTGCTCGGCATCTGCTACGGCTGCCAGCTCATCGCGCACCACCTCGGCGGCAAGGTCGTCGCCGCAAACGACGCCACCGCGCGCGAATACGGCAAGACCGAGACGTTTTTTGACACGAACTGCAAACTCTTCAAGGGTCTTCCCGAAAAGAGCGTGACGTGGATGAGTCACGGCGACTACATGGAAAAGGTCCCCGAGGGCTTCTCTCTCGTCGCGCACTCCGACGCCTGCCCGAACGTCGCCATCTGCGACGAAACGCGCGGGTTCTACGGCGTGCAGTACCATCCCGAGGTCAACCACACGGAGTTCGGCACCGCGATGATCCGCAACTTCCTCTACGAGGTCTGCGGCGCGACAGGCGACTGGACGATGGGCGACTATAAAAATACTGCCATCGCCGCCGTGCGCGAAAAGGTCGGCTCCGGCCGCGTGCTGCTGGCGCTCTCCGGCGGCGTGGACTCGTCCGTCGTGGCGGCGCTGCTGGCCGAGGCCGTCGGCCCCCAGCTCACCTGCGTTTTTGTTGACCACGGCCTCATGCGCCTCAACGAGGGCGACGAGGTCGAGGCGGCGTTCAAGAAGTGGGACATCAACTTTGTCCGCGTGAACGCCGAGGGCCGCTTCCTCTCGAAGCTCGCTGGCATCTCCGATCCCGAGCGCAAGCGCAAGATCATCGGCGAAGAGTTCATCCGCGTGTTCGAGGAAGAGTCGAAGAAGATCGGCGCGGTCGACTTTCTCGCTCAGGGCACGATCTACCCCGACGTCATCGAATCCGGCCTTGGCAATGCCGCAGTCATCAAGAGCCACCACAACGTCGGCGGTCTTCCCGACTATGTCGACTTCAAGGAGATCATCGAGCCGCTGCGCCTGCTCTTTAAGGACGAAGTGCGTCAACTTGGCCGCGAGCTGGGGCTTCCCGAATACCTCGTCTCCCGCCAGCCGTTCCCCGGCCCAGGCCTTGCCATCCGCATCATGGGCGAGATCACGAAGGAAAAGGCCGACACGCTGCGCCTTGCCGACGCGATCTACCGCGAGGAGCTGGAAAAGGCCGGCGAAAACAAGAAGATGAACCAGTACTTCGCCGTCCTGACCGACACGCGCACCGTCGGCGTCATGGGCGATGGCCGCAGCTACGACCGCGTGCTTGCGCTGCGCGCTGTGACGACCGAGGACTTCATGACCGCCGACTGGGCCCGCATCCCCTACGAGCTGCTCGACAAGATCAGCGGCCGCATCGTCAACGAGGTCAAGGGCATCAACAGAATTGTCTACGACATCACCAGCAAGCCCCCCGCAACGGTGGAGTGGGAATGAGAAAAAAGTGAATATGATGGGCTGAAAAGCCTTGAAAACACTCACTTTTTGAAAATCTCATTTCCCGTTTGATAGCAAAATGATAGCAGATACCAAAGCCATTTTGTTTGTTCTTATTTTGGCGAGCGAATGGTTTGCAGGTTTGCTGTCGCATCCAATCCTATATTGAGAGCGAAAAAGGCTCTGCTGACTTTCTGTAAAAGAAGGTCGGCAGAGCCTTTTCTATTTAGACAAGAGTATTATTTCTTGCGCAAAACATTTGAAACGGTGGATTGCGAAATATCCAGCATCGCTGCAATGGTTTCTTGATTAATTTTTTGTTTGCAGAGATCTTTGATTACTTCGTTTCTTTGAACTGTTGAGGTGATTTCGGGAAGTCGATGAATTGTTTCGGAAACAACTCCAGAAGCGGTTACGGTCTTTATTAAAGTTGTTCCATCATCTAATACAGCTCGTGCAATTTTAGCCCCCGTTTTTTTGTTTGGCTTAAACGCAAGAGAAACAATATTTGCAGCGGTTTTTCCAACTCCCTGAAGATCCACAGTCTTGAATACGTTCATTAGATTAGTCGCCATGTATTATCCCTCCAAATTATCAAATTAATATTATAATAATATTAATTTGATAATTTGTCAAGAGTGCCTGAACATCATTTTCCCGTGTGTTCTTTGAGGTCGGCAAGGAGCATATCACTAAGTTCCTGCGACGGCGTGATCTTGTGCCACTGACCGGAGGTGTCAAGTTCAGGGTAGCGGTAGCGCCAGCGGTCATATTCTTCTTTGGTGATCTCGCCTGCTTTCAGCTTGGCGGCAACCTCGCCCCATGCGGTAAGCATTCTGTGAAGCTCCGCTGCGTCGCGTCCTTTATGGATGTGAACACGCAGATGCACCTCATCCTCGCACTGGCAAACTTCAAGCCCATATCGGTCTTCCAGTGTGAACAGCGTGTGCATCAGCCCAGTATAGGAGTCAATGTCTGGTACGTCCAGCGCCTTGGGTGAAATATCCAGCACCTTTGCCAGCGCAGCGGTTACATCCGCCTTGGGCGTTCTGGAGCCATTCTCGTACTGCGCAAGGCGGACATCTGCGGATTTCTCCGGGAAGCCCAGCGCCATGCCAAGGTATTTCTGTGTCATGCCCCGCATCGTGCGGAAAAAGTGGATGCGTTCACCGATCGCCATAATAGCCATCTCCTGTGTCGGTTGTCTTTGATAACGAGTATAGCAGATATGTTTAATTTCGTCAAGAAAAATCTAAGCAAATTTATTTAATATTTTCCTGCAAACCGCTTGACTTAAACTTATATGTATAATACAATAGTTGTAAGCTAAACATATTAGCTTAATTCACAGAAATTTTACAATTTAGGATACCCCAAAATGCAGAAAAAATGTCCGTTGTAAGGTGAGAGGGGGGTGAAATCCAAAAGCCGCAAAACTGAATGACCGTCCAAGGGATACTTTCTCCGGGGAAGCAGGCGATGAGACGAGCGTGCCAAGGAGAAAAGAAAACGGCACAGCGCCGAAAAGGGTTGCCTGCCAGAGTCCTGCGGATAGAACGGCGAAGCAATCAACCACAAATCAGGAAAGGAAGGTATTTTGCCTATGGCAGGAGAAATTTTTATGAGAGTAAATGAAGTTGCGGAAGAGCTTGGCGTATCGGTTCCGTATGCGTATAAGCTCATTCGTGAGTTGAACAAAGAGCTGCGAAAGACCGGCTGCATCACCATTGCAGGCAGGATTGACCGCAAGTTCTTCCATGAGAAGTTCTACGGAACGAGAGAACCGAAGGAAAGAAGGGAATCGAATGGCAGCGTTTAAGGACAAGAAGAACGGCTCATGGTATGTGCAGTTTCGCTATACCGACTGGCGCGGTGAGCGCCAGCAGAAATTGAAGCGCGGCTTTGCCACGAAAAAAGAGGCGCAGGCATGGGAACGCGAGTTTCTGATGCAGAAGCAGGCTGACATCAATATGAGCTTCGAAAGCTTTGTGGCGCTCTATGAAAAGGACGTCAAACCCAAGTTGAAGCTCAACACATGGCTCAGCAAGGAGCATATCATCCGCACAAAGATTCTTCCGTATTTCAAAAAGCGCAAGCTCTCGGAAATCACCGCCCGTGATGTGATCGACTGGCAGAACGAGATACGGCAGCACACCAAGTCAAACGGCGAAAGCTATTCCCCGGACTATCTCAAGAACGTCCATACCCAACTGAGCTGTATTTTCAACCACGCCATCAAGTATTACGGCTTGCAGATCAATCCCGCTGCAAAGGCCGGAAATATGGGCAGCGAGCAGCCGAAGGAAATGCTGTTCTGGACGAAGGAAGAATACCTCAAATTCATCGACGCCATGATGGACAAGCCCATGTTGTACTACGCCTTTGAAATCCTGTACTGGTGTGGCATCCGCGAGGGCGAGCTGCTGGCACTGACTCCTGCGGACTTCGATTTTGAGAAGAAAACGCTTCGCATCAATAAATCCTATCAGCGCTTACAGGGTAAGGACGTTATCACCACGCCGAAAACGAAGAAAAGCAATCGCGTAATCCAGATGCCTGACTTCCTCTGTGACGAGATGCAGAACTATTTCAAGCAGCTTTACGGACTGGAACCGGACAGCCGCATCTTCCCTCTGACCAAGCACACCTTGAAGCGCGGCATGGAGTTCGGATGCAAGGCAGCAGGCGTCAAAATCATCAGAATCCACGATTTGAGACACAGCCACGTTTCTTTACTTATCAACATGGGCTATTCCGCCGTTGCCATCGGCAATCGTGTTGGACACGAAAGCGTGGAAATCACCTACCGGTACGCGCACCTGTTTCCTACTGTGCAGAAGGAAATGGCAGATAAATTGAACGTCGAAAGGAGTAACTGAAAATGTCACTGAAAAATCGGGACAATCACAACCGCTGGCGCAACAAGACCGTCGCGTTCCGAGTTTCCCCAGAGGAAGACGCACAAATCGAAACCTTCGTCAAGCTCTCCGGGCTGACCAAACAGGACTACATCACCCGCCGTTTGACCTGTAAGGACGTGGTGGTACAAGGCAATCCAAGAGTTTACAAGGCACTGCGCGACCAGCTTGCCGCCGTGCTGGATGAGCTGCGGCGCATTGAAGCGGGCGGCAGCGTAAATGACGAGCTGCTGGACGTGATTGAAATGATCGCCGCCATCATGGACGGCATGAAAGAGGAAAATGCCTATGGGAAATGAAATCTGCAAAAAGAAAACGACCGCCCCGGACACATCTGTTGGCGCAGATGATGGGCAGCCGCTTCGCAATTCAACTGAGAACAGTATATCCACTTTTGATGAAGAAATCAACGGTGATTTTCAAAACAGCTCGGAAAGTCTGGATGAAATCTACCGCAGGATACAGCGGTTAACCGACCCGCATTATCTGCACACGATCTCCATGACCGAGCTGTACCAGACCGCATATCAGAGCAGGCCGCCGATTATTGACGGCTTGCTCTACGCGGGCGCATACATCCTTGCAGGTGCGCCGAAGATCGGCAAGTCATTTCTGGTGGCGCAGATCGCCTATCATGTCAGCACGGGCAAAGCTCTGTGGAGCTACGAAGTCCACCCCGGCACGGTGCTGTACCTTGCTCTGGAAGATGATTTTCAGCGCATCCAGAGCCGTATGTTCATGATGTACGGCGTCAACGACACCGACCGGCTGCACTTTGCAACCGCGGCGGGCAAGATTGGAAACGGGCTGGACGAGCAGCTTGAGAACTTCGTGCGGGAACATCCCGACACCAAACTCATTATCATTGACACCATGCAGAAAATCCGCGAGGTCGGCGGCGAGGCGTACAGCTACGCCAGCGATTATGAGATCATCGGTCGGCTCAAGCAATTTGCCGACAAGCACTGCATCTGTGTCCTGACTGTCCACCACACCCGCAAGCAGCCTGCCGGTGACAGCTTCGAAATGATCTCCGGTACAACAGGATTGCTCGGTTGTGCGGACGGGTCGCTTCTCATGCAGAAGAAAAAGCGCACGGCATTGGAGGCAACCATCGACGTCGTGGGGCGCGACTAGCAGGATCAGATTCTCTATCTGAAAAAGGATGCCGACACGCAGATCTGGAATCTTGAAAAGGTAGAAAACGAGCTGCACAAAGAGCCGCCCGATCATGTTCTGGATGCTGTCGCTGGACTACTATCCGCAGAACATCCAATCTGGACAGGATCGCCCTCTGCGCTTGCCGATGCCGTCCATGTCGGCATGGCGGCAAACGTACTGAGCAAGTATTTGAATGTGAAGTCTGGCAGGCTGTTGGACGAATACCACGTCCGCTATGAGAACAAGGTTCGGCACGAAGGGCGGCGTATTACGCTGACCTATGATGCTGAAAGCAAATAAGCCGCGCGACGGCTGCGACGGTTGCAACGGTGAAAATGATACCGCCAAACCAACCGTCGCAATCGTTGCGACCGTTGCGGAGGAAAGCCGGCAGCACGACCTTCCGCGTCCCCCGTCCCCATCGAAAAATCCGCAGAGTTTGAGATGGATGTGGGCAGAAGATTATGCGCAGGAGCCGCCTGCAAATAAGCTGCTGACCACGTCGGTTTTTGCGGTTTGTATCCACACTGCAAACTGCAAAACCGGCAGAGGCTTCCGCAGAAGCCGCATACCCCCTCGGAGAGCCCACGATACTTTGCAGCCGCAGGATGAAAGTATCATAGTGG